>VOFB01002234.1_pt1 | contig 22991 bp, 43 predicted proteins | sample 5384141 | NCBI WGS metagenome assembly VOFB01 (sample SAMN12384721, study PRJNA508395) | human gut metagenome | isolation source: healthy gut A | host: Homo sapiens | reverse complement strand
ATGTTGTACCGTTCAGTTACGTATTGCTTTTTATGTGTACCACTTATTTCCTGTTTCTATTGTTGTTGTACAAAAAATAGCTAAAAATTGTTAACAGAAATATTATATGGATTAGCGGTCTTTTTAGAAAATTTCAAGGACTTACAACTTTAGTAAGATGGGAACTGAAACCATGCGTGTTTTAATATGCAACTGAATTGATTAGTGTGATGGACTAGTGGCTTATGGTGGCTTTAGGGAGTTTTGGGTTTACCAAGGAGTTGTTTGGTATTACTTTTATGATGTTTGTTTTTTTGTAATGATTTATTGAATTCTTTTTTTTACCTTTAAGAATGTTAGGAAGTTATTTTCATATCGGACAAAATGGAAACGCGGCAGCAGATAAAATTTTTTAAACTATTGGATAGCTTGGATGATATTCAAGAAAGTTATCAAGAATGATTTCATCTTTATCTTTTGAACATGTAATTTTGGTTATAATGAAAAAATTATTTTTAAAAGATGTTTGTTTTTATCCAAGGAACATTTTTTAACAATTGTAGGAGAATCGGGTTCAGGAAAAAGTACGATTGCTTCACTGCTAATAATTTATATCCACTTCAAAAGGTAAAATTCTTTATAATCAAGCAGCATCATGACACTTTATCAAAAATAATTGATCAAAGATGAAACATATATTTTAAAGGGACAGTCTTTGATCATCTTGCAATGTCAGGATGTATTGATGAAGAAAAATGATGACTGTTTAAAAAAGAAGTAAAACTATTTGGGCCTTTGAAAATCCAAGGAGGATTAAAAGTTTCAACTCAATGAAGGAGCTAAAAATCTATCAGGTGGACAAAGACAAAATTAGCTCTTGCAAGAGCGTTGTGCGTGAAAAGTGATGTTTATATTTTTGATGAAGCAACGAATAATGTTGATCGTGAAAGTGAAGATTATTTTAAATTATGAAACGTTTAGCTAAAGATAAAATTGTTATTTTATTACACATCGCATGGCTCATTGTAAAGAAAGTCAACTTACTTTTGTGATGAAAGAGGGAAGATTGATTCAACAAGGAAGTTATGATGAATTATTCAATCAAGCTAATTTATTTAGAGAGCTTGTGGAAAATCAAAGAATTTAGAAAGGATTATTGAAAATGAAAGATAAATAAAATTAATTATTCTTTATTAAAATTAGTACGTCCTTTTTTAATGATTATGTTATTAGCAATTGATATTTTAGGTGTGTTAGGGCATTTAACAGCAACCTTTATTACCGTTTTATCATTCTCGCTTTTTGTAAAGTAATTTCTTCACTTGCTGTTAAATTAATTATTCTTTATTGCATTTTTCAGAAGAATCTTGTTATAGAACAAGCATGTGTCAATATATTTAAGTATTGGCTCATGTTAAATCATTTAGTCTGAAAGAACAAGGAGTTGGCACCAGCTAAGGGTGAAAATACAAATTATTGCAATGTTGACAAGTGATGTTGAACTCTTAGAAGTTTTCTTTGCTCATACTATTTCGCCGGTGATGATTGCCTTTATTTATAGTATAATTATGATTTGTTTTATAGGTTCTTATCATTTTGTTTTTGGATACTTGCTTTTGTTTGTTATGGTATCATGGGTATATTGATTCCATATATTACTTATAAAGTGAGTCAAAAAGAGGGAAGTAATTATCGTTTTTACTTGCTAATTTTAATACTTTTTGTTTTAGAGACAGTTTTAGGTAAAAGAAATTTTACAATTTAGTCAACAAGAAAAACGCTTTTTGAACAGATGATGGATCATCAAAATAATTTAACCCAAACATCAAAAATTAATCAAGCATCAAAGTTTTCAACAAATACTTTCAGATGGGCTGATTATTTTATCGATTGTTATTTCTATTTTATTGATCAAGAATCATTTTTTCTAAGGAATTGTTGATTCCAATGATGGCACTTTCTTTCATCCTTTGGCCCAACGATTGCTCTAGCAAATCTAGCCAACAATCTCAATCAAAGTATTTCCTTGTGCAAGACGTATTTTAAATCTATTAGATGAAGAACCATTACTTAAAAAAATTACAAATAAAAATACAATTTTAAATTTACCAATTGAAATAAAAAATCTTTCATTTCATTATCCAAATACGTCTACTGAAATTTTACATCAAATCAATTATACATTTGAATTTGGTAAAAACCTATGGTCTTCTTGGTAAAAGTGGATGTGGTAAATCAACATTATTGAAATTAATGCGTATTTATCAAGGTGAAGGTGAGATTTTATTTGATCATGAAACCATTGAAAATATCAATAGCCACACTTTAAAAGAAAATATCAGTTATGTTGATCAAGAAACATTTTTTATTTAAAGATACGTTATATCATAATATTACTTTATTAAACCCTGCTTATAGTCAAGAAGATAATAGAAGCTTGTAAACAAGCACAAATTCATGATTTTATTATGTCTTTACCACAAGGATATCAAACGATTATGATGAAAATATTTCGGTGGTCAAAAACAAAGAATTGTCTTGCGTGCTTTCTTAAGAAAAAACACCGATTCTTTTATTAGATGAACCAACAAGTCGTATTGATAGTTTAAATGAAGCAGCCCTGTTAGGAAGTTTAAACGAATTGAAAGATGAAAAATTGATTATTATTGTTAGTCATCGAAAGTCATCTCTTTAAGCTTTATGTGATGAAATTATTGAAATAGAACAAGGTATAACAAAAATTAAAGATGAGATAAAAAATTATTTATTTTTTAAGAAAATGTCATAATGACAAATGATAGGAGGATTTTAAGATGAAAGAATTTTTCAAAAGTAAAGAATTATGGACATTTGTAGAGGAGCAGTAACTGCTGTTGTCACTTCAAAGTTCGCTAAAAGTAATAAAGCAAGAGAATTAGCTGTTAAAGGATTAGCTAGTGGAATGCAAGTAAAAGATAACGTAGAAGCAACTGTTACTTCTATTAAAGAAGATGCTCAAGACGTTATGCTGAAGCTGTAGAAAAAGTAAGGCACAATAATGATGAGTAATTTTAAAAATAGTTCATGAAAATTGATGGAAGATTACGTGTTCGTTTTGGGACAATATGCTTTTTACAAGTGGACAAGCAACTATTTTAAAAAGCGATTTTTTAAATCTTGAGTATGTAAGATATGTAGAAGCTCATTATAAAAATGGAAGTCTTTATTGGTTTTTGATGAAAATTATAAAAATGAAGTATTTGATTATTTAAATAATTATGATTTAAGTGATTTACAAAACAGAGAAATCCCTTGAGAATTGTTCTCAAAATTTACAAGTACTTGATCAAAGTTTTAAGCATGAATTAATAAAATTTTTGCTAGAAGATATGCTGTTAAGCTCTTTTTTTACCAAATGTTGTTGGTAAAGGAATTGCTATTTATAAAGCATTAGCTTATTTTAAAGCAGACTTTCTTCACTTGAAATGACGTATTGATGTACCTGTTTTAGATGCAACAAGTATTGGTGTTTTTTTATTACGCAAAAGAGTTCAATACAGCAAGCAATATTATGTTGATGCTTAAAATATCTGAATTATTAGAAGACTATACACGTCAAAAAAGTTACTTTACAATTAGGGTGATAGTTTGATGAGTAAGTTTGAAAAGTTTGATTTATGAAGATGGGCAAGAACAAGAAATTGCGATGTCTGATTTAAAAAAACAAGGGCAAGTTGTTATTGTTCAAACAGGAAGTATGGTTATTGATGGAGAAATCGTTGATGGTGAAGCGATGGTCAATGAATCAAGAACTTTACAGGTGAACCGTTACAAACGTGTGACATTAAATGATACGGTTTATGCAGGAACATTGATTGAAGAAGGAAAGATTTTTGTTAAGGTCGAAACTTACAAGATGATAGCCGTATTGCTAAAATTATTGATATGATTGATACCAATGAATCATTAAAAGCATCTATTCAATCAAGAGCAGAACATATGGCGGATGCCATTGTACCTTATAGTTTCTTAGATTCTTTGGGGTTTGGGCATTGACAAGAAATCTTACAAGAGCCACTGCTCTTTTTATTGGTGAGATTATTCTTGTGCGATTCGTTTATCAACATCAATTTTCAGTGATTTCAGCAATGCAAGAAGATGCATAATGTTTTAGTTAAAGGTGGAAAACATTTAGAAAGCATGAAAGATGCAAATGTGATTGTTTTTGATAAAACAGGAACTTTAACACATGCCAAACCTGTTGTACTAGATGTCGTTCCTTTACAAGATTATACAAGAGAAGAAGTTTTAAAAATTGCGGCTTGTTTAGAAGAACATTTCCCACATAGTGTGGCTAATGCCATCGTTCATCAAGCAGAAGTTGAAAACTTAAAACATCGTGAAGAACATGCGGAAGTAAAATATGTGATTGCTCATGGTATTTCGACAAGCTTAAATGGTGAAGATGTTATTATTGGGAAGCAGTCATTTTGTCTTTGAAGATGAAGGTGTAGAAATGACACAAAAAATTAAAGATTTGATTTCTTCACTTGAAAGTAAAGGTTCAAGTTCCCTTATTTATCTAGCCATTGCTAAAAAGCTTGCAGGTATTATTAGTATTTATGATCCTTTAAAACCAGAAGCTAAAGAAGTTGTTCAAGAACTTCGTGATATTGGTTTTGATAAAGTCATTATGCTTACAGGGGATAGTCCTAATTGTGCAAAAGCAATTGCGAAACAATTAAATTTAGATGATTTTAGAGCAGGAGTTTTACCAGAAGATAAAAGCAAGTTATATTGAAAGTTTAAAGAAAGAAGGAAATACCGTTGTGATGGTAGGAGATGGTATTAATGACACACCAGCCTTATCCATGGCAGATGTTTCGATTTCACTTCAAGATAGCTCAGATATTGCGCGTGAACTTGCAGATATTACACTTGTATCAAATTCATTAAATGATATCGTTGCTTTAAGAATGATTTCAGAAGGCTTATTTAAACGTATTCATAGTCAATATCGTTTGATTGTTGGTTTAAATACATCCTTTATTGTTTTAGAGCATTAGGTTTACTTACACCACAAATGCTCGCCATGCTTCATAATGGAAGTACATTCTTAATTGCTTCAGGTTCAACACGTTCATTATTACATTAGAAACAGATATTTTCTGTTTCTTTTTTTTTTATGAAAGTATGTTGAAGTTGTAAAAGCGCTTTATTATACTAATAGAAAAGGAGATAGATTATGGCAATTAAAGTAATAATTATGGATATTGATGGGACTTTAGTCAATGATGAAAAAAGTCATTACTCCTCTTACTAAAGAAACCTTATTAAAAGCACAAGATAAAGGGGTACGTCTGGTTTTTAGCTTCAGGAAGACCAACAAGTGGTTTATTAAAACTTGCTGAAGAATTAGATATGGAAAATCATCATGGTTTGTTTGTATGTTTCAATGGTTCAAAAGTAGTTGATTGTCAAAGTCATGAAACACTTTATAACCATGCAATTTCTGTAGAAGATAGTAAAAGCAATCTTAAGAACATCTAAAGAATTTTAAAAAGCAAGACCAATGTTTGATAAAGATGAATATATGTATGTCAATGATGTTTTTTGATAATACAATTACTTATAAAGGAAAACCATTTAATGTTATGCAATATGAATCAAGAGGAAATAACTACATCTTATGTGAAAAAAGAGATTTAGCAGCCTTTGTTGATTTTGAAATCAATAAAAAATTCTTACATTTGTGATCAGACTATTTACAAGCACATTATAAGGAAAATGATGGAACCATTTAAAGATCGTCTAAATTGTATGTTTACATCTGATTTCTATTTTGAATTTACTGCAAAAAGGTGTTGATAAAGCCAAAGCTTTAGATAGTGTTTTAGTTCCTATGGGTTATAAAAAAGAAGAAATGATGGCTTTTGGGGATGCTCAAAATGATAAATCAATGGTGGAATATGTTGGCTTAGGTGTGGCTATGGGAAATGCTTCAGATGAATTAAAAGCAGTAGCTAATGAAATTACAGATACAAATAATAATGATGGTATTGCTAAAGCTATTATGAAACATATTGAGTTATAAAAACGGAGAAACTCCGTTTTTTCTTTGAATACTTGAAAAAAAGAGAAAAGTGATAGTATTCTATATGTGGTTAGGTAAGGCTAACTATGGGAGGAATATTATGTTTTATCAATCAAGGATCTTAAAAAAGCTTTGGTGAAGATGAATATAAGACAGAAGTTTTAAAAGGTATTGATTTTGAAATAGAAAAAAGGTGAAATTTGTGTTTTACTTGGGCCTTCAGGTTCTGGTAAATCAACACTGCTTAATATTATTGGAGGAATTGATCAACCAGATAGTGGAACAATTACGATTCAAGGTAAAACAATTTCAACTTTAAAAGAAAAGATTTAACTAATTATCGTCGAAATCATTTGGGATATGTTTTTTCAAATGTATAATTTGATTTCACATTTAAATGTTGAACAAAATATTGATGTAGGAAAATATTTAAGTAAAATCCATTAAATAAAGAAGAACTCTTACAAACACTTGGGTTAAAAGAACATCGTTATAAACAACCAAATCAATTATCTGGTGGTCAACAACAAAGAACATCAATAGGACGTGCAATCATCAAAAATCCAGATTTATTACTTTGTGATGAACCAACAGGAGCTTTAGATTATCATACATCAAAAGATATTTTTACAATTGATTGAAGATGTTAATAAAAAATATGGTAATACAATTATTATTGTAACGCATAATGATGCGATTAAAGACATGGCTGATCGTGTGATTTATTTGCATGATGGACGTATTCGTGAAAATATTAAAAATACGCATAAAATTCCAGCAAAGGATTTGAATTGGTAAAATGAAGAATCCATTATTTAAAAGATTACCATATATTTTAAAAGATGAAATTGCAAAATATTTAATTATATTTTTGTTTATGGCAGGATCTATTGGTCTTATTTCAGATTTTTAGTTGCTGATGGCTCAATGATCAAAGCTTATAATGACAGTTTTGATAAATACAATATTGAAGATGGACATTTTCGTTTAAATGATTCTCTTTCAAAAGAAAATAAAAGACTTTAGAAAAAAAATGTTACAATCTATAATCTTAATTACATTGAAGAAGAAGTAGGATCATCAAGTACAATTCGTCTCTTTAAACCAAGAAACAAAGTCAATCAAGTCTGTATTATGGATGGAAACTTCCTCAAAGTAAAATGAAATAGCGATTGATCGTATGTATGCCGATAATAACAATTATCAAATGGGTCAAACCATCAAAGTAGGTAAAAAGAAGTTAAAAATTACTGGACTCGTCGCTTTATCAGATTATAGTGCTCTTTTTCAAAAAACAGTGATTTAATGTTTGATTCAGTTAAATTTGGTGTGGGTATTATTTGATGAAGGGTTTGAAAGCTTTAAAGATGCTAAAATCTACTATAACTATGCGTGGACATATAATGAAAAAGTTGATAATGAAGTTAATGCCAGCAATGATTTTTTAAACGTACTTGTTAAAAACGTTTCAGGAATTGATGATTATATTCCTCAATACGCCAACCAAGCCATCCATTTTACAGGTGATGATATGGGTGGAGATGAAGCAATGATGACAGTTTTACTTTATATCATTATTGGAATCCTTGCTTTTTGTCTTTGCAATCACTACTAAAAAATACCATTGAAAGCGAAGCACCAATGATTGGAACTCTTCGCGCTATGGGATATACAAAAAGAAATGTTAGTTCAATACATGACATTACCTATTCTTGTTTCTTTAGGGGCTTGTATTGTCGGAAATATTTTAGGTTATACATATTTTAAAGATGTCATGGCCGGTATGTATTATGGAAGTTATAGTTTACCAACTTATGTTACTATTTGGTCTGAGATGCGTTTATTAAGACAACGATCATTCCATTTATTATGATGGTTTTAATTAACTATGGTATTTTAATGAAATCTTTAAAATTATCACCTTCTTAAATTTATGAAAAGAGATATTAAAAAGCTAAAAGAATAAGAAAACACTCGTCTTACATCGTTTAGGTTTCTTTTCTCAATTTAGATTAAGTGTTATTTTTAAATAACTTATCAGGGTATGTTACATTATTTGTCGGTGTTTTATTTGGCAATTATCTTATTAATGTTTGGAATGGATATGCATCCTGTTCTCGATCATTATCAAGATGTTGTTGTTAATAATATGACTGCTAAATATCAATATATTTTAAATACTCCAGAATCAATTGATACCACAGCCATTGAACAAGCTTTTTCAAACGATTCCTCAGGGATAGTTTCTTAAGTTTGATTGATGATCAATATGATGAAATGTATGATAACTATAAAACTAAAACCACAGGGCAGAAGCTTTTCACTTTATTCATTAAAAACACTTCCAGAAAGTACAATAGAAGAAGATATTAGCCTTTTATGGTTTACAAAATAATAGTCAATATATTCATATAAAATCATTACCCAAAAAGGTGTTTATATTTCAAAAGATGTTGCTGATAAATATAATTTAAAAAAAGGCGATCGTATTTCTTTAAAAGAAAGCTATAAAGATTTACGTTATACTTTTGAAATTAAAGGCATTTATGATGCACCTGGTAGTATGGCACTTTATATGTCTAAATCTTATTTTAATGAAGTTTTCAACTGTCAAGATGGATACTTCAATGGTTATTTTTCAAATAGAAAAATAACAGATTTAAAAGATGACTATATCGCCTCAACCATTACTCAAGATGATTTAACAAAAGTATCAAGACAATTAAATGTTTCAATGGAGAAATGTTCTATTTTAGTTGAAGGATTTGCAATTGTGATGTTTATTATGCTTATTTATCTTCTACAAAGATGATTATTGAAAATAATAAGTATCGATCTCCATGGTTAAAATTCTTGGTTATACATCAAAAGAAATACAAAAGATGTATGTTCATGCCAACAATTGTTATTTTGATTTCAACATTACTTTCTTTTGGAATAACAACATGGATCTTATCTTATGCTTTCAAAATTGTTTTTGAAGAATATGCAGGATGGCTTCCTTTTCTATGTAGAAGATGTAGTGTTTATATCAAGATGTTTATTATGACAGTTATTTCTTATTTGTTTGTCATGATGATTCAAATGAGAAAATCAAGAAAATCCCAATGGATGAAGCGTTGAAGAATGTTGAATAAAAAATAAGGCTCTAAAAGGAGCCTTTATTCATTTTCTATGCGACTATCTTCAGTGATTTCTTCTACCCAATATCCATGAATACTGTCTCTGCATCTTGGTAGAGTTTGTTGAAATGATAAATTTCTAAACACCAAATACCAATAGATATAAATATAATAATGGTTACTAATGTTTTAAAATATTTTTATTAAGTTGTTTTATTATGTCATCGTTTTCCAAACTTTCAATATATGATCCAGCAACTTCATTAGGACTACCAAATTCATCTATGATATTTGATAAGTACAATTAGGATGAGTATTTGAAAATTCAATAATTTTTTTTGTGTTAGTAACTTTAGAAATTTTTTTATCTTTAGAATAAAAAGGAATAATTTTTTTAACATATTTTATATATTTTTTAATTTCTTTATTCATTTTTTTACCCTAATTTAAATACTTATTTTTCTTGTTTTTTCTTTTGCTATTTTTTCTTTATATTCTTCAGCTGTATATGTTTTCATCTTTGTATGTTTTGCTTCATCAATCAATTGATTGATTCGATATCTTTCAAATCCCCAAACACTTATGCATAAAATAATTATGACAGAAATAAAAATATTTATAATTTTCTTTTATTAAGTTTTTTATAATTTCGTCACTATCTAAAAGCTTCAATATATGATCCAGCAACTTCATTAGGACTCCCAAATTCATCTACGATATCTTGATAACTACAGGAGTCATGTTCATTAGAAAATTCAATGATTTTTGTGTTAATAACTGTATAAATTCTTTTTATCTTTTTGAATGGATTGAAATAATTTTTTTAACGTATTTTCTATATTTTTTAATATCGTTACTCATCTTTTTTGCCTTCACCATATGTAATGATTTCAAATACACCTTGCATATTCTTTCTAAATTCAATAATTGTTTGTTCTAAATATTCTTTTCCAATTGGCTCAATATGATAATAAACTCTGATTTTTTATTAACGATTTCATCTCGACTTGAAATATATTCTTTTTTTAATAAATTATGTACAACAGGATAAAGAGTACCTTCTTTAATATCTAATGAGCCATGGGAAATTTCTTTAATTAATTTTACTAATTCATATCCGTAACAATCCTTTTACTTTCAACAAACTTAAAACAAGCATATCAATATTAAAGAAACTGTTAGATTTTTTGCCATCTTTTATCACCCAAATTGATTATAACACACGAATTATTATAAACAAGATACTATTATAATAAAAGTATAATTGACATAATTGTAGAAAGACGTATAATGAAAGTATGAAAGCGCTTCTTGATTCCATAATATTATGGATGGAGGAAAGAAAATGAAGAAACAATATGATGTTTGTCTTATTTATTTAAGCTATGTTTTTGAAATAATAGGTTTATTAGCGTTTAAATACTTTGATAATTACATTTCTACCCATTGGATTACAATAGAACGGACGGAAATCCCATTTATGGGGAAGTAGGCTTGCTTTATAATTTATCAGTTGTCATACATTATTTGTTTTATTTTATAATATTTGTTTATTTTTTATGATGATTAAAAGGTTGTTTCTAAAGAATGTATTGATCTTAAAAGAAACTTTTCTTTATTTGGATTACTTGTAATTGATTTGGTTATGTATCATTTTTCAATTATGACAATGTTTCATTATTCAAGTGCCATAACTTTTATGTGCGTTGGTTTGATTATTAATATGGTTTTATATTTAAAATATCGTGTATTTAATTAATAATTAAATGTTTGAGTGTTTTTAACAAGGAAGGGTGAAATAAAATGAAAGCAAAATGGTTTTATTACTGTTTGTTATGGGAGTAATATTAGGTGGATGTAGTGTAAAATCTAATAAAGATATTTTATTAGATGATACTAAAAAAAACAATCATAAAATATAGCCCTTTATCAAAAAATGTTTATGGATTTGAATAGCAATTTTACAGAAGAAGATGTTAAAAAATATATGGGAGATCATCGATTGATAGGAGGCAGAAGTAGTTTAGGTGATTATTTTGAATATCACATATTTTTATCAAAAAGATGACAATAAAAAGCTTGTCAAGAATTTGTAGTTTTTTTTAAAAGATGGACAATTAGAGGGTTTTCGATATGTATCTCCAGAATTTGAAGGCTATGTATTTTATTATGCAAAAGGAGTGTTTTTAGAGTTTAATGATCAAAATGCAAAAAGATTATTCAGGATATTATTATCAGAAGTTTACCAAAAAAAGGAAATAAAAAAGGTTTAGAAATAGAATATAAAGATAATACAAAGAAAAACACCCTATTATCCTATTTCAAACGCCAAAGAAGCAATAAACTTTTTTGATAGAAAATAATATTTTAATAACCATTGTATTGTTGAAAAGTAAGTAAATATATAATAAAATCTTTTAAAGATTATAATAAGGAGAAAAATATGAAAAGAAATATTGGAAAATATGCTTTATGGGTTACTTTGTTTTTAATAGCAGTAGTTGTATTTTGTCTTTCATTGATTTGGCTTTCTCTTGCCTGTATGTAAAGGGAAGAATGAAATTTTATATTTTATTGGATAGCGATAGAAATTATTTTTCTTATACGTATTGTAGGACAAATTATACAATTGCTAAATAAGGAAAATAACTATGGATTGATCATTATTAAATTTCTAATGTTTTAGGAATACTGTTGATTGCATTAGCTTTTTTATACAAAATCAATTCATGAAATGAATAGAGTAAAAGATAAATATTGGAATTATTATCAATATATCTTGTAACAGCATTTATTGATCTTATTTTAGAAGTTTTACTTCGACATGGATTATATAAAAAGGAAGAAAAAGTTATGAAAAAAATTGATTATAAAAATGTGTGCATTCATGATTTTGATAACACTTTTTACAGGATGTCATCAACAAAATAAATTATATTCATTTGAAACAAAGAAAATAGATGATCAAGTTATTTTGATTTTGAAAATACTTCAAATAAGCCAATTGATCTATCATTAAAAGATCAAAAAAATTAAATGTTTACCGGTAAATAAAGAAACTGTTTTATCTTTAAAAAGAGGAATTTAAAGATACTTATTATGACGAAATAGAAGCAAAAGAAAGTACCCAATATCAAAAGTATAATAATTTTGATGTTGATCGAATAACTGATATTTCTTTACAACAATTAAATGAATGCATTAAGAAAACAAAAAATGATAAAAAAAGAAATGTTATGAGGGAAGTTATTGTTTTCTTTTATCAAAATAAAGACCTTGTAGATATCCAAAAAACATGATTTTATTTTAAAAGGAAAAAGAAAAATGTAATCGCTTTTGAAAGTTCAAATGGATGGGACGATACAAAGGTTATAGAAAATATATGTAAAAAAATAGGTTTGTACATAGAGGATTTTATGGAAATATGTAATGGTGTTGATTATCTAGATCAAGTAAAAAATTAATTATAGAATATACAAAACGTTTGGGACGTGATTTATCTTTCAAAATATTGATGAGGAATTATAAAATCCAACAAAAAAATATACAGCTCCTGAAGGAGGAACTTTTAGTGGCTGTAGAAAGAAAAAGGTGATAGGAATGGTTGCCTATCATCGCCATTCAAAGAGTCGCTGTGAAATGAAGCGTTTGTATGTAAAACCAAAATATAGAGAAAATAAATTAGGTAAAAAGCTTGTTTAGAAATTTTAGGGCATGCTAAAAAAGCAGGAGTATAAAGAAATGGTGTTGGATACGATTATTCCTTTACAAGTAGCTATTCATCTTTATAAAAGGTAGGATTTGTTGAACAATGAGGCATATTATCATAATCTGATGGATGATGTATTGTATTTCAAAAAAGATACTTTAAGTTATTGGGCAACCAATAACTTTTTCTCTAATTTTTACTTTTTCCCCAAAACAACATGTCATTTGGGGGAGAAAAGTAAAAATGAGCAATTATTAGTGATAAAAAGAGAGGCAAAACCTCTCATAATTATTTTATTTCTTTTTCCAATAGTGCTGTATTTGTTCGAGCTCTTTATAAATTGATTCTTAAAATATGATCTTTAATTTGTTTGATGAAATCGTCTCTAGAATGGGGACTACTAAAATAGAAAGGTCTACCTTGAATATGATCACTATCTAAAATTTCTATCAACATTTTAGAATATTCTACTTTGTAGACTTTTTTTTAGGATAGTTATTTTGATCACAATGAATCATGTCTTTAAAATATAATGTATTTTCCATATTTGTCACCTCTTTTTGATTTATATTAACAAAGATGGCATGTATTTGATGAACTAAACAGGTGTTTAAAAAAGGCAAATATTTGGTGTTAAATCAAATAAAATGATAATAAAAGTTTATTGATGATAAAAATAGAATATTATATTTTGGGATAAATGTATGCTTTTTAGACAATTTACGGATAAATGTCTAAAAAGAGTACAATGAAATAAAATATATAGCATTTATCGACATAATACGATATAATAGTGTATCGTGAAGTACAATATTTGTATTTTATTTAAGAATAAACGACCTAAGTTATTCAAAAAATATGGAGGTAAAATCATGGAAGATTCAAAAAATCAAGTGGTATGGTTTAGCTTTCATGGCGTTTTCTACTGTTTGGGGATTTGGAAACGTTTTAAATGGCTTTATCTACTTCAATGGTATCCAAGTAGTTTTTTTTAGTTGGGTATTAATGTTCGCACTTTATTTTTGTTCCTTACGCTTTAATGGTAGGAGAACTAGGGTCTGCGTTTAAAAATTCTGGTGGAGGAGTAAGTTCTTGGGTACATGAAAACATTTGGTCCTAAACTTGCATACTATGCTGGATGGACATATTGGGCATGTCACGTTACTTATATTGCAAGTAAAGGTAGTGGTGGTTTAAAAGCATTAAGCTGGGCAATTTTTAGAAATGCTGAATTTTATGACTCACTTCCAACATTGTATGTGCAACTTGCTACACTTTGCAGTATTCTTATTTTTCTGTTGGTTTGCTAGTAGAGGGTTAAACCCACTTAAACAATTAACAACAGTTGCAGGAACAAGTATGTTCGTTATGTCAATCTTATATATCTTAATGATGTTTGCTGCACCAGCAATTAATCCAAATGGGGGATATTTATCATTAGACTTTAGTTTTGACAAAATTGTTCCACAATTTAATGTTAATTATTTTACGTCACTTTCTATTTTAGTATTTGCAGTTGGTGGGTGTGAAAAAATTTCACCTTATGTAAATAAAGTAGAAAAATCCTTCAAAAGGATTCCCAAAGGGATGATTGCACTTGCAATCATGGTTATGGTATGTGCTATTTTAGGTACATTTGCTATGGGTATGATGTTTGATCCATCAGTAATCAATGCATCACCAGAATCATTCAATTCATATGTATCAAATGGTGCTTACTGGTCATTCCAAAATTAGGTCAATACTATCATATGGGAGATGCATTACTAATTATTTACGCATTATGTAATATGATTGGACAATTCTCAACATTAGTATTAAGTATTGATGCACCACTTAGAATGTTATTAGATAATGAAGATGCTAGACAATTTATTCCATCTAAATTATTAAAACAAAACAAATATGGTGCTTATGTTAATGGAATTAAAATGGTTGTGGCTTTATCTGGAAGTATTATTTTAATTCAAATCATTGGTGGACAAGGAGCTGCTGGAGTATTAGCCCAATTAAATAAATTAAATTCAGTATGTATGCCAATGCGTTATGTTTGGGTATTCTTAGCTTATATTGGTTTAAGAAAAGCTTATGATAAGATCCCAGCTGATTATCGTTTTGTTAAGAGTCAACCAGTTGCTTTATTCTTTGGTGGATGGTGTCTTTTTTGTAACAGCTGCATGTTGTATCATGGGTGTTTACTCAACTGACTTATTTACAATGGCTTTAAATGTTATTACTCCTGTTGTTTTAACTGCATTAGGAATAATTTTACCAGCTATTGCTAAAAAGAAAAAAAGCTAACGCTATTACAGAATAATTGTGATAAAATATAGAAGAGGTGTTAGAAAATGTATGGGGAATTTCAAAAGAATTATTAGACTTTTTACAAAAAAGTCCTACAGCATTCCATGCTGTTGAAAACATTAAAGAAGAATTAAATAAACAAGGTTTTGTTGAATTATTAGAAGGTCAACCTTGGAAAATGGTTCCAGGTGGTAAATATTATGTGACTCGTAATAATTCAAGTATTATTGCTTTAAAGGTCGGAAGCAATTTAGAAAATTATAGTTTTAATGTTGCTGCTTCACATAGTGATTGCCCAACTTTTAAATTAAAAGAAAATGCTGAATTAGAAGTTAAGGGTAAATACACACAATTAAATACTGAAGGTTATGGAGGAATGATTTGTTCAACTTGGTTTGATAAACCATTATCTATTGCTGGACGTTTATTAATTAAAGATGGAAATGAATTAAAAACACAATTAATTAATATTGATCGTGATTTAGTATTAATTCCTAATGTAGCTATCCATATGAATAGAGCTGTTAATGATGGTTATGCATATAATAAACAAATTGATATGTTACCATTATTTGGTGGTGCTGATTGTAAACCTGGTGACTTTAAGAAATTAGTTGCTAAAGAAGCAGGTGTAAGTGTTGAAGATATTTATGGTAGTGATTTATATCTTTATAATCGTACAGCGCCATCTATCTGGGGAGCTAACGATGAATTTATTTCAAGTCAACATTTAGATGATTTACAATGTGCATTTACTTCATTAAAAGGTTTCTTAGCAGGTGGAAATGATCAATCAATCAATGTTTTAGCTTGCTTTGATAATGAAGAAGTTGGTTCTGGAACAAAACAAGGGGCTGCTTCAACACTTTTATATGATGTATTAAAACGTGCAAACAGTGCTCTTGGAAAAACAGATGAACAATTCTATTGTGCGATTGCTTCAAGCTTTATGCTTTCAGCGGATAACGCTCATGCTGTTCATCCACATATTCCACAAAAACAGATGCAACAAACTGTGTTTATATGAATGAAGGAATTGTTGTTAAATCACATGCTGGTCAAAAATATACAAGTGATGCGGTAAGTGTTGCGGTATTTAAAGACTTATGCAAAAAAGCTAATGTGCCTGTACAATTCTTTGCTAATCGTTCGGATGAAGCTGGAGGAAGTACTTTTAGGTAATATTGCAATGGCTCAAGTTTCTATGAATAGTGTTGAGATTGGTTTACCACAACTAGCAATGCATTCAACTTATGAAACTGCGGGTATTAAAGATACTTATTATATGATTCAAGTAATGGCTGAATTCTTTAATTGTCATATTAGTGAAGTTAACAGTCATTCATTAAAGGTAGATTAGAATGAAAGAAAAGAAGTACGATATTTATTTTGAAAATAGTGTTAAAGTAAAAAGTTTAAATGATGATTATTTTAAATGTTATCAAGAAATTGAAAAAACATTGTTTAAAAAGCAAAAAATGTTTTAAAAACAAATATTTTAATATCTGAGATTTTAGATTGTATGCTTATTTGTCAGGAAAAAGGACAAACAGTTAAACAAATGATTGGACAAAGTAGTCAATCATTTGTTGATCAAATTAATCGAAAAATAAATTATAAAGAAAAAATCAATCAGTTAAAACAAAAGACTTAAATAAATATGAAATGTCTGGTATTTTACTTACAATGTGTATCTATATTGTACTTCTTTTGTTAAAGAATTGATTGAAATCATTATTTAATCAATTACTATATTGATTTACTTGTTGCTGTAATAATGCTTTGTATAAGTATTAAACAACTTTTAATCAAAGAAAATTGATTAAAAGATATCAAGTATCAATTCAACCTTTTGTACTTGAAATATCAAGTATTGTGATTTCATTATTGATTTCAATTGTGTTTTATAACAGTCCTTTTTGATATCACTTTTGTTATATTAGTAATCGCATTTTTTTACAAGTAAAAAATGTATTCAAAATCCTTAAGCAATTAAGATTTTTTCTTTGCATTCTTTTTAAAAATATAGTAAAGTATTATAAGGTGATGGAAATGGAAAAAAGAAATTCTATTAGAAAATTTAGATGAAAATATTGTCAATAAAGCAAAGTTTTATAATCAACAAAATATACCAGCAACTATTTCACAAGCTCTTTATTTATATGGTAGTGCAACAAATTATGAGGTATTAGGATTTGTTGATGCAAGTGGAGATGGAAGTAGAGGTTTAATTATTACAGATCTTGGCATTTATTTTTGTTTTAAAGACCCACATTATTTTTTATATGAAGATATTGAAGATTTAATTCGTTTTTTGTAAAAAAGAAGAAAGTTTTGATTTTTATGCAAAATTAAAACAAAAACAAGTACTTTTGTTTTTAAAAATGATTACTTAAATTTAAAAGCATTTATTGAATTTTTAAGTGATAGTTTAGAAATGGGTATTCATTATGAAATGTCAGCTTATGAAAAAGTTGAATATTTTGTACCAATTGTTTTAAATGATATAAAAGATGATGTTTATGAAGATTTAGAATTAGATGATCAACAATACCAACAAATTAAAGATATAGAAAATGAATTACAAATGACAAAAGAACTTAAAGATTTAGATTATCAAGATGAATGTCGTGCTTTATGTCGTTATTGTTTAGATTTCTTTGAAATTTTAGGATTGGATAGTGATGAAATTGATGCTTTAAATGAAGCACAAGCTTTCTTTGATCAACAAGATAGTCAAGAGAATCAACAATTAGAAGGTGCTAAACGTTTTGTTGATGAAATGATGGAAAACTATAAAAATGGGGATACAGGAATGTATGACCAAATGAAATCAACAATGGAAAATCTTGGAATTGATGAAGAAAAATTAAAAACATGTCTCAAGAAGAAGTAGACCAATATGTTCAAGATATGTGTAAGAAGTTTGGTATTTCACAAAGTTTATTTGATAAATTAAAAAGATAAATTTGGAAGATAGAGGATAGAGTATGATTAAATTAGTGGTTTTAGATGTTGATGGAACGAGTATTGATCGCGATAATCAGTTTTATGATGATGATATTAAAGAAATTGATTTTTTATAAAGAAAAGGTATTGAATTTATGTTTGCTTCAGGCAGAGATATGAATATGATGCTTGATATGATTAAAAAGTCTCGTATTGATGGAGATTTGATTATTAATAATGGAACACAATATCGTAATATTGAAGGAACGAAGAATATAGCACATCCTATGGATGAAGATTCTTTAGAAAGATGATTCCTATTTTACAACATTATGATTATCATATTTCAATTCATACAACAAAAGGGAAAAATATATTTTAACAGACATGGAATCTTATTGGCAAAAACATGTTCAATTATTGATGAAAGGAAGAGAAGGTAAAACTTTAGAAGATCTTCCAGATACAACTTTCTTTAGAAGATGGGGCTATTTAAATGATTGTACGTCTGTTTCTTCGATTGATGAAATTTATCAACAAGGAGCACTTCCTTTAAAAGTAGATGCTAGACATTTAAATCCTCAAGAAGCAAAAGGGGTAAGACAACGTTTAGAATGTATTCCACATTTAAATATTTCTTCTTCTTATGAAGATAATATTGAAATTACATGTGATGATTATGATAAAGGAATTATGTTAAAAAGAAGTTTTAAAATTAAAAGGATTATCACTTGATGAAGTTGCAACTTTTGGTGATGGTTTAAATGATGTCTGTATGTTAGGGTTTTCCTTACAGTTTTGCACCAGCAAATGCCCATCAAGAAGCCAAAGATGCTGCAACCTATACACTTACTAAAACAGGTGGACATGGTGCTATTCAAGAAGGATTATATATCTTAAAAAGATTTAAATCTTATTTAAAAAAGAGCGTTAGCTCTTTTTCTTTATATGATAATATAAAAATTGTTGACATAACCATGATAAAACCTAAAACATCCATAAGTGTAAAAGGAGAATGGAGCCATAAACACATACAAATTGTAGCACTTAAAGGTTCAACGGCAGCAATTAAAGAAGCACGCATTAAATAATAAGTTTAACACCCATTAAATACATAGAAAAAAGCAAGTACTGTACCAATAACAATAATTCCTATTAATCCTAAATAACCATAGAAATCTAATGATACTGAAATATTCCAAACACGACCAAGTAATCCTAAAACAATTCCACCAATAATCATGGCATAACCTGTAGGAATTAAACTTCCATATTTATTCATAATATGTCTAGGAAGTAATGAATAAATGAAGCAGCCAGACCTGCCATAACACCCCAAAATAAACCTTCAAATGATAAAACCATTTCATGAATATTTCCATGCGTAGCAAGAATAAATGTTCCTCCAAAGGCTAAAACAACACATAAGAGTTCTTTTTATACGGAAGTCTTTTACAAACAAGACAAGTATAAAACATAATAAAAATTGGATTTAAATATTGTAAAATAGCTGCAGTAGAGCTATTTGAGTAATAGATTGCTGTCATATAGGAGTATTGACAAAACATTAATCCTAAAATAGCAAATAAAATAAGTTGAAAAACATCATTTTTATTTTGCCAAATACTCAATGTCTTTTAGTATCTTTAATAAAACAAACAGTTAAAAGGATAATTCCAGCAAAGATCATCCGCAATGTTGTAAGCCACATTGTATTTAAATGATAATTTTGGAATAAAAATTGACCCATTGTTCCTGATATTCCCCAAAAAGTACCCCTAATAAAGTAATAATTATTCCTTTTTTCATTAAATCACCTCAATTACCGACATTTTAACAAATCTAAATATTCAATACAATTGTTTTCTTGAAAGAAAACATGCTATACTAGGGTACATGGTGCTATAGCTTAGCTGGATAAAGCGTTCGCCTCCGGAGCGTAAACGGGTGTTTAGCTAAAATGATTATAATTTCTACAAAAATATATGGTACTTTAGCTCAGTTGGATAGAGTATGTGCCTCCGAGCACAGGGTCATGGGTTCGAATCCCATAAGTACCGCCATTTTTATTGGTTTTTCTATTAAAAACAGGATGTTTGATAGGTATTATTGCTTATTAAATATCCTTTTTTTCTTTCTAATGAAGTTAAGAACTTTTTTGATTTTTTTTCTAACAAAAATAGGGCTTTTCTAACAAACTAGATAACATATTAGAAATTAAAGGGACTAAGTAAATAATTTAATAAGTATAGGAGATTCAAAATGGATCTCTTTTTTTGCATATAAAAGGAGGTGATGAACTTATGAATAATGTATTGCTTTATTTTGCTTTGAAGCATGATGGTGACTTTGAAAAAATATATAACGATATAAAAGCAAAAGTTCCTGTAGATGAAAATGAATTTATTAAATTAAAAAGAGTATTGAAAACAAAATACGTAACAATACTTGATAGTAATTATCCTGATTTTTTAAAGCAGGTTTCATGTCCGCCATTTGTGTTATTTTATGAAGGCAATCTAAAACTTGCTAAAGATTTAAAGGTTGGTGATGCTTTATCTATTCTGCTTTTTAATGATAAAAAGATATCTAAGTACTGTTGAGCCATCGACAGATAAAGGAAAATTTGTTCTGATTATATAATTGCTTGTGAAAGTCATGATAATTTTTTAAACTTAGAGAGTATGTAATGGATAAGAAAGTTCCATTAAAAGACTACAGTAAAAATACAAAACATAAACAACAAGAAAGATAGCATATAAAAAGTCATCATAGTAGATGGCTTTTTACATAGCCAATCATTGATTGGCAAAAAAGAAAGGAGGTTAATTTAATGCTATATGTAAAGATAGGGAGTGATTACAAATGAGCAAGTAATAGCAATTGCAAATCAAAAGGGTGGTGTAGGTAAACAATGACATCTGTCAGTTTAAGTGCATGTCTTGCATTAAATAACAAAAAGGTATTGCTGTTAGATTTAGATCCACAAGGACATTCAACAAAAGCATTTGGATTTTATGACAGTACACAATATCCTTTTATCTATGAAGGATGTTATTGTATCAGTTATTGAAGATATACCACTTGATAGAGAACAGCTAATACTTCACAGTAATGAAAATGTTGATATTGTTCCATCAAATATTTCTCTTGCAGGAATAAATTCTAAATTAGAAAGTGCTATGTGTAGAGAAACGGTATTGAAAAGATTTATTGATACCGTAAGAGATGACTATGATTATGTCATTATAGATACAAATCCATCACTGGATAATCTACCTATTAATGACTCTTACTGCTTCTGATAAAGTTGTTATAACTGTACAGGCAGAGCCTTATGCAGTTGAAGGTATGGCTGGACTTATTAAGATCAATTAATATGGTTAGAAGAAATCTTAATCATGATTTAAAAATTGAAGGTGTGTTGATTACGATGACAAATGAAAGAACCAATCTATCAAAGAAAATCATACATGAAGTTAGAGAAAACTTTGGAGGGCATATTAAGGTATTTGATACAACAATTCCAAGATGTACAAAGGCAGCAGAAAGTACAGGAATAGGAGAAAGTATATTTCAATATGATCCAAAAGGTGCGGCAACTAAAGCATGAAGCTTTTACAAGGAGGTCATCTTAAATGCCGAAAAGAGCATAAACGACATAAGGTTCCTACGTACTGATGATTTATTACCAACGAAGAACAAAGACAGGAGGCAAAAACTAGAGAAGATAATGGAAGTTCCTGTCGAAGATATTCAGGAGTTTAAAATCATCCGTTTAGGTTAGAATGATGAACAAATGTCTGAACTTGTAAAAAGTGTTTCAGAAAATGGTATTTTAGTTCCTGTTCTTGTAAGACCACATCCAAATGGTCACGGATACGAAATGATATCTGGTCATAGAAGAATGAATGCAGCAATGGTAAATGGTCAAGAAAAGATACAGGCTATTGTAAGAGAACTTACTGATGACCAAGCAACAATCATTATGGTTGATTCAAATATACAAAGGAAAACATTTTACCAACTGAAAGAGGATTTGCTTTACAAATTGAAATTAGATGCAATGAAACATCAAGGTAAAAGAAGATATAACTTCTACCCAAGTTGGGCAGAAGTTGAAAAAAAGTATTCAATTGAAACAACTGGCAGAAGATGTTGGCAACAAGGACACAGATTCAACGATTTATACGTTTAACAGAATTAATTGAGCCATTGCGTGATATGGTCGATGGTATAAGAAGTGATGGAAAAAGATTGCATTTTAATCCTGCTGTGAACTTTCATATCTTTCAAAGAAAATCAACAATTTGTTGTAAAATATTGTAGAACTTGATTTAACACCGTCACATGCCTCAAGCAATAAGAATGAAGGAGTTATCAAGAGAAAATCGTCTAGATGAAAATGTTATTTATTCAATAATGACAGAAGAAAAAGCGGAATCAGAAAGAAAAATTATCGTTTAAAATGGAGGATATTAATGAATACTTTCCAAAAACTATACGCCTAGAGAAAAAAGTGAAGTTATATTGAAACTTTTAAAAGGATGGGCAAAAGAAGAAATAAAGAGCTAAGAAAGATGACAGTTACATATATAACTGTATTTTTGTACATTTTATTTCAGCAGACTTAGTGAAGGGGAGTCTGTTTTTGTGGGGAAATGTGACTGGTTTTCCCTAAGAACCCCTTTCCTGTTATCTTACTGGAAAAGTAATATTAGTATGGAAGGAAAAAATAAACAATTTTTATTTTATGTATGTGAATAATTATATAAATTGACAATGAAAAGTTTACATAGTAAAATTTAATAAAGATAAAATGGAGGTGAATTTTGTGGAGGTCTTTGAAAAAGTA
>VOFB01004310.1_pt1 | contig 23040 bp, 22 predicted proteins | sample 5384141 | NCBI WGS metagenome assembly VOFB01 (sample SAMN12384721, study PRJNA508395) | human gut metagenome | isolation source: healthy gut A | host: Homo sapiens | reverse complement strand
TTCAGCATTTTGATCGTCGCCTTGATGGCGGCTTCGGTCTGGTCGGCATCCAGCCCGCGGGTCTTGAACTCCTTGCCGCCCGTCTCCCACGTGATGATCGTCTGCACGAAGGCATCGGTTCGTCCGCCGGGCGGGATCGAGACGGTGTAGTTGCGCAGCATCGGGAACTCGCGCCGGAGCTGGTGCTCGTAGATTTGCCGCAGCGCCCGCATGAAGGCGTCGTACTGGCCGTCGCCGGCCGAGGTCTGCTCGTACTCCCGTCCGTTGATCTCGATCTTGAGCGAAGCCGCCGGGTGCAGCCCCTGTGCCAGCGACAGGCTGTAATTGAGTATCCGCACGGGGTTTTCGACCTGGTCGTAGCGCAGTACGTCGGCGATGATGTAGGGCAGGTCTTCGGCCGTCACCAGCTCCTTCTTGTCGCTCAGCTCGACCACCCGTTCGGTTACCTTGCGCATCGAGGCTTCGTCGAGGTCGATGCCCAGCGTTTCGAGGTTCTTCATGATGTTGGCCTTGCCCGAAGTCTTGCCGAGGGCGTATTCGCGGACGCGGCCGAACCGTTCGGGAAGCAGTTCGTTGAAGTAGAGGTTGTTCTTGTTGTCGCCGTCGGCGTGGATGCCGGCGCACTGCGTGAAGACGCTTTCGCCGACGATCGGGCGGTTGCCCGGGATCCGGATGCCCGTGTAGGTCTCGACCATGCGGCTGACGTGGTTGATCTTCGTTTCGTCGATGCCCGTGAGGCAGTGCAGCCGGTCGTGCAGCACGGCCACCGTGCTCGACAGGGGTGCGTTTCCTGCGCGTTCGCCCAGCCCGTTTATGGTTACGTGAACCCCGTGGAACCCGGCTTTGACCGCAGCTGCGGTGTTGGCCACGGCCAGGTCGTAATCGTTATGGGCATGGAAGTCGAACCTAAGCTGCGGATAGCGTGTCACCATGTCGCGGCAAAACCGTTCGGTGGCATAGGGGTCGAGGATGCCCAGCGTGTCGGGGCACATGAAGCGCTGCACGGGGGCGTCGGCCAGCCCGTCGAGTATCGTGTAGACGTACCCGGGCGAATGCAGCATACCGTTCGACCAGTCTTCGAGGTAGACGTTCACCTTCATGCCCCGTGCGACGGCCCCGCCGATCGTGGCGCGGATGTCGCAGAGGTGCTCCTGCGGGGTGCGGCGCAACTGTTCGCGGCAGTGTTTGAGCGACCCCTTCGCCAGCAGGTTCACCACGCGGCACCCGGCCTGGCCGAGCCAGTCGAGCGACACGCCGCCGTCGATGAATCCCAACGCCTCGATGCGGTCGGTATAACCCTTCGCGGCAGCCCATTCGGCGATGCGGCGCACGGCCTCCTGCTCGCCCTGCGAAACCCGCGCCGAGGCTATCTCGATGCGGCTCACGCACAGTTCTTCCAGCAACAGCCGGGCGATGGAGAGTTTTTCGCGGGCGTTGAACGAAACCCCCGACGTCTGCTCGCCGTCGCGCAGCGTGGTATCCATTATCTCTACGCGGGGATACATCGCGCGGCTATTTATGCGCCTGTTCGAACGCTTCGATCTGGGGCGCGATGCTGCGCAGGTAGTCCACGTCGTCGTAGCCGTTCAGCAGGCACCGCTTCTTGTATGCGTCGATCTCGAAGTGCTCGCTGCGGCCCGTGGCGCAGATCATCAGCGTCTGGTTGTCCAGGTCTACGGTGAATTGCGTCGCAGGGTCGCCGTCGATCGCCGCGAAGACCGCCGCGAGGAACTCCCCGCTCACGGTGATCGGCAGCAGCCCGTTGTTGAGGGCATTGTTGCGGAAGATGTCGGCGAAGAAGCTCGACACCACGACGCGGAACCCGTAGTCGGCGATGGCCCATGCGGCGTGCTCGCGCGAACTGCCGCAGCCGAAATTGCGGCCTGCGACGAGGATTTTGCCCCCATAACGGCTGTCGTTGAGCGGGAACGAGGCGATCCGCTGCCCCCGGGCGTCGTAGCGCCAGTCGCGGAAGAGGTTGTCGCCGAATCCTTTGCGCTGGGTGGCTTTCAGGAAGCGCGCCGGGATGATCTGGTCGGTATCTATGTTCTCCGTGCTCACGGGCACGGCCCCCGAGGTGAAGGTTTCGAATTTGGGTATGGACATATTGGTTTTGTTTTTTCCGGCATTCGGCAGCGGCCATTTTGCCGCAAAGCGGCATGTAAGCCCCTGCCTGAGGCGGGGGTTTGGGGGTGGGCCGGAATTATAAACGACGCCGAAGGCGGCGGCAACGACCGGCCGATCCAAACCGAAGTTAAAAATTTTTACATTTCAAACACCTTGCGCGGATCCTCGATCCTGCCGCATACCGCGGCCGCGGCGGCTACCGCAATGCCTGCAAGCATGGTGCGCGCACCGGGCCCCTGGCGCCCTTCGAAGTTGCGGTTCGAGGTCGAAACGCTGTATTTGCCTGCCGGGATCTTGTCGGCGTTCATCGCCAGACACGCCGAGCAGCCCGGCTGCCGGAGCTCGAACCCGGCGGCGGCGAGCACTTTGTCGAGCCCTTCGGCCCGTGCGGCGGCTTCGACGCCTTTCGAACCGGGGACGATCCATGCCGTTACGCCCTGGGCCTTGCGCCGGCCTTCGACCAGCTTGGCGAAGCGCCGCAGGTCTTCGATGCGGCCGTTGGTGCAGCTGCCCACGAAGACATAGTCGACAGGTTTGCCGAGCAGCTTTTCCCCGGCTTTGAATCCCATGTACTCCAATGCCTTGGGGTCGGCCTCGGCCGGGATCTGCGCATCGACGGCCATGCCCATGCCGGGGTTGGTGCCGTAGGTAATCATCGGGGCGATGTCGGCGGCATCGAACCGGTACTCCTTGTCGAATACGGCGTCGGCATCGCTGTAAAGCGTTTCCCAGCGGGCGACGGCCTGGTCGAACGCCGCTCCCTGCGGCGCACGTTCGCGCCCGCGCAGGTAGTCGAACGTGGTCCGGTCGGGTGCGATCATGCCGCCCCGCGCCCCGCATTCGATGCTCATGTTGCAGACGGTCATGCGCCCCTCCATCGAGAGGGAGCGGATCGCGTCGCCGGCGAATTCGATGAAATAGCCCGTGCCGCCCGAAGCGGTCAGCCGGGAGATGATGTAGAGGATGATGTCCTTGGCTTCGACGCCCGGCCGAAGCGTCCCGTCCACGGTGATGCGCATGCTCCGCGGCTTGGACTGGATGATGCACTGGCTGGCGAAGACCATTTCGACCTCTGAGGTGCCGACGCCGAACGCCACGGCGCCCAGCGCCCCGTGCGTCGAGGTGTGGCTGTCGCCGCAGACGATGGTCATGCCCGGCTGTGTGAATCCCAGTTCGGGGCCGATGATGTGCACGATGCCCTGGCGCGGGTTTCCCACGCCGAAATGTTCGATGCCGAATTTGGCGCAGTTGGCCTCCAGCGCCTCGACCTGCCGCCGCGATTCGGGCTCGGCGATCGGCAGGTGCTGGTCGACGGTCGGGATGTTGTGGTCGGCCGTGGCGGTGATTTGTGCCGGGCGTGCCACGCCGATGCCGCGCCGTTCCAGGCCTGCGAAAGCCACGGGCGACGTCACCTCGTGGATGTACTGGCGGTCGATGTAGAGCACCGAGCGTCCGCCGTCTTCGGTGCGCACGGTGTGCGCATCCCATATCTTGTCCAGAAGTGTCCTGCCCATCTTACTCCTCCTTTTCCTTGCGTTCGGTTACGTTCAGTATGCGCAGCGCGTCGAGGAACGCCTCGATCGACGCCCGTGTGGTGTCGGTGTGTGCGGCGAAGCCGTGGACGGTGCGGCTGCCGCACTGTACCTGTACGTGTACGCGGCCCACGTCGTTCGAACCGCGGGTGATGGCCTGCATGAGAAATTCCGTGAGCACGACCTTCTCGTTGATGAGAGTCTTGATGGCCGATACGGCCGCATCCACCGGGCCGTTGCCCGTGGCGATGGCCATGCGCTCGTGGTCGCCGAACTTCAGCACCACGGTCGCCGTCGGGACGAGCGTGCCGGTGGTCACCTGCAGGAATTTGAGCGATACGGACTGCTGTTTCATGCGGTCGATGTCGCCTACCAGGTATAACAGGTCGTAGTCGTGGATCTCCTTTTTCTTGTCGGCAAGCTCGAGGAACTTGGCGTAGGTTGCGTCCAGCTCTTCCTGCGTGAGGTCGTAGCCGAGCAGTTCGAGCCTGTGTACGAGCGCCGCGCGGCCGCTGCGGGCCGTCAGGGCGATGACCGACTCGTTGAGGCCGATGTCCTGCGGGTCGATGATCTCGTAGGTCTGGCGGTCTTTCAGCACGCCGTCCTGGTGGATGCCCGACGAGTGGGCGAAGGCGTTGCGGCCGACGATCGCCTTGTTGGGCTGCACGGGCATGTTCATTAGGCTCGACACTAGGTGCGATGCTTTGGTGATCAGGCGTGCGTCAATGCCGGTGTCGACGGCGATCTCCTTGTGGCAGCGCAGCGTCATCACCACCTCTTCGAGCGAGGTGTTGCCCGCGCGTTCGCCGATGCCGTTGATCGTCACCTCGGCCTGCCGCGCGCCGTTGAGGATGCCGCTCAGGGTGTTGGCCGTAGCCATGCCCAGATCGTTGTGGCAGTGGGTCGAGATGATCGCCCGGTCGATGTTGGAGACGTGATCGACGAGGTATTTGATCTTCGCGCCGTACTCGCCGGGCAGGCAGTAGCCCGTGGTGTCGGGAATGTTGACCACCGTAGCCCCGGCCGCAATGGCGGCCTCGACCACGCGGGCGAGGTATTGAGGATCGGCGCGCCCGGCGTCTTCGGCGTAGAACTCCACGTCCTCGACATAGCTTTTGGCGTATTTCACGGCTTCGACGGCCTGTTCGAGGATTTTCTCGGGCGTCGAGCGCAGTTTGTCGTAAATGTGCTGGGGCGAAACGCCTATACCCGTGTGGATGCGCTTGTGCCTGGCCAGTCGCAGGGCATCGGCGGCCACGTCGATGTCTTTTTTCACGGCGCGGGTCAGCGCACAAATCGTCGGGGCCGAAACGGCCGCTGCTGACGGTCAGTTTCGCCTGCCGGCTGTTCACCGTCACTGCGCCGGAGAACTTGGCGTAGCTGTCGACGCTCAGCGTCAGTGCATCCGAGATCAGCGTACTGCTGACACTGGCGCCGCTGCTGATCTTGAGCGTCAGGACGGAAGCTTTGATGTCGTTCGAGAACTTGGCGTAGCTCCCGACTGTGACTTGGCAGTTGTTGCGGCAGTCGACGGGCGCCTGTGCCGACCCGTAGCTCGAAACCCGCAGTTCGCAGTCGTTGCAGCGTACCGAGCCCGAGAATTTGCCATAGCTCGACACGTTGAGCTGGGCGGTGCCCGGGGTGTCGATGTCGGCGATGACCGATCCGTAGCTCGAAACGGAAACCGCGACCGAGGGCCCTTTCAGCGGCAGCTTGCAGGTCACCTTGCCGTAGGAGCCGGCCGATATCTGGCGCAGGGCGGCCGATGCGGGAACGACGACCGAAACCGAAATGTTCTCCGTATTGTTGGCGTTGACGCGGAATTTCAGCGTCCCGCCGTCGCGCTCGAGCACCAGGTAGTCGATCACATTGTCGTCGGCCGTCACGCTGATGGTTCGTGCCGTGGGGCTGACCGTGACGTCGAAGAACGCCGCGGCCGAAATGCCCGTGTAGTCGCCCGCCTTGCCCCAGTCCTGCGTCACCATGCGCCCGCTGCCTTTCAGCCGCGTGTTCTGGTTGCGGCGGCGGTCGACGGCGGCACGTTTGATGTTGGTGCCGATCTCGCCTTCGGTGTTGTAGAGGCGGCGGATCTGCTCGGCGGTGAGCACAGCGGCGAATTTGTCCACATAGTCGCGCTTGACCTGCGCCGTGGCGGCGATGTTCGAGAGCTTGGTTTTGAGTCCCTGCCGTTGAGCGGCCTCGTCCGTTCCCGCATCCGGGGTATTGACGGCCTTGTCGAGCGCCTCGCGGTAGGCTTTGTAGAGCGGTTCGAACTCCTTGCGCTGGCGCGAGGTAAGCCCCAGTTCGCGCACGACCTGCTCGCGGGCGGCCTTGTTCAGCTCTTCGATCGACTGGTTGGCGACGGCGGCCGTTTCGGCGGCGTCGATGGCGGCGCGCGCTTCGGCAATGGCGCGGTCGATTTCGCGGTCGGAGGCGCCGACGACCCTGCGGGCCTCGGCCATGGCACGGTCGATCTGGCGGTCGGTGGCGTTTACGGCGCGGCGCGCTTCGGACAAGGCCCGGGAGACCTCCCGGTCGGCCGCGTTGCCGGCCGTGTTGACGATAGCCCGGGCTTCGGCCAGAAGCTGTTTCAGTTCGTCACCGGCGGGCGCGGCCTTGCCTGCGAGGGCGAAGAGGAGCGCGCAAAGAAAAGTGAGGAGTTGTTTCATAGCGCATGGAATTTTAAAGTTGCTGGTTGTAGAGTATGTCGTCGTAGTTCTCCGCCGCAGCCTGTTGCAGGGTTTCGGTCGGGGTTGTGGCGAGCATCTGCTCGATGTCCGGCAGCGGGGCCTCGGCGCGGTGGCTGAGGTGTCCGGAGAGGAGGATGCCCGTTGCCAGGAGGGCTGCCGCGACACTCACCCCTGCCGCCAGGTAAAGCCGGCGGGTGCGGGCAGCGGGTGCGGGCCGTGCCGCCGTATTGCGCAGGATGCGTTCGTGCAACGCTTCGAGGCGATGCTCAGGCAGGTCGTAAGGCAGCCGCCTGCCGATATTTCCGAATTCGTGGTTCATAGTTCCCGTGTTAGTTTCTCTTTCAGTTTCTGTACCGCATGGTGGTAATTGACCTTGAGCGTCTGTTCGCGCTGTCCCAGCACGCGGGCTATCTGTCCGTAGGACATCCCGTCGTAATAGCGGAGGTTGAAGACCAGACGCTGCTTGAGCGGCAGCTCCAGCATCGCCTGCTGGAAACGTACCAGCGTCCGGTCGGCATCCTCGCCGCACTCCTCCGCCACGCGGCTTGCCAGGATGCGGCTTACGTCGTCGAGCGAGGAGAAGAGCCCCGGCCTGCGCCGCCGCAGCATCGTCAGTGCGGTGTTCGTGGCGATGCGGTAGAGCCATGCCCCCATCTCGCCGGCCCCGCCCCGGAAGGTGCCGATCCTGTCGTATGCCCGGACGAAGGTTTCCTGTACCACATCCTCGGCATCCTCGTGGACGACGACCAGCCGTCGTGCGTGCCAGTAAAGCGGCCGCAGGTATGCCCCGACCAGACGGTCGAACGCCCCGCGCCGGGTGGCGGGATTGCGTAGCGCCGAGAGTTCTTCTGCGGGTATGTCGCGGGTCTCTTCCATGAGGGTTTGTCTGTAAGACGCGTTAAAGTTGCAAAAGTTAAATCCCAAACCGAAATTTTTTTGCCCGGAAACGAATTTTTTACGGTTGATTTTTGATTCTTAATATTTTACCTTATCTTTGCGCTCCGAAACAGGCGGAATTGGGGCGCGGCCCGCGAGGCCGGGCTGAGAACCGCCGGTGGTAACACATTAAAAAACAAACGTATTATGAAAACTATCTCTGTAAAGGCCGTTAAGCGTGATGAGTACGGCAAGAAAGCGGCCAAGGCCGTACGCCGCGAGGGTATGGTACCCTGCGTACTGTCGGGCAACGGCGAGTCGGTTTCCTTCTCGGTAGACCCCCGCGAGATCAAGGCCCTGATCTACACCCCCAACTCTTACATCGTCGAGTTCGATTTCGACGGCAAGAAAGAGCAGGCCGTGCTGCGTGAGGCGCAGTTCCACCCCATCCGCGAGCAGATCCTCCACCTCGATTTCTACCGCATTGCCGAGGGTAAACCCGTATCCATCGCCATTCCGGTACGCCTGACGGGTAACGCCGAAGGTGTGAAGGTCGGCGGTAAGCTGACGCTGTCGGCCCGTAAGCTCGTCGTGAGCGCGCTGGTCGAGAACCTGCCCGACGAACTGGTCGTGGACGTAACCGAACTGGGTGTCGGCAAGACCATCTTCGTAGGCGACCTTGCATTCGAGAACCTGAAATTCGTCACTCCGGCTTCGACGGCCGTCTGCGCAGTGCGCGTGACCCGTGCATCGCGCGGTGCGGCGGCACAAGCCTAACCGGTAGCGTATGAAATACCTTATTGTTGGGCTGGGAAATATCGGCGCCGAATATGCCGGAACCCGGCACAACATCGGATTCAAAGTGTTGGACGCCCTCGCCGAGGCGTCCAACGCTGTTTTTACGACGGCGCGTTACGGCGATGTGGCCGAGTTGAAGCATAAGGGGCGTACGCTGATCCTGCTGAAACCCTCGACCTACATGAACCTTTCGGGCAAAGCCGTCCGTTACTGGATGGAGGCCGAGAAGATCGCCCCGGAAAACCTGCTGGTGGTTTCGGACGACATTGCGCTGCCGTTCGGCACGCTGCGTATGCGTCCCCGGGGGAGTGCCGGGGGGCACAACGGGTTGAAGAATATCGCCGAGCTGCTGGGAACGGAGGACTACGCCCGGATGCGCTTCGGCGTGGGCGGGGATTTCCCCAGGGGCCACCAGGTCGACTATGTGCTGGGGGAGTGGTCGGACGAGGAGCGCAAGGCGCTGCCCGAGCGGCTCAAGGTGTTCGGCGACGCGATCCTTTCGTTCACGACGATCGGGTTGGAACGGACGATGAATTTCTTCAACAAGAAGTAAATAAACGGTTAAAAAAGAGCCGATAGGCTCGAAATAAAAAACGGACGGATATCGTGCTTGCATGATGATCCGTCCGTTTTGGCGTTTTATCCCGTGGGGATTTTCAACTGTTTGCCGATCCTGCCATAGAAAACCACGCCGCAGGTTCTGGGTGCCGCGGATGCGCGCAAATTCCGACCGGACGACTTCGAGCCTCCTGTTCCTCGTCGTAATAGGCTTCGGTCTGGCGGACGGTCAGGGCTTATCCCCGACGTCCGGATGCAGGAACGTGCCGGCGAAACCTGCCGCAGCCCAGATGAAACAGGACAGCGCCAGATAGCCCCTTGCCGTGCGCAGGGTGCCGAGCGCCTGCCCGCCCGGGATGCGGAGCCCCAGCAGCAGAGCGCCCAGGGCGGCGGCTACGGACGACGACGCGAAGGTCAAGAGTTCGTATGGGGAGACACCGGACATGCTGGCCTACTCGTCCCCGTCGTAGTAGATTCCGTCCATCAGCCCGTCCAGTTCGCGGCGCTCCTTTTTGGTCGGGCGCCCCGTACCGCGGTCGCGGAAGACGAAGATCGTTTCGCGCGGGATGCTGAGCTTGTCCAGCTCCTCCTGCGGGGTGATGTTGAGGCAGTACAGGGGGACATTCTTGGCCGGCTGGCGGCTCGACACGAGGTCGAGCACCCGGTAGGAGTAGGTCACCTGCATCTTGCGCACGGCGATCACGTCGCCGACCTTCACTTCGCGCGAGGGTTTGGCGGCGGAGCCGTTTACCGTGACTTTGTTGTTGCGGATGGCATCCGCGGCGTCGCTGCGGGTTTTGAACACCCGCACCGCCCAAAGGTATTTGTCCAGTCTGATGTCGTCCATGGGTCGTTATTTTTCGTAAATGGATTCGCTGCGGGGCGTGTCGTGCGACTGTTCGTCGTTCTGACGGCTGACGCTGAGGATCATGCCCAGCGCGATGGTGGTGAAGATGGTCGACGAGCCGCCGCGCGAAATCAGCGGCAGCGTCTGTCCCGTTTCGGGGATCAGGTTGACGGTCACCATGATATGCAGCAGCGCCTGGCAGGTTATCAGCAGGGCGAGCCCCAGTACCAGCAGCCCCGGGAATGCCGTCCCGCAGCGGCGGAATATCTCGATGCCCCGGAAGAATATCCACAGGTAGAGCATCAGCAAGGCCAGTGCCAGTACGATGCCGTATTCCTCGACGAAGAAGGCGTAGGCATAGTCGCTTTCGGGATGGATCATCTCGACGCGCATGGCGCTCTGTCCGGCGCCTTCGCCGAAGACCCCGCCGTTGTGAATGGCGATCATCGACCGCTCGGTGTCGGTGAGGTGCTCGATCGGTTTTTCGGTCTGCGAGCGTGTCCAGAGATGGATCCATGTCGAGACGCGCCCTTCGGCGGTTTCGCTGCGGCCGAGGTTGAGCGTCATGATGAGGACGATGCCCATGCAGGCCAGCCCGATGAGTTTCACCAGTTCGCCCAGCCGGACGCGCCCGATGAGCATCATGACCCACGAGGCCATGAAAACCAGTACGGCCGAGGAGGTGTGGGCCGGGAAGATCACCGCGCACGAGACCACGACGGGCATCAGGATCGGCCATGTCCCTTCGCGCCAGATGCGGCGCTGTTCGCGCGACGAACGCCATGTCCAGAACCTGAGCGACGGGACGATGCGTATTTTGTCGATCTTCGACTGCCGTCCGGCCAGTTGCCGGGCCAGAAACAGTACCGTGGCGACTTTCAGCGCCTCGGAGGGCTGGAACTGGAACGGCCCGAGGGGTATCCAGCGGGCGGCGCCGTTGGTCGTGGCGCCGATGAAATAGACGGCGACGGTGAGTGCTACCGAAAGGAAATAGACGGGGCGGGAGAACAGGTTGTAAATCCGGCAGTTGATCTTCTGCACGGCGACCATGATGATGAGGCTGACGACGAGGATGATGAGTTGCTGGCGCAGGAAATGGGCCGTGGTACGCGCCGTGTGGGCGTCGTAGGCCATCTTGGCCGTCGACGAGTAGACCACCAGCACGGAAATCACCGCCAGCGCCGCGACGATGATCCACAGGACGCGGTCGCCGGTAAAGAGCCGGAACTTGTGTTTTTCGGGGGCTTCGGGGGTTTCGCAGGCGCTCTCCCCGGCATCGGTGCCGCGCACGCCGCGGCGTCGGGGCGCGTCCTGCGCCCCGGTCTTCCCGTCCGCTGCGCGGGGGGATTTCCCGGGCGCTTCCGTCCAGGGCTCCTGCGCCGGCCCTTCGTCCTGCGTGTATTTCCGTTCGCCGAGCTTCATCGTGCTATGCCTTTTCGTTTACCCACGCCTTGAACAGCTCGCCGCGGTTTTCGTAGTTTTTGAAGAGGTCGAAACTCGCGCAGGCGGGCGAGAGCAGCACCGCGTCGCCGGGCTGTGCGGCGGCTTTGGCGGCCTCCATCGCGGCGTCGAGCGAGCCGGTGGAGACCACTTCGGACACCACACCCGTGAACTCTTCGATCAGCTTGGTGTTGTCCGCGCCCATGCAGACGAGCGTATGTACCTTCGCACGGGCGAAAGCCTTCAGCGGTTCGTAGTCGTTGCCTTTGTCCGTGCCCCCGGCGATCCATACCACGGGGCGCGTCATGCTTTCGAGCGCATAGTATACCGAGTCGACATTGGTGGCCTTGGAATCGTTGATCCACAGTACGCCGCCGCTTTCCCGGACGGGTTCGAGGCGGTGGCAGACGGGGGCGAAGCCGTAGATCGAGCGGCGGATCGAGGCCGGCGCGACGCCTGCCGCAAGGGTCGCAAGAGCCGCAGCCATGGCGTTATAGGCATTGTGCAGCCCTTTGAGCTGCATCTTGGCCGTGTCGATCTCGACCGAGGCCTTCCCGACAGCCGCCGTGAATTTGCCGTCGCAGAGGAAGGCGTCGCCGGCACCGCTCGCCACGGCATTCTTTGCGGCGAAGGGAAGTTGCTTCATGCGCAGGTCGTACCTGGGAAGCTGCTGCCAGATCACCTCGTCGTCGCCCGAATAGACGAAATAATCGCGCGAGTTCTGGTTCTGCGTGATGCGCATTTTCGAATCGACGTAGTTTTGGAAACAGTGTCCGTAGCGGTCGAGGTGGTCGGGCGTGATGTTCATCAGCACGCCGATATGCGCCCGGAACTTGAACATGCCGTCGAGCTGGAACGAGCTTAATTCCAGCACGTACCAGTCGTAGTCGCCCGTGGCCACGGAGTAGGCGAAACTCTCGCCGATGTTGCCGCCCAGGGCGGCGTTCATCCCGGCGTCGCGCATGATCTTGTAGATGAGCGACGTGGTAGTGGTTTTGCCGTTCGAGCCGGTGATGCAGATGCACTTCGCCCGGCCCGTGTAGCGGCCTGCGAACTCTATTTCGGAGATGACGGGAATGCCTGCCGCACGGATTTTCCGCACCATGGGGGCCGTTTCGGGGATGCCCGGCGACTTGATGACCTCGTGTGCCGCGAGGATGCGTTCCTCGGTGTGGCCGCCTTCCTCGTAGGGAACCTGCCACTCGTCGAGCTTGGCTTTGTAGCGGTCGGCGATCTTCCCCATATCGGAGAGGAATACGTCGAACCCTTTCTTTTTGGCGAGGATCGCGGAGCCGTAACCGCTGATGCCTCCGCCCAGGACTGCTATCTTTTTCATGATTACCGGATCTTTAACGTTACGAGGGTGATGGCCGCCAGCAGCAGCGAGATGATCCAGAAACGCAGGACGATCTTGGTCTCGAACTGTCCCTTTTTTCTGGAAATGATGGTGTACGGGAGGCCATCAGCAGCAGGCGGTGGCCTTCGCCGTATTTGCGCTTGGTGTATTTGAAGTAGCCGACCTGCATCATCACCGAGAAGCTTTCGACCAGAAAGACGCCGCACAGCAGCGGCAGCAGCAGTTCCTTGCGGATGCAGAGGGCGAAGACGGCGATGATGCCGCCGATCGACAGCGAGCCGGTGTCGCCCATGAAGATCTGCGCCGGGAAGGAGTTGTACCAAAGGAAGCCGACCAGCGCGCCCGCGAAGGCCGCCGCGAAGACGACCAGCTCTCCGCTGTCGGGGATATACATGATGTTGAGGTAGTCGGCGTAGACGATATGTCCCGAGAGGTAAGCCAGCACGCCGAGTACGGCCACGATCGGGACGGAGACGCCCGTGGCCAGCCCGTCGAGGCCGTCGGTGAGGTTGGCGCCGTTCGAGACGGCCGTGACGACGAAGATCGCTACCAGCACGTAGAGCAGCCAGGTCGTGGCGCTGTCCTCGCCCGTGAGCCATCCGTAGTCGAATTCGTTGTTCTTGACGAAGGGGATGGTGGTTTTGGTGGTCTTGGTGCTTTCCGAGCTCAGGACGACGTTCCGCTGCACGCTTTCGATCACCGATCCGTCGGGGTTCAGATAGACGGTCTGCACGGGCTGCGTGACCTTCTCGCGGACGATGATCTGGGGCGAAAGCCACATCGTCGTGCCGACGATGATGCCCAGCCCGACCTGGCCCACGATCTTGAAGCGGCCCTTGAGCCCCTCCTTGTTGTGGCGGAAGACCTTGATGTAGTCGTCCAGCCCGCCGATCAGCCCCAGCCAGACGGTCGAGACGATCATCAGCTGGATGTAGATGTTGTCGAGCCGTCCGAGCAGAAGGATCGGGACCAGAATCGCCAGCAGGATGATCACGCCGCCCATGGTGGGGGTGCCGCGCTTCTGGAGCTGTCCCTCCAGACCGAGGTCGCGGACCTCCTCGCCGATCTGCTTGCGGCGCAGGAAGTCGATGATCTTGCGGCCGAAAATGATGACGATCAGCAGCGCGAGGATGATGGCCGCCGCCGCGCGGAACGAAATATACTGGAACATACCCGAGCCCGGGATGTCGTAATATTCGCCTAAATACTTGAAAATGTGATAGAACATGTCGTATGTCGGGTTTTTAGTTTCTGAGTGTGCCGAAGGCCTTGCCGACCTCCTCCTTGTCGTCGAAGTGGTGTTTTACGTCGCCGATGATCTGATAGGTTTCGTGCCCTTTGCCCGCGATGAGCAGGATGTCGCCCGGCCGGGAGAGCATTGCGGCGGTGCGGATGGCCTCGGCACGGTCGACGATGCGCAGGAACCGGGCGCCGGGGTCGAGGCCGGCGGCCATCTCGTCGAGGATCGCCCCGGGCGACTCGTGGCGCGGGTTGTCCGACGTGAAGACGGCCGTGTCGGCGTATTTCACCGCGATCTGCGCCATCTCGGGCCGTTTGGTGCGGTCGCGGTCGCCGCCGCAGCCGCAGACGACGATCAATTGTTGCGCCGGGGTGCGGATCTCCTGGATGGTCTGGATGACGTTTTCCAGTGCGTCGGGCGTATGCGCATAGTCGACGATGGCCGTGGTTCCATTCTCCGCCCGCACGAATTCGAAGCGCCCGCTCACGGCATGGAGCATGCTCATCGCGCGCAGCACTTCGGCGCGGTCGAGTCCCAGCAGCACCGCGGCGCCGTAGACGGCCAGCAGGTTATAGGCGTTGAAGCGGCCCACCAGCCCAACCCATACTTCCTGCCCGTCGATGCGCAGCAGCATGCCGTCGACGTGCATCTCGACGATCTTGCAGCGGAAGTCGGCCATCGTGCGCAGCGAATAGGTGTGTACCCCGGCTGCGGTGTTTTGCACCATGACGCGGCCGTTCTTGTCGTCGGCGTTCGTCAGGGCGAAGGCATCCTTGGCGAGGGAGTCGAAGAAGAGTTTTTTGGCGCGGATGTATTCGGCGAAGGTCTTGTGGTAGTCGAGGTGGTCGTGGGTGATGTTCGAGAAGATGCCGCCCGCGAAATGCAGCCCCCGCGTGCGTTCCTGCACGATGGCGTGCGACGAACACTCCATGAAGCAGTATTCGCACCCTTCGTCGGCCATCTCGCGCATCATGGCGTTGAGCCGCACGGGGTCGGGCGTGGTGTGCGTCGCCTCGACGGTGCGTTCGCCGACCTTGTAGACGACCGTCGAGACCAGCCCGGCCTTGTAGCCCAGTGCCCGCACCAGGTCGTAGAGCAATGTTGCGGTCGTGGTCTTGCCGTTGGTGCCGGTGATGCCCACGAGTTTCAGTTCGCGGCTCGGGTGGCCGTAGAAGGCTGCGGCCATGTCGGCCAGCGCTCCTGCGGCGTCGGGGACGACGACGTAGGCCACCCCGTGGGCCGTTTCGGCAGGCAACTGCTCGCAGACGACGGCCGAGGCGCCTTTTGCGACGGCGTCGGGGATGAAGTCGTGCCCGTCGGACTGCGTGCCGCGGGTGGCGAAAAAACAGTCGCTCCGCGTCACGGCCCGCGAATCGTAGGCCAGGGCGGCCACCGTCGTGGAACCGTCGCCGTGCAGCGCCGTGACGGGCGTATCTTTGAGTAGGTCTTTCAGTGTTTTCATCTTATTTCAGTGTTATGCCGACCGTCGAGCCAGGCGTGATGCGGGCTCCGGCGGGGATACTTTGCTGTGTTACGGCGCCCGCGCCCGAAAAACGGACTTTCAGCCCGCGGCTTTCGAGTACGAACAGCGCATCCTTGAGCCCCATGCCGCGCACGTCGGGCATCGTCCCTGTTTCGGGCGGGAGGCTCGTGATGATTACGTTCGAGAGGCTGTCGACCCGGGCGCGCCCCCAGCCCGTGCGGTGGTCGAACGAAGCGCGGGGCGAGAGCTTGTCCGCCACGCGGCGGATCTGGGCGATGTCGCCGCCCTTGACGTGCCCCGGGTAGCAGCGGCCGCCGTGCCGTTCCACGCGGCCGTACCAGTCGCGGTTGCGGTTGTAAATGTAATCGACCATCCGTTTGACCACGGGGCCCGCCAGCGGCCCGCCATAGTAGGCTTTGCCCGGTTGCGCCCGGGTTTCGATGGTCGTCAGCACCGTATAGCGGGGATTGTCGGCCGGGAAATAGGCGACCATCGAACCGAGGTAGTAGCGCCCCTCGCGGCTGCGGGCGTCGGTGATCTGCGCCGTGCCGGTCTTGGCGGCCACGCGCAGGCGCGTGGAGTCCTTGAAATAGAGGCTTGCGGTACCTTGCGTGCAGACCAGTTCGAGGCAGCGCTGCACTTCGCGCAATGCCGCGCGCGAGCAGATCGACGAGGCGATGGTCTGCGTCTCGAACCGCTCCTCGACGCGGTCACCGCGCCGCAGTTCGCGGATCAGCACGGGCGAGATCATCTTCCCGCCGTTGGCGATGGCGTTGTAGAACGTGATCATCTGGATCGGCGCCAGCCGCACGCGGTAGCCGTAGCTCATCTTGACGAGCATGACGCCCGGGTCGGGTACTTTCCAGTCGGCGGTGATCGACGGGGCGCGTTCGCCGAGCCGTTCCAGCCCGACGGTCTTGCCCAGGTGGAGTTTTTCGTGCAGGAAGTCGCTGTATTCCTGTTTCTTTGCCCGTGATGCCGTAGCGATCCCAGATCGCCTTGGCGAAGTAGACGTTCGACGACGAAGCCACGGCGCGGCGGAAGTCGATGACGTGGTCGCCGCGGTGCGAGTCGCGGATATTCTTGGCCGGGCCGACCGTCACGGGGTCGCCGTTGTGCGTGTCGTAGGTCGTCTCGGGCGACATGCCGGCGTCGTCGAGCAGCGTGAGCATCGTCGCCAGCTTGAAGGTCGATCCGGGCTCCATGCTGCGTCCCAGCGCATAGTTCTCCCTTTCGTAATAGCTGCCGCCCGAGGATCCCGAGCGGCCCAGGTTGGCCATGGCGAGTATCTCGCCGGTCTCCACCTCCATGACGATGGTCGTGCCCCAGATGGCGTTCTGGGCTTCCAACTGGCGCCGCAGCGCCTTGTCGGCCACGTCCTGCAGGTCGAGGTCGAGTGTCGTCACGATGTCGTATCCGTCCACCGGGTCTTCATGCCCGGCTCCCGCCACGCGGCCGTAGAAGCCCCGGGCGATACGCTGCCGCAGCGCCTTGCCGTCCCGTCCCGCAAGCTCTTCGCGGTAGGCCTCCTCGATGCCGTAATTGCCCTTGTCGCCCGTGAGCCCGATCGTACGGCGCGCCAGTTCGCCCTGCGGGTAGATGCGCTGGTCGCGTTCGACGAGGCGGTAGACCATGCCCATGTTCCAGTTCAGCATCGGGTAACGCCGCAGGGTCTGCCATTCGGCATAGTCCACCTCGCGGGGAAAGATGTTGACGGGGGTGTGGTCGCGGATCGTGTCGTAGATTTTCCGGGTGACGTACTCCTCGCCCCGCAGGCGATCCATCATGCGCGACAGCCACCCTTCGGAGCGCAGGTAGGAGGTGTCGCGGCCGTTGACCAGCCGGTAGCGGCGGGTGTGCTCCTCGCGGAAGCGGCGGGCGTATTCCGAGGCGGGTTTGTCCTTGAAGAAGGCGGAGAGCAGCTTGGCGAGCGAGTCGCTCTGTTCGCGGAAAGTCTTGAGCGAATCGAGGCCGGGCGAAGCGAAGTCGAAGGCCGCCTGGTAGCGGAAGATCGAGGTCGCCAGCGGCGCCCCGTTGCGCGAGAGGATGCTGCCCCGCTGGGCCGGGATGGTCTCTTCGGTGAAGATGCGGCTGGCGAGCCGGTCGGCGTTGTAGGCCACTTCGGCGCTGAAAAGCTGTACCCAGACCAGGCGTGCGAACACGGTGAGCCCCGCGAGTATGAACAGCACGTAAAGCAGCCGTACCCGCAGCAGAATGTCGCTTTTGATCTTCGAACGTTCCTCTTTCATCGTCGGTCAGTTTTCGATGATTTCGCCCGGCGCCGGCGGGTCATTGAGCTCGATGCCGCGTTCGCGCAGCCGCTCGACGATGGCCGAGTGGGTGGTGCGGCGGTAACGCTGTTCCTGCAGGCGGATCGAGCGTTCGCGCAGTATCTGCACTTCGCGTTCGAGACGCGAGTACTTCATGTCCAGATGCAGGGTGGTGAACATCACGGCGATGCTCAAAAAGAACATGCCCGCGATCGAGAGCATGTAGGGATAGTATTTCGATACGCCTTCGCGTACGAGGATCGTGCCCGAAAAAAGCTGCCAGAAGGTACTGGCCTTGCGGCGGCGCTCCCTGCGTTCGCGCTCCTCGGCTTCGGCTTTCTCTTCTGCCTCGCGCTCCAGGTCGGCGCGGATCTCCTCCTCGGCCTCGCCTCGTTCGATGCGCAGTACCTCGCGCCGCACGCGGCGGGCGAATTCCGCTTCCTGTGCGCGCTGCGCCTCCTCTTCGGGGGTTATGGGGTCGAATTCGTGGTCGGGATACATGGCCGGGTCATCGTTTTACGGCGGCGCGCAGCTTCGCCGAGCGCGACCGGGGGTTGCGTTCCAGTTCTTCGTCCGAGGGGACGACCGCCTTGCGCGTGAGGATTTCGAACGGCGTGAGGGCGCGGCCGTAGAAATCCTTTTCCACCTCGCCCGCGAAATTGCCGCTGCGCAGGAAATTCTTTACCAGCCGGTCTTCGAGCGAGTGGTAGGAGATGACGACCAGCCGTCCGCCGGGGCGCAATACCCTGAGGCTCTGCTCCAGCGCCATTTTGAGCGCCTCCATTTCGCCGTTGACCTCGATGCGGAGCGCCTGGAAGAGCTTGGTCAGGAATTTCGACTCGTCTTTCTTCGGCGTGCAGGGACGGACGGCCTCGACCAGCTGCGCCGTGGTTTGAATCGGCGCCGTTTCCCGCGCCCGGACGATGCAGTTGGCGACCTTCCACGGGGTGTCCAGTTCGCCCCAGTCCCCCAGCAACTGCGTGAGCGTCTGGGCCGGGTAGCTGTTGACGACCTTCGCCGCCGTCAGCCCGCCCCGCTGGTTCATGCGCATGTCCAGCGGCGCCTCGCCCCGGGAACGAAAAACCCCGTTCCACGGCATCGAAATGGTGCGACGAGACTCCCAGGTCGGCCAGTATGCCGTCCGTCTCGGTCACCCCGCAGCCTGAGGGCTCCGCGCAGGAAACGGAAATTGCTCTCGACATAGCGGAACCGGGCGTCATCGGGGGCGTTCGCGAGCGTATCGCGATCCTGGTCGAAGGCATAGAGCCGCCCTTCGGGCCCCAACTCTTCGAGGATACGGCGCGAGTGGCCGCCCCCGCCGAAAGTGAGGTCGACGTAGGTGCCTGCGGGGTCGATGCCGAGCAGGCCGACGGACTCTTCCAGAAGGACAGGTGTATGGTACTGAGACATATTCGTTGCCGATGAGGTCGATTTGGGTGTAAAGTTAGGGATTTTTCGAAAAACAATACCTATATTTGCGGATATAATTTTTTGAACATCCCTATGCCCAGAATAGATATCGGAGCGGTACTCGCCGAGAAAGCCCCGCGGTTGGCCCGCTGGGTTCCCGGGTTCGTCCTCCGCTGGCTCCGCCGTACGATCCATGAGCCGGAAATCAATTACATCCTCGAGCATTACTGGAACCTGCCGCCGCAGGAGTTCATCCGTGCCTGTTTCCGCGAATGGCAGGTGACCTATTCGGTCGAAGGGCTCGAAAAACTCGATCCCAAAGGCCGTTATCTTTTCGCATCGAACCACCCGTTCGGGGGGATGGACGGCATGATGCTGGCCGACAAGCTGATCGACCGCTTCGGCGATGCGCGCGTGGTGGTCAACGACCTGCTGATGCACCTCGAACCCCTCCGCCCGCTGTGGATTCCGGTCAACAAGCACGGTTCGCAGAACAGCGCCTACGCCCGCAAGTTCGACGAGGAGTTCGTCGGCGAGCTGCCGATCCTCACCTTCCCCGCCGGGCTGTGCTCGCGCTGCATCGGGGGCGAGGTGACCGACCTGCCGTGGAAGACCAACTTCCTGAAGAAAGCCTATGCCTCGCAGCGCCAGATCGTGCCGGTGTTCGTCGAGGGGCGGTTGTCGAACTTCTTTTACCGCGTCGACCGTATCCGCCGGATGCTGGGCGTGAAATTCAATATCGAGATGCTGTGGTTGTCCGACGAGATGTTTTCGCAGAAGGGCAAGCATTTCCGCATCCTCGTGGGCGACCCGATCCCCGTCGCCGAGCTGCAACGCTACGGCGGCCTCCGCGACCAGGCGGAGTTTGTACGCAAAAAAGCGTATTTTTTGGAAAATATGCTCCTCCCGGCGGAAAATAACGGGTAAATCGGTATTTTTGTCCTAAGTTATGCAAGCACGAGAAATGGAACCTATCATACCTCCCGTCGACCGGGAATTGCTCCGCGCCGAGCTTACGCCCGAGCGCAAAGCGCGCGACACGAAGAAGGCCGGGAACGAGATCTATATCTTCCCGGCGTCGGAGTGCCCGGCGCTGATGCGTGAAATCGGACGGCTGCGCGAGATCGCGTTCCGCGGCGCCGGCGGCGGTACAGGCCGGGAGGTGGATATCGACGCCGAAGACCTGGCCGAGGACGGCTACTACCAGCTGATCGTGTGGGACCCCGCGGCCGAGGAGATCGTCGGCGGCTACCGTTTCATCATCTGCACGGACGAATATCCCCGCCACCTCTCGACCGAACACTATTTCCGTTTCAGCGACAAGTTCCGTCGCAAGTACCTGCCCCGCACCATCGAGCTGGGACGCTCGTTCGTGCAGCCCTCCTACCAGGCGCGCGGCAACGCCAAGAGCATCTACGCGCTGGATAACCTTTGGGACGGCCTCGGGGCGCTGATCGTGCTGGATCCGAATGCGAAATACCTTTTCGGCAAGGTGACGATGTATACGACCTACAAGGCCGTGGCGCGCAATGCGCTGATCTGGTTCCTGCGCCGCTATTTCCCCGACCGCGAGAACCTCGTGGAGGGTATCCATCCGTTGAAGCTCGACCTTGACGACCCCTATTACGAACAGCTTTTCACGGGGCGTACCTATCAGGAGAACTACCGGATACTGATCCAGAAGATCCGCGAGTTCAACGAGAATATACCGCCGCTGATAAATGCCTATATGAACCTTTCGCCCACGATGCGGGTCTTCGATACGGTGTCGAACCCCGATTTCGGCGGCGTGGAGGAGACGGGCATCCTGGTGACCATACGCGATATTTATCCTGAAAAGCGCGAGCGCTATACCCGCTGGCTGGGTTGGCAGGCCGATCTGAAATACCGGCGGGAGTTATTCCGCGAGCACATCCGCGGGCATTTCGACCGGATCAAGAAGAAAAGAAACGGCTAACTCCTCGTTTTCAATGACAAAGCCGCACGGAGACAACCCGTGCGGCTTAAATTTTACTGTTATTTTCCGCGGGAACGCAGTAAAACGGGATTCGCGGCGTTTATATAGGCAGTATCATAAAACAATTCGCCTTATGAAAAAATTATTCCGGCTCTTCCTTTGCCTGGCGCTGTTTTCGGGCACCGCGGCGTGCAGTGATGACGAAGCATCGCAGAACCTGATCGTAATCAACGGCGGGGAACATTTCCTGTCGCTCGACGGACTGGCCCGCGCAGGCAAGATTTCCGTGCTGGCTCCCGCCCCGTGGCGTGTGACGAAGGCTGCGGGAGACACGTGGTTCACGCTTTCCGCGACCGAGGGCCCTGCGGGATATTCCGAGGTCGAACTGAGCCTCGACGAGAATCCGGGTGCCGCACGCAGCGCCCAGCTCGCCTTTGCATGCGGGGATGCGATCGTACCCTTCCGCCTGTCGCAGGGAGCCCTGTCGGCCGGCTATGACTCCCCCGATTATTATTTCTACGTGACGTTCGGGACGATGCCTACCCTGTATGCGGGCATTCACCTGCTCTCGCACGACAAGCCCAGCTACGTATTCTATTCGCGCTCCAGGACGTTCGACCCGGCGGAGTTCCCGGGGCGTGCCGAGGTTACGACCGCCGCAGACCGAACGGCCGATGCCACGCAGGCCGAAATGGAAGCAATGGCGCGCGAAATGAAGCGCCGTATCCTGGAGATCAACAGCGCCGACCCGACGGCCGTCTTCGGCCTCTATGTGGACGACCTCCGCTGCCGGATCGGTTACGACTGGTTCGTGGCGCAGGGGATCGACTCGGCACGGGTCAAGGTGAGTATGCTTTCCGACGGTACGGGAACTTATAACAATTTCTACAACTACTTCGGCGACGCGGCGACGGCCGAACAGAACTAGGATACCTATGCCGCCGAGGTAGAGGCACTCGACTGGAACCACGGCGGACGTTATCCCGAGACCCGTTCGCTGCCCGAGTTCGAAAGCTATACGTGGCCCTATTACCTTTCCACCCGCCCCGACTACCGGCTGGTGGTGCAGGACGGTTCGCTGCTGGAAAGTTCCTGTCCGTTCATCACCGAAAAGCTCGGGGAGATGGAGATCGAAAGTATCCAGCCTTATGAGATGCTTTCGGCGTTGCCCGAGTCCGCCCGTAAGCGGTTTTACGACATGGCGGGATTCGATTACGACGAATTCGCGGCCCTGTTCGACGCTTCCCCGAAAAAGAACCTGGTCATCATCGGTACCAGCCACGGGAGCGAGGAGAGCGCACGGCAACAGCGCGACTATGTCGCACGGATCGTGGAGCAGTACGGCGAGGGGTATGACATCTTCTTCAAGCCCCACCCCGCCGATACCTCGTCGGCCGGTTACGAGATCGAGTTCCCGGGGTTAACGCTGCTGCCCGGCCAAATGCCGTTCGAGATATTCGTGTGGGCGCTGATCGACCGCGTGGACATGATCGGCGGCTACCCCTCGACGGTGTTCCTGACGGTGCCCCTCGATAAAGTGCGGTTCATCTTCGCCGCGAATGCCGAGAGCATGGCGCGACCGCTCAACATTCTGTTCCGCGACGCGACGGACGTGGAATGGATGCAATAGGTGCCTTTAGGCAGTATATGGAAAAGCCGGGCTTCCTGCGAAGCCCGGCTTTTTCGTGGCCTTTTCGGAGCGGGTTTACCGCGACGCCGCCAGCGACGACGGGGTGACGCCCTCGGAGTTTTTCGCCCAGTCGCCGCGGGCGCGGAGCACTTGCTCGACGATGTCGCGCACGGCCCCTTCGCCGCCCTTGAATTCCGAGACGTAACGCGAAGCCTCGATCACTTCGGCCGCGGCGTCGGCCGGGCAGACCGGGATGCCCACCTCGCGCATGCACTCCAAGTCGGGGATGTCGTCGCCCATGTAGATCGCGTGCGCGGGGTCGATGCCCTCGTCGGCGAAATATTCCCGCATGGCCGTGATTTTGTCCATGCAGTCGGTGTAGTAGCGGTTGATACCCAGCATCCGCAGGCGGTTTTCGAGCGTCTTGCCGCGTCCGCCGGTGATGATGCAGACCTTGTAGCCCATCTTGACGGCGTAGCCCAGCGCATAGCCGTCCTTGGCATTGTAGCGGCGGATGAAATCGCCGTCGAGCGTGGGGATGATGCCGCCGTCGGTCATCACGCCGTCCACGTCGAAGATAAACGCCTCGGTGCGGGCTATATCTTCTTTGAAATTTCCCATATGTTGTTACTTATTATCGAGTAGATGTTTTCGAGTCGGGGGGCGGCGGCGAGCAGTGCACGGTGGCGTGCCATCGTGGGCAGGTCGTTGCGCACGGCGGGGCCTGTCTGCACGTCGGCCGGGGAGGCGGCGTCGAGTGCCTTGGCGGCGGTCTCGGCCAGGAGCGGTTTGAGAACGTCGAAGGGCAGGCCCGCGCTGCGGACG
>VOFB01002283.1_pt1 | contig 23068 bp, 31 predicted proteins | sample 5384141 | NCBI WGS metagenome assembly VOFB01 (sample SAMN12384721, study PRJNA508395) | human gut metagenome | isolation source: healthy gut A | host: Homo sapiens | reverse complement strand
GGCAATAATCATTCCATGCTCAACTCCACCACACATATATGCATCATCTCTGGCATACAAGTAGAAATCCTCAATACTTTCGTAGGATTCCTCTGTATCAACATTGTCAAGGCTTTCAATATATCCTGCATGAACTACAATATAGGTTCTCTTATTTATATCTGTTTTATAGAAGTACGGCATTCTTTCAACTATTTTTGCCCAGTCACAAAGTAATGCGAATGGAACCAATTCCTCATTAATAAGTTTTCCGATTGTTCCATAGTAATCAAAAAATTTATTATTATTCTGCTCGGCAAATTTCTGCACTGCTTTATACAGGGTTATGGAATCTTCAATACTATTCTCATCAAGTTCTGCTTCATCACATACATATTTCATGATGCGGATGTTTGTCAGAACTCTTCATCATGATTTCCTCTTACAAAAACCACATTCTCAGGCGCATTGCTGATCCAACTCATCATTTCATAATTCTTTGTTCCCCATCAATATAATCTCCGGCGCAAATTAACAAATCGTTGTCACCAAAATGAATCTTTTCAAGCATCTGCTGAAATTCATCATAACATCCATGGATATCAGACATCACATATGTATTCATAGCACAATCTCCTCGTATTTACACTACTCAAATGACAGCCGCTTTCTTTATATAATCATCACCAGCTGCTTTACTGTGCTTATTATACACCCATTTCGTTATTTTGTGTCGCATATAAGGTGACATCGGTTTCACCTTATTCTGCCGTAATAAAAAGGACCATGTATCTCTACATGATCCTCACATGAATTATTTTTCTGCAGCTGCCATCCGGAACATGATCATTCCAATCACAAAGAACAGGGATATCGAGCCAACGCCGATATTTATGTGTCCGGTAACCTGCGAAATCAGACTGATTACGGTTGTGCCAAGGAAGGACGCACCCTTTCCGCATATATCCATCAGTCCAAAATATTCCCCAGATTTTTCCGGTGGAATGATCTTCGCAAAATACGATCTGGACAATGCCTGAATTCCGCCCTGAAACATGCCAACCAGAACCGCCAGGATCCAGAACTGCCACTGTTCCCTCAGGAAGATAGCAAATACGGCTATGCCAAAGTATGCACCAATGCAGATCATGATGAGCCGTTCTGTTTTATAGCAATTGGCCAACTTGCCGAATATGATTGCGAATGGAAATGCTACAATCTGTGTGACAAGAAGTGCTAAAAGCAGTTTCGTACTATCAAACCCAAGCGCAGTTCCATAGGCGGTTGCCATATCAATGATTGTGTAAACACCATCGATGAAGAAGAAAAAAGCCAGCAGGAACAAAAAATATTTTCTTCTCATTTTTCACATTTTTTAAAGTGACGCCCAGGCGCCTGAAACTATTCCGAATCGCCCCCGGCTGCCGCTCCACATAATGCTTCTGCTTATATATCTTAAGGAGGGGAACTGTCGCGCCAATCCACCAGATTGCTACAATTGCAAATGAAATCATCATTGCCATCTCCATACTGATTCCAATCTTCTCTGCACCGAGCACAATTCCCAGACATAATACAAACGGCACACAGCTTCCGATATAGCCCAGGCATACCCTTGTGAAGATACATTATCCATCCGGTCCTCGGTTGTGACATCACCAAGCATCGAATCATAGAAGATGAGGCTGCCTGAAAAACCGGTCTTAGCAATAATATAAATAAGCAGAAAGATCATCCATTGTCTGGCGAATCCAAGCGCCAGCAGCCAATACCACCAATCAGCATCGTCGCCATGAAAATCGGTTTCTTCAAGCCTTTTGTATCCGCCAATGTTCCAAACACCGGTCCAAGCAATGCTACGATAATCGTTGCCGCCGATGCAGCATAGCCCCAGTATGCAAGATAATTGACTGATGAGAGCCCTGCATTTCCTGCCAGATAGTTAAAGTAGATTGGCATGATTGTTGATACAAGTAAAACAAACGCAGAATTTCCCACGTCATATAATACCCAGTTTTTTTCAGCCTTTGTCATTTTTGTCTTCACGCTGCCATGCCTCCTTTTTTCTTTGCCGCTAAATGTGTAATTATAGAGCGCATTCAGTGTATCTTCTTTTGTCATATACTTTCCGTATTCATCAATCAGCATAACCGCACGATTCTCGGCCACAGCGTACATCTGATGCAGCTTTTCCGTGCTATCCTTACATGCCGGATTTGCTTTGAAATTTACCAGCAGGCCATGCATCTTTTGTAATTTCCGGACAAGCGAAGTATGGCATAAATCATCTTTCTTTTTAACCCGGAAGGTGCGAGCAGCAACTGATTATTCCGAATCATTCCCTTCAGTGCTTTCTTTACCTGCTTCGGTTCCGCCCCCGGAAAAAAATTGCAATCACCTCGGCATTTTCCATGGATGGGACAATATGTTTAGTCAAATCTTGCCGAACCGGGTCTTTCCCATCTTCTATCATTAGGCTGCGGTCAAACTCCACTTCAATTTCTGTATGTGACACGCCGCTTTGCGCGATTTTTCTCATCAATATATCCGTGGCAGGTGGAATCCAGCGCAAAATGGCAGATAAATCCATAGATATAGGCAAGTGCCGCTTCCTTATCATGCGCCTTCTCTATGATTTCAGCCGCCTTCCCGAAGAAATATTTTCCGGAACGCTCATGCAGTCCGTAACCGATTGCATTGACAGGGTTCGTCACCAACGGATGATAATAAAACAAAATATCCGGTCCATGCAATCCTATATCATAGAGCTGTTTATGTTTCATAATAATGCTGCGGGCAGGGTCAGAAACCTGTTCGAGCACTTCCTGACCCATCCGGTAATGTGCGTATGTAGATGGCATATTCTTTTTCCTCACTTTGAATGTATTGCTTTCTTTAATTTCTGCTATATTATAAAATCAGGTTTTTCAACTCTACTATCATATTTATGTGGAAATCTTGTAAAATCCAAGTCAAATTTATGTATTCCGACTTATTTCGCAAAAACCGCTGTTAGTCACTTTCAGGCAACAAAAAAGCGCCGTATCGCTACGACGCTTCTGTCTTTTGTTTAATCCGGAATAATGTGGTATTTCATATGTCTGGCTTTAAACCAACAGTATCCATCTGTAATTTCATTCACCTCGATTTCATCATCTACAAAATATACATATCCATTGTATAATCGCAACGTAGAACATGACCAATACGGATCCCCATATTCTGGATTTCTGCTTTCCGTACAATACTCCAAGTCATCCCAAAACCAAATTTCGACTTCACATCCCATATCCCAGTAAACCTCAAATACAGTTCTCCTCCATCCAGTATTTTTTTCATCAATACATGCATCGTGAAAATTTCCGGTTACCCAATCAAAATCTTCAATATCTTTTTGTGTTTTAATCTCACGATACTCTTCATATGTAAAGGGTTCCTCGATTTTTTTGCATTGTTGCATAATATCATCAGGAACAATCCCATCTAAAATGATTTTTATCTGCCAGTTCTCTTGGAAGAAATTCAACGCCACCTGTACCATCTTGTTCGTTTATAATCCACCCACTTTTATCAGAATCTATAATCAATACTTGATTTATCAAATATTTTGTATCAGGCTGCATATTAAACCATTTTATCAATTTTGTTTTTCTTCGTTAAATATTATATAATATGGAGTATGGATTCTTTCGAGATAACGCTGATAGTCATCTTCTGATTTTACATCGTTATAATATCCAAACACTGACGAAATATAATATTTCCCGTTTCCCTGTCTTATTATTGCATGCATAATATCTCCTTGTTTTTCAGCTTATCTTTAAATGATTTTGTCATAATATTTCTATATTTTCCAAAGGTGTATTCAACATATCAGCGCTTACTATCTCTTTTCTTATAATCCGCATCAATCTTCTTTTTCCAATCAGCAGATAAAGGTGTCGCACACGTCCTTACATGGGTAATTGCCTCGGTGATGACCTCGTAGTTGAGTGCTGTTCCAACCTTATCGCAATGATAGTTTGCAGCCATAGATTCATCGATACCAAATTTTCCGGCTTCAGCTGCTGCATCGATATTTGCACCGAGGAAAATGAACTCCCAGCCGTAGCGCTCTTTCTGTCGCTCAATCATATGCCGAACCTTATCGTAAGTGTAACGATGGCTGGCATTTTCCATACCATCAGTTGTGATGATAAAGAGTGTCTTTTCCGGCACATCTTCTTTTCGGGCATATTTGTGAACATTCCCAATGTGATGGATTGCACCACCAACAGCATCAAGAAGTGCAGTGCAGCCACGCACAAAATATTCCTTGTCCGTAATGTTCGGTACATTTGCAATAGCGATACGGTCATGAATAACCTCTGTTTCGTTGTCAAACAACACGGTGGATACCACGGCTTCGCCCGATTCCTTGCGTTGCTTTTCCAACATGGAGTTAAAACCTCCGATAGTGTCCTTTTCCAGTCCCGACATGGAACCACTGCGGTCTAAGATAAATACAAGTTCTGTCATTTTAAAATCCTCCTGTTCTTATTGTGATTTCAGTATAAGAAAACAGGAGAATGAATGGTCGCATGATATGCGACATTTTTATGCGCCGATAAGTGGCTGGTCAAAAGCGAAAAGAACTTCGTTCAATTCAAACACATTGTAATTATGGTTCACCAGAAAATACTCCACTATCACATCAAACTTGCTGCTGTGGGAGATGGCATACCCTGCTCTGCCAATAAAAATCTTTTGTTTCATCAACATCCAATTCCAGTGCAAAGGCAAAAGCCAGTGCCGTTGCCTTGGATGGCTTGTAATCCATATTATTTCGAATCTTTGAGAACAGCTTTCTATCTACATTTGCTTTTTTGTATATTTCGGAGTCTTTCTTTCCGGTACGGTCAATAAGCTGCAGAAGTGTTTCAGAAAAACCTGCATCCAGATTTTGGAGCAGCTGTCCCCAATCATCCGAATCCATCGGCAATGCTGCACCGATTGATTTCTCATCACCTTCTTCAATTGCCTGTGACAGGCAGATATCTTCACAGATTCGGTTACTTCGTGTCAGCAGTTCTCTTGTACGCCTTATTTCAAGACGAGAACCATACATACTTTCCGCTCCATATTCGTCAAGCATTTTGCTACGGATATAGTTTTCGTCAATGTAACCGCTGACGGATCTGAACAATTTTTCCGAAAGGGCGAAGGCTTCTTTGCCAAACACAACCAGATAGATCTGCATTTCATTTTCCAAAAGGAAGGTGCTGATTTCACGAACCGCTATCTGCAGGGCAAGCGGTTTGGGAAATCCATAATTGCCCGTAGCAATCAAGGGAAAGGCAATGGATTCGCACTCATGCTCTTTTAGCCAACGCCAGTGACTTTCTGTAACACGAAGATAAAATCTGCTCTTCTCCGTGGCTGCCATCTTTCCAAACAGGTCCTACGGTGTGGATAACATACTTGGCATCCAAATTAAATCCCGGTGTGATAACCGCATTTCCGAAATCTATGCAACCGATTTGCTGTCTTGCCAAAAGCAACTCATGTCCGGCTTTTTTATGTATTCCGCTGTCAACGCCGGAGCCAATGACAGGGGTTAGGATTGGCAGTGTTCACCACCGCATCTACCTGCATATTTACAATATCATTTCGTACTATTTCAAAAGGCATAGGTAACCTCCTCTCATCAGTTTAAATACTTGAGCTCCGGTAAGAAAATACTCCCGGTTCATGATTTCTAATTTCTTTTTGTTCTCAAAGCTCCCGTGAGTGTCTCCGGTAATATAAATCATTTGCCTTCAATCACCGCTTCCTTTAATTGTTTATCAGACTCTGTCTCCGTAACCCTGCACACTGCTCCGCCATCAATTACAAACGTGACTTTTCCCCTTCGCCTTATCTCCAATTTTGTCATAAAGCCTGCCTGCGCTCATGGACTCACCTTTAACAGTAAAAGGACTGTTAGCCACATATCCTATTTTACCAAGCCCTTTCACCTTTACCATGATTGCTTCCTTTGTCGTACTCATTATCCGGCTCTTTCTCAAGTTTAACTTTCATTCCTTTTTCCATAAAATCACTGCCAAAATAATGGCTGCAACCTGCTATTGTAAAATACATTTCATCTTTCATTTTTGTGCCTCCTCGTTTTTATTATTCTCTTTAATCTTTGCTATGCGTGGAGATGTTAACCATTTTTCCATCTCTACAATCCAGACTACCATTTTACGAGGGTAATAAAAGGACGCACATTGTTGATTCCATATTATGTTCTATTATGGTAGCAGGAATTGTTTCCAGCTTCGTTTCAATTCCTTTTACAAAACATATGGATTTTTGATTGCTGCCTCCCTTATAATTTCGGGATTACTTTTCCTGAAGTATGAAAAGGAGGGCTGCTAATGCCAATATTAAAGACCCGAATTCACGAACTCCGCAAAGAACACAATATGCAGCAGGCCGAGCTTGCAAAGCTTGTGGATGTCCGGCGCGAAACTATAGGCAATCTCGAAAACGGCAAGTATAATCCTTCATTAAAACTTGCTATGGATATAGCCAAAATCTTTGATGCTACAGTGGAAGACATCTTTACTTTTGAAGATAGTGACGATGAATAATGGAGTGGTTTACCATTTAATAAAATCAAAAGACCCAACGCGGTCCACATCGTTGAGCGGCGAGTTGGGTTCTGTTGATGTTAGCGCATGCTATGTTTGATATATTATATGTCAGATTGGTATATCCTCTTTACAACATCATAGCTTAGTTTGTGCCTTCTGAATTCATCCACAATCCCCTTATTATTCATTGTTCTTGGTCTGCCGGCAAAACATTCTTCAGAAACTCTGTTGTCACAAAACTGCCATATATATACTCCCATACACCCGCTATTTGCCAATATGGAAGTGAGCTGTTTCTCCAGGGCATATGCCTGATATTCTTCTGTCCATTTGAGTGTTCCGGATTACGGTATCCATACAGTCCCCCCGCACCGGTCTCAGTTATTAGAAACGGCTTTCCGGTTCCCGGTGTATCGTCCTGTATCCATTCGTATAAATCATCAAGATATTCTTTTACCGGTATGTCCAGATACCACTGCGGATATATGTTAAACGATACAACATCCGGTAGATCAAGGCATATATCATTCTTGATTCTGCAGCTTGCAAAAAGAACATGGTCTTGTCGTGTCCATTTTTCTTATCAGTTCAAACTGAGCTGCATAACATTTACGACCATACTCAGTCTCGCTGGCACACTCATTAAGAATACCCCATATATAGATACACGGATGATTGTAATGGCTTTCTATCATCTCGGTTATTACTTGCTCTGCCTGAGGTTCAAAAAAAGGATTCATCATCGACTCTTCATTAAGACCCCTGGCATGATTCTCTTCCCATACAAGTATTCCCATTTCATCACACATGTCAAGGAAACGCTCATCATTCGGATAATGCGTTGTTCTCACGGAATTGGCACCAAGATCTTTAATCAGGGTCAAATCATAAGCCATGGCCTCGCACGGAAGTGCACAACCATATTGCGGATGGTCCTCGTGGCGGCAGACGCCCTTAATTCGTACCGGCTTACCGTTTAGCAGAATTTTACTGCCTTCAACAACTATTTCACGAAATCCAAATCGATCCGTCAGGTCGTCTTCAGCTTTGCCATTAACATATAGTTCTGCATTAATCATATATAATTCCTGACTTGATTGTGTCCACTCCGAAACTCCATGGCAACTCAAATCGCGCACAATCGTGATTTCCTGTCCTGCCTCAATGCTTATTTCATTTTCACATCCGACAATCTTTTCTTTATCCTTATCTATACTTATAAAAAGTTCTGCTGCCTGCTTTCTGTCCGACAGATTCTGTACCTTAATCTCAACATGTGCCATCCATCTGCCGGTTCCGTCATTCTCTGTCCTCACATGCATCTGCCTTATATATAAATCATTAAGCTTCTCAAGAACCACAGGTCTTGTCACACCGCCATATGACTTATAATCATTCGGAATATGTAATGCACTCTGTTTTGAAAAACTGTTATCCGCCACCACTGTAAGAGTATGTATCCCTTCGTCCAGGCCTTTCAATATCACATCAAATCCGGTATATGCATTGTAATGTGTTACAACCTCGCAGTCATCAACATACACTGTTGCTGTGTGACTGACTCCCTTGAATTCCAGCCTTATATTTCCTCCGGCATAAAAAGATGTTGAAAACTCTCCTTTTTCCACGGTATGCAGCTAATTTATTTGAAATTGAGTAGATACCTGATATAGATTGTTGTAATGCAGGATAATTTGATGAACTTTTAATCAAATTATATTCTCTCCAATTTATATCTAATTTCCCAAGATCTTTTATTACACTATCAAGATTCTTATCACCTTTTACAAAGAATGTTGCATCTTGGTATACAGCTGTATCTTCTGTATTACCATAAACTTTAGCAGCTGTATGAACATCAGTGATTAATGTATTTTCGTATAGTTCTTGTGCTGCACTTACTCCACCGCTATTATGCCCATCGAATAGACCTTTAATTTCTACTTCTACTGTTTCATCTGCTTGTTTCTCGTTATCAGCGTCAAATAAATTAGATTTTATTTTTATCTTATCTCCAACTTTAAGATTATTTTTTTCAGCTAAATCTTTATGCATTAAGATTTTATTTTTATCTTCATTTTCTAAATGTTTTCCTTCTACTAATTTAAATGCTTCTGATACAAATTTTGTTTCTTTTGATGAGTCATTAACTCCGGTTAACATCACTGTTCTTTTAAAATTCTTCGCTCTTTCAGGCGATTGATTCGCAAGAGTCTCTTGAGTTTCAATAATATCATAATCAACTAAATCTGCAACACTGTTTATTCTTTTTACATAGGAGTCTATACTATCTGTTTGAGATATCTTTTTAATATCTTCACCTTTTACATTTCCCCCACCTCTAGGTGTTCCTGGATTTACTTGTCTATTTATCTCCATAGAAAAACTATTGGTTATATTAGCAAATGTTTCTTTTGAAGCTCTGTCCGTAGCATCTTTAATAGATAAACTAATGAGACTTAAAGTTGACATAGATAAAATAACTAATATAATAATTATTGATTTTAAGCTTTTTCTAGTTACATAAGCAAATGCATTTTTTATCATTATTCAACCTCCAAATTCATTTTATTTTACTTTTTTTAACTTCTTACCACTTAGCTCTAAAATGATATCCGCAGAATCTGCTACTTCCTTACTATGTGTTACAACTATTACACATTTATTCCTATCTTTAGCTAATGTCTTTAATATATTAATTATTTCTCCAGCAGTAACACTGTCTAGATTACCAGTAGGCTCATCAGCCAGTATTATTGGAGCATCTGATACCAATGCTCTAGCAATAGCTACTCTTTGTTGCTGTCCACCAGATAATTTCATAACATTTCTTTTTATTTGTTTTTTATCTAAACCTAGTTCAAACAAGATACTTTCATCTGCTGATTTATTCACTAATCTAATATTTTCAATCGGCGATAAATAATCTATTAAATTATAGTTTTGAAATACTAAAGATATATTATTTTTTCTATGATTACTATATCCTTTCTTTTGTATATCTTCATTCTTGAACAATATTTTTCCTGTTTGAGGTTTATCGAGTCCAGCAAGCAAGGAAAGAAGTGTAGATTTTCCTGTTCCTGACTTTCCTACTATCGCATAAAACTTCCCAAGTTCAAATTTTTGATTTACTCCTGACAAAACTTTTTCTTTAGAATTGGCATAACTATATGATACATTCTTTATTTCTAATATTTCCATTATTTTCTCCTAACTTATTTTTGATAATATTTCTTTAGGCTTCTTGATTAATATTAATGAAGAAGCAAATACAACTGATAAAACAATAATACTTATTAATATTAAATAACTTTGTCCAAGTGTTGTTATATTTAACATAAAACTATCATTTATTAAACTTCCACCAGAAATCATTGAGTCCTCTGAGTTAACAGAATTGATACCTGCAATTACTTTTAGTAATACATTTCCTAAAAATAAGGAAGATATTATACTTGGTATCGATATGAATAATAACTCGAATATAAATTGCATTATAATATGTATCTTAGATGTTCCAATAGATAAAAATATACCTATTTCATAAATTCTTTCTCTTAACCATAGAATCAAGATTAATGAAAGAACAACCATGCCACCTAACATAATAGAATAAGTCATTATTTTTATTATGTGTTTTATTCCACTCACTGACTCCAAAGACTCTTCAAACGCATTAGAATCTTTTTCAACAAAATACTTTAACTCATCAATTTTAAGCTCTTTTAATTTGTTTAAGGCTAAGTCTGTAGATTCTGCACTACCAGAATACATTAAAATTTTATTTGCAATTTTATTATTTTCTGATTTATTTAATATCTCTTGGCTTGTTGAATAATCTACAAATACCATATTTTCGCTAAAATCAGAAGATAATCCTGTATATGTTTCCTGTTTTTTACCAGAAAAGATACCTATAATTTTAAATTTATGACTTTTTATTTTTCCACTTTTTTCAATATCTAGTAATTCAAGATCAACTTCATCACCTAATTTTAGATTGTTTTGTTTAGCGAATTCTTCATGAACAATAATTGAGTTTTTATCATTTTTCTCTATATTTTTACCTTCTTTAATTGTAAATACTTCACTATTAAATAAAATATTTCTTTTAGTATTATTTGTAGCTTCGAGTGAAACAACATTCTTAAATTCGTCAGATAAATCTTCTCTATTTATTCTTTGTTCTCCGCTAACTACTTTAGCATCTTTTAGCTTTGCTAATCCATCATATTGCATTATTATTTCTTCAATTTCTTTTAATTTTTCAATATCTTTAAATTCATTAACGTTAAAATAGTTACCATCTTTTCTTGTTATTGATATTGAAGAATTAGAACTTTCATATAAAGCCTTTTCTATTTCATTGCTTGATTTCATTATTGTTAAACAAGAATACAAGCAAGAAAGAACTATAGTTATTATGATAAAAATTATTAAAGTTCTATTTCTCTTTCTTGTAATATATGTTTTATTAATATATTTGCTTAAGTATAATATTGGACTATCAATTAAGTTGTTTAATACTAAATATAATATATTTAATATTCTGCCTGTTCTTCCATTTCCATCATAAAACGGATGAATGCTTTCAAATTGATAATGAATTAAACAGACTTTTATTAATGGATCAATTCCATCATCATTATTATTTATAAAATCTTCCAAATTTTTAAATAATTGCGTATTTCTTTTTCATCTTGAGGTGGAGTATAAATCGTTTTCCAGTTACAGAATTTTTTAATTCTGTAACTGGTAATTTTCTTATTCCTGCTCTATTATGCTCAATAGTTCCTTGTATTTTAACTAAAGTATTTGTGCTTATAAATCCATCTTTCTTTATTTGTTCATACCCTGTCCAAATAGCATTTCTATAATCAACAACTTCTTTTTGCATTTTCTTCTTTATAGCCACTTTCAGTAAGAACTTTGTATATGTCATCATGTTTGTTACAATATTTTCAATTGCACTACTGTCTTTTGCTTCATTTATTGTTACTGCATTTATTAAAATATGCATATTAGGAATTGTATTTGCATATCCTTTTAATTCTGCAAGTGCTCTTGATGATAAAGTTAACTGCTCTAAAATACGATTAGTTTTTTAAATCTATGTTATTATATGGTAATAAATTTAAGCTCATTTTGATACCTCATTATATATAAATTACCATATTTTTTTATATATTCAATAAATATGTATAAAAAATTCAAAAAATTATACATATTTTTATTTAATATATAATTTTTTAGAAATTTATATATTAATATTGCAAGTATTATGAAAGAAACTACAAATAAGCTTATCCATAATTTAAAATGACTTTCATCTCCTGTTTTTGGTGTTTCTACAATAGTTGGATGGTTTTCAAGTTCTTTTGTTATGTATAAACTTTTGTCTTATTATCTTCTTGTACAAATGAAATATCGTAAATTTTATCAATTTGGAGGCACAACAAAAAGTTAGTATAAAATACTAACCAAGATTTAATCACATTACATTTTGCTTTGATTTTGTGCAATGTGTTCAATAAGTAAATTATAGAGGAACTTACAACGCCCCTCTATCTCTCCTACTTTTTAATTTAATTAATTTATTCATTAATATGTTTGGTTATAATAATTTCTTGATGTTCCAATTTCTTTTGATATTTGAGTGAAATTTTTTCCTTGCAAATAAAGTTGCAAAGCTATTTCCCTCATTTTTCTTTTTCTTTATATTTCATTTTATTTACTGTACCCCTTTTTTCAACTCTTTGTTGTATTTAAGTTCATACCAAAAGCATAAGCTAAATATTATACCTGAAGCAAATACTGGAAGATAATACATAAAATAGCTTGCAGGTGCTGTTAAAAAAGATTATTGCTACATTCCCTATTAGAGCAAGGAATATGCATGAATATTCATATTTTTTCTTTACTAATGATAAAATCATATTAAAAGCACATATTATTATTATTGGTACTATATTCCAAAATACATATAAAATAAATTTATTATATTTGCCTGGTTCTGAAGTACTTTTCCCACTCAAAAATTTTTTCAACATTAACTTTTGTATTTGGACTAATGGCAGATGTAAACTTATAATTGTTCAAAAAGTCATCAGTAAATGTATCATTAAAATTTTGGATTGCTATAATGTTGGATCAACGATGTTCTTGGTGTACCAATATGTCCATTGTAATAGCATGTAGCTAATAAAGTTTTAGTTCTAGCTTTTAAAAAATGATATTGGATTATCTAGTATTAGTTTTATATAGCTTTTTTGAATTCAGATAAATGTTCTTGAAAATCTTCTCTTACTAAGTTACTGCCATTCCAAAATGCTGGAATTTCTGTGTAAGCTGGATTTTGTTTTAGAACTTCTAAATCCAGAACTTTATCTATATTTTCTAAATTTTCAGAAATATTTTTTTCCATGCAAATCTTCTTGTATCATTTGTGATAATGGATTTATATATATAGTAAGTCCATATTTGGCTTTAGATTTTGCTACCCAATCTTCCATAGAATTTATTACATTATTATACATTAATAAAATAATAACATTCATTATTACAATTAGTATTGTTTTTGTATAATTCATTCCTTTTTATTATAAACAAGTAACATTAAAATTGGTATAAATAAACAGAAAATTATACCTTCACTTCTCCATAAAATTAATAATGTAGTTAAAATCAGTAGAATTAGGCTTTTTCTTAATGTTAGTTTTCTTCCATTTATTTTATCAAATATTATTGTTGCAAATACCAATAATAATATATATGTATAAACCTGTAGTCTTAATGGTCTTAAATTATTTAATGCTATTGATGGAATTAGCATAACTAAATATAAAAGTATTGATATTGATTTCTTTTTGTATATCATATATAAATTTGTTGATATATATGACATAACAATTGATATAAATATACTTTGAATTATTGTTATTCCACAAGCATAAGGGATTAGCATTAAACACATTGAATAATATATTACTGTAAGATATGATTGCCAGATATTTAATTGTGTTTTTGTGGCCGCATTTAAAACTGTTATTTCATCCCATACCCAATGTCCAGGCCATATTAGTAATAAAAAATTATATTTATTATAAAAATATTATGAATTTTTTAGCCATAGACAATAATATTGCTCTTTATTTTTTATTCCTTTTTATGAATTTTATTACATAACTATATGATATTAAAAGTACTATAAAGAAAATACATTCAATACAAATATGTTTTAAACTATTAATTGTACTCATATCAAAGATTTGTGGTTGAATAAATTTTCTTGATATGAATAAGGTTAATATAGATAAAACAAAAGATTGTTATATTCGTTGGAGAAAAAGCTTTACAATCTTTGATTTTTATTAATTTATCTTTCATGTTTTAATTTCCTTCCTTTTTTAGATTAGTTATACCTAGTTTTAAATTAATATGGCTATGTATAATTGCCTAAATTGTAACTATTTTTTACTCCTATTAACTTTTATAAAATATCTAATTCTTCTGGTGTCCCTAAGCATTTAACTGCTTCATATGGTATTATAGTTATTCGTACATCTTTATTTTCTTTTATAAGCTGATTATACATTGAGCAATATACTTTTCTCCTTTTTCAATATTAGAATCATTTTTATAATATTCTTCATATATTCTTATATATTCAGCTGCACTTTTAAAATAATAAGCTCCAACACTGGCATTATCAGAAATTTTTACTTTTTCTCTAACATCTATTACCTTTCCATTTTCATCTGTTTTTGCAAAAACTCCAGTGTTCACCAGGTGCATTAAAACATGGAATACATCCATCTCCTTTAATATCTTCTTTTTTTGAAATATTTAGGATTTATATATGTATCAATATTATAAATTAGTATTTCGTCTTGTGGGTCACATTTTCTACAGCAATTTTTGCTGTTTCAGCTTGCCCAGAAGTTAAGTGATCTAGCTTTATAATTTCATATTTTTCAATTCTCATTTCGTTGCATTTTTCTTTTATGAAGTCCTCTACCCCATTTTCATCTCTTATGATAAAAAATATTTAGAGTTTGATTTGAAATCATTCAAACTTTCCATTGACCATTCAAATAAAGTCTTTTCTTTAGCTGTTATCATAAATTTTGGTACATTGTATCCAGCTTTTCTGAATCTACTTCCTAATCCGGCCATAGTTATTATATTACAAAACATATCTTATTATCCCCTTTATTTTTATTTATATAGAACATTTCAAAATATGTAATGTTCTATATAATAGTTACAAATGTTAATGTCTGTGCTTTTATTATTTATGTTTTCTGCTAGAGTTTTTGCATATTTCTTCAAGTTCATCAAAAGAATGTTCTAAAAATTCATCTGGTCTGACAGCTCTATCGTCAATATATAATCCTTTATGTCCTGGCCATGGTTTTCCAAATAAAATTTCATCATATGGAATATTCCATTTTTTAGCCATTCTTGCATTATTACTGCAGTATTAGCATTTATTAATCCTAAGTTGCCATGATATGAATTCATGTTTCTTGAAGAAAATAATACAATTTTTGCACCATTTTCTTTATAGTATTTTAGCTTTTCTACCATTTGTTCATCTGGTATTAAATCAATATATTGTTCTTCTTTTTTCTTTTTATAGGGCATAATGTTCCGTCAACATCAAATATTAGTGTTATATCTTCATACATATTATTCTATCTCCTTTAATATATTTATTGCATTTAATATAAATCCAAATACTTTGTGTGGATTATCAATATGTAATGGTAACATTGATAAAAATAGACTTGCTTCATATAATCTAACCATTTTATAATCATATCCATATTTTTGTAAGTATTGTTTAAATAATTCTACATATTTTTCATTGTTAAAATTAACTTTTAATGCAAATTTCATATTTTTATTCAATTCTATATTGTAATCTCCTGTGTTGAAAAAGTCGTATTTTCCACAAATAGAGTGTGATAATTTTGCTATATCATAATAAGGATTTGTCCATAAGTCTTCTTCTGTTAATGCTCCTTTTGGATCTATTAGTCTTAATAAATTTATTTCTTTACTGTATAACATATTTTGCAAAAAATAAATCTCCATGTCCAATTACAGATATATATTTTGTTTTTTTTTGTAAAATTCTTTTGTTAAATTTTGATAGATTTTTTTATATAATGTAATAATGTCATCAATTGAGCTAAACTCTGTTCCACTTTCAATAAGAAGCTGTAGATTAGCATATTGGTCAAGTTGTTTTAGTTTTTCTATTCGCTCATCTACTTTTGATAAATATAATTTATCTGCACTTTTTATATAATCTTCTTTACTAATTTCTTTTATATCTCTTGAATTAATAAAGTAAAATGTTTTGTCCAAAATTCTATTAAACTCTTCTATATCTATAGCTCCATGTGTCCATCTTATTGCTATATCTGTCATTGGCATTCTTTCCATTGTATATGATGCACTTTCGTTATATTCTTTATAATTATATGGCATAACCATCCAGTTTTTCATATGCTCTGGTAATAACCAATAATATGTATATTCTTTTTCATTTTTTTTTCTTGTCTGAACTTCTTTTTTAGGTTACACTGTAGCTGTCCCCCATTATACTATTAAAAATATCTTGCATCAAATCCACTTGAGATATACATTAATAGATTATTATAATCAGTTAGGTCTACAAATATATCTGCTTGAATTTCATTGTTTATTTTTACTACATCAGTTTTTCTGGTAGCAATGTATTCTTTTATAAAATCAATATATTGGTCTTTATTTGGATAGATAATTCCCATAATCGTATTGCTTGATACTACTGATGTTGCTTCTTTTATAAATTCTAATTTTTCTATTATTATTTTAAATTGTTCTTTATCTATTATTGCTGAATTAGATTTTAAATGAAAAATGTTGTATCTTTAGGATAAGAGTTTATTTTTTTTGACTTCGATTAGATATTTTATAATTTCTATATCTTTTGTTTCTTTTTTACTATGTCTACAATTCTAGAATACATTTTCTCTTTTCAAACCATTTCTCCAAATGATTTATTTCCAATTATAGTTTTTATTCTATCATTTACTTCTATTGTATCATCATATACTAATACGATTTTTTTTCATTTTTATTAACATTCCTTTTCATTCAAGGTAAAATCACGAGAACAAATATACAGCCTTAAAAATGTTTTAATAGTTTATATGCTTTTATTCTTTCTTTTTTAATATATATTTATTAAAATATATTAAAATTGTCATTATTAAAAATATAACTGTACATATGTATATATAATTATTAAATAAAACATTGTTTATTCCAAAAAAAGCATCACTAATATAATTAGTTATTGTTATAAATCCAGTTTTTATGTTCATGAATCCTGCCATTACATATATAAATATTGATTCAAATGCCCATGTGGTTGAGGTCAAAATTAATAATAATAAATATCTTCCCTAATCATTTCTTTAGTTTTTATATATACTTCACATGCTTTTTTCTAAAAGTCTTAAAGCTACTACACTTTTTTCTAGTTTGATTTTTAAATACAAAAAATTTGTTTAAATAGTAATATGTGTTTTCAAAACTTATATATATTATTACAGCTATTATAAAGAAAACAAGCATAATTAATCCCATTTTGGAATACTTCCATTTACTATTAAACCATATGGCACTAATATTAAACATAATATTAGTGCATCAAAAAATATCTACTAAAACTGCAATAATTCCTTTTGTATAATTTTTATTTCATTTCCATATGTATACATTTTAAATAATTCGCCAGTTTTATATGGCAAAACAGTGCTTACAAATGTTGTTTTTATATATAGTCTGGCCATTACTCTTAGTGGTATTTTTTCTTCTAGTAATATTAAATATATTTTAAAAAACTTTAGAATGTGTATTATTAAAAATATTAATATTAAAACTAGAAATTGATATATTGTAAATTTCATTTGAAATATGCCAGTATAATTTATAAATAGTATTGATATTGCTAGAAAAAATATGTTTATTAGGTAATATATTTTATTTTTCATTTTTTCCATTCCTTTATTATGTTTACATTCTTCAATCTCTTGTGATGTGTATTTTTCTATTACTTTATCTCTAAATTCTTGCTCTATATATTTATTATTAACAAAATATTTAAATAACATTTTTAATACATTAAATGCTTGACTTGTTAATTTTACATTTGATACTTGATCATCTTCTCTCAAGTTATTGGAAAGAATTTGATCTTTTGTTTGTAATAATGTGTAGCTAATATCATACAATAATTAAATGTAAGTCTGTCTGGAAATTTATAATAAAATTTATTTTCTAACATTTTGGTTGAATATATATTTAATCCTGAGCCTAAATCATATATTCTTTTCTTACTGCAATTGAAAATAATATGTTATATACTCTATTTCCAAAAGTTCTGAACTTAGAATATCCTTCCAATTTTGAGCCTTTCATAAATCTTGCGCCTAACATACAATCATAGTTTTTATATTCTTTTGTTTTCAAAATTTCTTTTATATCTTTAATGTCTCCTTGGTCATCTCCATGTAATACTATTACATAATCGAATTTATTGGTCATTGCATAATCAAATGCTACTTTGTGTGAACCACCTAAATTGTAATTATCATCATTTCTTAAAACATGTAAATTTATTTCTGGATGTGATTCTTTATATTCTAAAACTGCTTTTTCTGTATTGTCTGTGCTACGATTGTTTACAAAAATCACTTCTTGAATGTGTTCTAATATTTCTGGTGTTAATTGTCCTAAAACTCTAATTATTTGTTTTTCACAATTATATCCTGGTATAAATAATAATATTTTTATCATTCATTTTACATTTGATGTTAAATCATTTTTTAACATCTTCCCCTTCTTTTACAATATATTAATCTGATATTTTATTATTTTTTGTAAAGATAAATAACTTACTTAAAAATAATTAGTTAATATAACAACTATTTGAGCTATTATTTTAACAATTCTATCATCTATTTTCATCATATCTACCATAACATATAAAATTGCAGTTTCTAATATTAGGTAAATATTCTTCCACAAACAAATTTTTGAAAATTCCTTTATTAAGTTTTTTGTTCCATTTGTTTTTACTTTCAAATACAAATAGTTTGTTCGTTATATATGCAAATAAAACTGCTACAACCCATGATATAAAATTACTTATAAAATAGTCAAATACTATTCTGCATAGATTGTAAGTTACTATACATACTACAAATGATAAAAAATCCAAATATTAAGTAATTTATTCCTTCTTTATATTTGATATATAATTCTTTGATTTTACTAAAATTTCTTTCATATTAATTAATCCTTATAAATGTATTTTTTGGATATATGTGTGATTCGTTAAGTTTCTTAGAGTATATAATAAAATATATTCCATGTCAATACTTATTTTATGTTACTTCCATCCTGTCCTTTTCAACAATAATTTTTTATCAATACGTTCTTGTAATTCTTCAACATGGCTTATTATACCAATAAGTTTGTTACTTCCAGCTAAATTAACAAGAGTGTTTATAGCTTGTTCTCTTGATTCTGCATCCAATGTTCCAAACCCTTCATCTATAAATAATGTATCAACTAGAACTCCTCCTGAATAGCTTTGGATTACATCAGATAGTCCTAATGCTAAAGAAAAGTGCAGCTTTTGAAAAAGATTCTCCCCCTGACAAAGATTTTACATCTCTTTCTTGTCCATTATAATTATCTATAACATTCAAGTCTAGACCTATTTTTTTCTGAAATTTTGTCTGCTTTTTTTCTTTCTTATTAATAAATATCTATTATCTGTCATGCTAAGCAATCTTTTGTTCGCTTCACTTATAACCATATCAAAATAAGTTGCTTGCACATATTGTTCAAATGTTATTTTTTGTTTTTCTATTTGCTGTTCCATTAGCAATTTTGGCTAATTCTTCAATTTTAGCCATTTTATCCATCTTATATATTAATTCTATGGCTGTTTCTTTCAATTTCTTATTTGTGTCTTTGTTAAAGTTTATAGATGCCTTTTATTATTGATTTGTTTTCCGCTTCTTTTGTTTTTGTGAACTTTGTTCTAATTGCTCAATATCTTGTGTTACATCTACTATTTCTTTTTCTTTTAATTCTTTTTTACATCTTCCAGTCTTGTTTTTATAGTTGTTACTTTTTCTTTATATTGCTCAATTTCTTGTTTTATTTTTTCAATGTCCGCTTCTTTTAATGTTTTTCTTTATAGTTTTTTTTCATCTTTAAATCCTAATTCTTTAATTGCATTTAGATATTCTTGTTGTGCTAATTCTAAAGATTTTCTTGTGTTTCTATAAAAGCATTACACTCTTTTAGTTTAACCCTATTTTCTAATAATTTATTATTCTGTTCATTAATTTGTTTTCTATAATTTGTTTTGTTTCATCAAAATTAATTTTATCAATATTTTCTTTCTTTTTGTCAAAACCAAACAAATATTTTCAAAACTTTCTTTTAAGTTTTGAATTTCTAATTCTTAACTTATCTTTAGTTTCATTTATTTGTTTTCAAAATCTTGTAAATTAAAATCTTGCTTGTTACTTTCGGGAATCATTTTAATTGTTGCTTCGATTTTTGCATTTAATGAAATTGTTTCGTTTTTATAGTATTACGTTTATTTTCTAGTTTATTTTTTCCTCTTCTAATTTTTTAGTTCTTCTTCTGATAATACATCATCATTTTTAATTGCTTTATTAGGATGTTCTATACTTCCACATACAGGACATGGTTTTCCTTTTCTAACCTTTGCGCTATAATTCCAGCTTGTTCCCTAAAAAATTTATCTTCCTCTTCTTTGTATTGTTTATCCATTTCTATGTATTGATTATTTAACTCTTCATATTGCTTAACATATTTTTTCTTTATTTTTTGGTCTTTTTTTCTATTTGTGTTATTAGTAAAAACATATCTTCTATATTTTTACTTTTTTCTTTTATATTTTTATACCCTTCTAATATTTTTTTTTAATTCATTTAATTTTATTATTTTATTTTTGTTTTCTTGTTCTATTATTTCTCCATCTTTAATCTCTTTTTCTAAAACTTGTCTTTTATTCATATTGTTTTTTAATTCTTTTTGTTTTTCATTTACTATTTGTTGTCTAGGCATTACTTTTGTAAAATACTTTGACTTATTTCAATATTTGCTTCTTTTTCTTTAATTTCTTTTGCCTTTTCTTTTAATTCTTTGTTTTCTTCTAAATACTGTTTATATTTTTTACTTTTTCATTTTGCTCTTCTATTTTCTTTATTTTTCTCTTAATTTTTCAATTTCTTTTTAGTTTCTCATTTTCTTTTTCTTCTTCTTTTACTTTTTCTTTATTAGTTTGAATTTCTTTTTTTCTATTAAATTTAGTATTTCATCAATATCTAATTTAGTTATTTTCTTTTAAATCGATTAAATCAATTGCTACAGGCTTTTCTATCCATCTTATATTACTTGTATTTGTTTGGAATATTGTTTTCAATCTATCTACATCTTTTTTGTTTCTGTTGATAAAATACTTAAGTTAGTTGATATTTGCTCATATATTCGTTTCAAAAATTTTTCTAAATATTTCTGTTCTATCTTTACTTTCTGCAAAACAATATTTTATAAATTCTCCTTGGGCCAACATAGAGATTTGTTTAAATTGTTTGGCATTTATTCCTATTAACTCTATAATTTTATCATTTACATTTTTACACCTGTTATTATCTTGTCCTCATATTCTAAATATGCATCTGCTATATTTTTAGTTGTTCCTTCTCCTGTTTTTTTTGTTCTTTCATATTCTGGGACTCTTCTTATTTTATATTCTTTTCCTTTATGCTCAAATTCTAGCTCTACATATGTGTCCTCTATTGTTGCAAATTTGCTTCTTAATGATGTTATCGGTCTATTTGAGCCACTTACTTCATTAAATAGTGCATATGATATAGCATCAAATATTGTCGTTTTCCTGCACCTGTGTCTCCTGTTATTAAAAAAATATGTTGTTTATTCTAATTTTTAAAATTTATTTCTACTTCATTTTTATATGGTCCAAATGCTGACATTTTAAATTTAATGGTTTCATATATATGTTTCCTTTCTAAATATATGTGAATGTACTTATATTTTTGTTTTGATACTATTTTTAGTTCTTTGTTTTTCTATTACTTTTTTTATTATTTCACTTTGTTCTTCATCTAGTCTTTGGAATTTTGAAATTCATAAAAGTCATCAAATAATTCAAATTCGCTTTTTTTTCTTTAATCTTTTCAAAATTCTCAATGTTCATATCACTATTATATGATTTTGAGTTTAATATATCTAGACTCAAAGTATTAGGATATATATTTTTCTTATTTGACCTATTGCATCATATATTGCTTCTTCATTTGTTATTATATAGCTTTTATATAATCTTGTTGCTTTGTTCCTTCGTAATTTTCTTTTTTTACTAGTTCTTCTATAGGTCCTTGTATTTTCCTCATATCTCTTAATGGTATTAATGGCTCTAATTTAAAATCTACTTTTCCATTTTTTATTTCTATTATAACAACTGATTTATGATGATTTACTTCTGAAAATGAGTATTTTAACATTGTTCCAGAATAACGTATTTTTCTTCTCCTATTTTTTTGGTCCATGGATATGTCCTAATGCTACATAATCAAATTCTGAAAAGTTTGATGCATCTACATTGTCTAGTCCTCCAACATTTATTGTTTCTGATTCACATGTTTCAGGATTAGTTGTTCCACTTGTTACAAATTGATGTGCCATTAATATATTTATCTTTGTTTTATCTAATTTTTCGTTTTCAATTATGTTTTTTATTGCATCATTATATGTTTCTATTTTTCATTCTCAAAGTATTGCTTTACTTCTATCGGTTTTATAAATGGTAACATATATATGTTTATTTTTCATCTAATTCTACTTTTCTTATTTTTCCATTATATGTTGTTTGTATGTATAATCCATCATTTTCAAATATTTTACTTCCGAAATTTAATCTTTCTTTTGAGTCATGATTTCCTGATATTATAAATACTTTTACTTTTTAATATTTTTATTAAGTTGTTTAAAAATTTGTCTAATACTTCTACTGCATCTGCTGGTGGTATGCTTCTATCATATATGTCTCCTGAAATTAGTACCGCTTCTATTTTTTCTTTTTTCTATTATTTTTTTTCTATTTGTTTCAACATATATTCTTGGTCCTCTAATAGTGATTGCTCATATATTATTTTTCCTATATGTAAATCTGCTAAATGTAATATTTTCATTTTCTCTCCTCTTTTTCTTTAATTATAAAAAAACAGACATTAAAATCATTACACTTATTTAAAATTTTAATTTCTGCTTTTTATAAATTATCTAATTTTCAGATTGTAGTGATAAAAATACTTAAAAATCATTGCTGCTGCTTCTTC
>VOFB01004725.1_pt1 | contig 23079 bp, 32 predicted proteins | sample 5384141 | NCBI WGS metagenome assembly VOFB01 (sample SAMN12384721, study PRJNA508395) | human gut metagenome | isolation source: healthy gut A | host: Homo sapiens | reverse complement strand
ATGTTATGATTACACTTTTTGGGTACATGCAATTAATAGTGTTCGGGAAACCGAAAGATTTATACAATCCAATCAAAAAAATTTTGCTTTTTAAAATACAGATCAAAAAGCAGAATTGCCTATTATAGAAAGCGGCAGGCTGTTGCACACTGTACAACAGCCCCTCACTGTTCTTTTCCATCTACGTTATTTGGCCTGACCTTCAGTCTTCAGACGGACTCAGCACCTGGTTGAGCCAGCTGCTGGCCAGTGACAGGGCGCCGGCCATGTTGTCCTTTTCGGCTTTTTTCAAAATGCGTTCGTTTGGCTTTTCATGGGGTCGGTGGACATGAGCTTTAAGCTGATTTTGTCAGCCATCTCCATCTCCCTGCTCCTGCTTTTTACACTGGTGATCTGCATCATGACCACATAAGGGTCGTGCATGTCTCCGTAGTATATAGTCTTTCCGTTTCGCACCAGGGGCTTCCCTCTATAACTGAAAATTGATTGTTATTTTCCTGTCCCATATTCTTCACCTTTTATCATCCGGCGGCTAATCCTACAGCCGCCTTCCGTCTGGTCTTTCAGCATTTCTACAGGAAATCCATCGTTTCTTATAAGTATACCATAAAGATTTTGTAGTGTAAAGATTTGAAGAATTGAATAATGTGTGAATAAAATAAAAAGGAGATTTGTCAGAGACAAACTTTTTATGAAATTCGACAGGTTATATGAGGCGAGCCGTTTTTCATTGCTCAGCCAAAATAAAAGGTCTGCCTTTCTCATCAGAAAAGCAGACCGACAACAGGCAGCAGACGGCAGCGGATAGGGGAAAACTATTCGTCCAGGTAGATTTTACCAATACCTGTAAAAGCTCATCCCGATCCTATTTTACGAATCAGGCTTCTGGCGTTGTTGTGGGTGGTGATATAGGTGGGATCCTCCGACAGAATATATCCGACGATCTGGTTGATGGGCTTATAGCCCTTTTGCTGCAATGCGTCGTATACAGTGGTAAGGATGGAACGGATTTCCTTTTCCTTATCCTCATGAATGGAAAAAGCAATGGTTGGCTCCTGCATAACATCACCCCTTTAAAGACTGTTATTATCATACACCATCGCGCCAAAGAAGGCAAGTGCCCCTGAATGGATAGACTATAATATTTTCCCCGTTTATTGGGAAGTATGCACAGAAAAGGCTGGGAAGAACCGCTGAAAATTCACTTTGGAAAGGCCAACAAAGTCTGACCATAAAAAGGCGACGGGTTTACAGAAATCCTTCGGGAGTCCGCAAATCCGTGCCTTCCTGAAATTCTATCCGAAATGCCGGGAAATTTGTGAAAAAGAAGAAAATTTAGAACGGGCGGATTCGAACTAAGAGCGGAGAAACCGCTCCCAGATCGGCCTTAGGAAACTTGAGGGCTTTGTCAATCGCCCGTCGTTCCTCGTCCGTGAGAGTGCGTTCGGCAGAGCGCATGATGAGATTGAAGGCCACGCTCTTTTGCCCTGGGGAACCTGCTGGCCCCGATAGACGTCAAACAGCTCCACAACTTTTCAGAATCTGGCATCCTTTTGGATGCCTTTTCCATGGTGAGAACCGGGCAGATCCTCGCCGCAAGCAGCGCCAGATCCCCGGTGACGGCGGGTACTTCGGCAGGGGCTTGTAGACCCGTTCCGCCGTCCTGTTGGCGAAGAGCGCCCAGAGAGAGGAGGCAATGTAGGTCCGGACGCCGATGCCATAGTTTTCCCCTGAACTGCCGGGTGGATTTCACCCAGGTAGCCGATGAGCGTCTCGCCCACGGTGAGGCGGGCACAGCGGCCGGGGTGGAAGGTGGGATTGGTCTCGTCGGCCGCCACATCCCAGCCGGTCAGGCCGATTTTGTCAAACAGCTCTTCCACAATGCCCTTGAGAGCAAAGAAGTCGCACCCTTCACCGTACATACCGATGAGCAGCTGCTTGGATTCGACGGGCAGCTGCTCCGGCTGAGTGGGGGTGTACTCAGTGGCAATCTCATAGGCCCGCATAGAGAGGTTGCGGTTGTTATAGTTGCGGGCCAGCACCTCCAGCATGGAGGGAATGGCAATGGTGCGCATAACGCTGGTATCCTCGCCCAGGGGATTGGTGATGACGATGGAATTGCGGTAGGCGCTGTCGGCGGGAAGATTTATTTTGTCGTATATTTGGGGCTGATAAAGAATAGGTGGAAACCTCATAGCAGCCCTGAGCCAGCGATTTGGAAAGATTTCTCTCAAAATCTGTTCAGCGGTGAGCCTTCCCTCAGCGGTGCGCGGATGGCGGTGACCAGGAATTTTTGTTGTAGCCGTAAATTCGGGCAATTTCCTCAGCCACATCCGCCTTGTGTCTCCATCGGCCCGGTAGGAGGGACGGTGACCATGTCTGGCCGTCCACCTGGAGCCCAGCCGTTCCAGGATGGAGATCATCTCCGCCTTTGGGCAGGGCAATGCCAGAAAACGGTTGATCCAGTCGGCAGAGAGGGGAATCCGGGTGGGCTCCTTGACAGAGTTGTCCACATCGATCCAGCCGCCCACTACTTCGCCGGCACCCAACAGCTCCACCAGCTCACAGGCCCGGTCGGCGGCGGCCATGCAGGCGGCGGGGTCCAGCCCCTTTCAAACCGGCCGGAGCTCTCGGTGCGCATGCTCAGCTTCTTGGCGGTAATCCGCACTGAGCTGCCCAGGAAACAGGCGGACTCGAAGACAATGGTGTCGGTGTCGTCCATAATGCCGCTGTACTCGCCGCCCATGACGCCGGCCACGGCGGAGGGCTTTCCTCGTCGCAGATCACCAGCATATCGGCAGTGAGGGCCCGCTCACGCCGTCCAGGGTCATGAGGGGTCTCGCCCTCCTGAGCGCGTTGCGCACCACGATTTTTCCGCCCTTGACATATTTATAGTCAAAAGGCGTGCATGGGCTGACCATACTCCCAGCATGACATAGTTGGTGATGTCAACGATGTTGTTGATCGGGCGCACACCGCATCCGCAGCCGCTCCCGCATCCACCGGGGAGAGGGCAATTTTTTACGTTTTTCACCAGCCGGGCCACATAGCGCTTGCACAGCTGGGTGTTTGTACCTCCACCTGCAGCAGGTCGCGGATATCCCCGGTGGTGTTCTTCACCGCCGGCTGATGAAGGGGCGAGGGACTGTCAAAGGTGACGGCGGCCTCCCGCCAGGCCGATAACGGACAGGCAGTCAGGCCGGTTGGAGGTGATTTCAAATTCCACACAGGTGTCATTGAGTCCGATGGCGGACTGGATGTCCTGCCCCCAGTCGGCAGTCCTCCTGAACTGAGGACAAAGATGCCATCCTCAACGGCATAGGGAAAGTCATGGATGGTCAAGCCCAGCTCTCCCAGAGAGCAGAGCATACCGTTGCTCTCCACCCCCCGGAGCTTGCCCTTTTTGATTTTGACGCCGCCGGGCAGGGTAGAGACCGTCCAAAGCCACGGGAATCCTGTCGCCCACCTGCAGGTTGGTGGCGCCGGTGACAATCTGGATGGGCTCCTGGGCGCCTACGTCCACGAAGCAGACCACCAACTTGTCAGCGTTGGGATGGGACTCGATGGCGAAATTTTTCCCACCACCACTTTTTTTGTATGTCGCTGCCCTCGATCTCATATCCCTCCACCTTGGAGCCGGACATGGTCATGGCTTCGGGAGAACTCCTTGGGCGAAACGTCGACCTTTACATATTCGGAAAGCCATTTCATTGAAAGATTCATAGTGCTGTATTTGTCTTTCTTCCGAGAAGAAAGAGCGTCTCCTTTTTCTCAGATTGGTATTGCAGCGGTATTCCTTGGGCTCGCCCGGAGAAAACAGGCCGCTGCAAAGTGGGATTATTCGGCGACCTCCCACCGGTGCCAGCCGTATTGAAGTAGTCCTCGCCAGGGAAGACCTTACGCAGCCAGCTGGCGGTGATCGTATGATTCAGGCCCTCGTCGTCCCGGTTGTCCTTGGACATCCACATGGCGCCGCCGATAAAGGGAATCCGGGGAATAAATTCAGGCAGATGGTCCCAGGTGGTGGCCATCACGCCCATGGCGTGGAGCTCCTGGGCAGCAGCGGTGAGGAAGACATATTTTTTTTCGTAGTTGTCCCAGGGGGCACAGAAGGGTATCAAAGCCCTTTTCCATAAAGTAGGCAGCAGTGGGGCAGCTGGGCTGTGTGATGGGTACTGCCAGTCTGCGATGACGATGCGGCGGTCTAAAAGCTCCAGTGCCTCATGGGTCCTCTGGTCAGGACGGCTGGTGGCAATATTGGGAGACTTCCAGACCGTGGCGTCCAGCAGAGCATCCCCCAGATGATGGGGCGGCGCCCCTCGGCGGCCAGCTCCTCCGTCAGTCCGTTGAGGTAGTCCGCCAGCAGTTTGGGGCCGTCCTTTTGGCTGCAGCAGTCACAGGTGGCGTAGGGTAGGCCTCGTCGCAGCCCAGATGGAAGTAGCTTCCCGGTCCGCACAGCTCCATCAGCTCTTTGCGCAGGGCGCGGAGCAGGGAGAGGGTGTCGGGATTGGAGATGCACCAGGTCCAGCCGTCGGGCTCGAACAGACAGGCCAGCCGGGGGTTCTGATTGAGAACCACATGGCGGCCATAGCAGGCCCGGACTGGGTGGCATGGCCCAGGTGGTTGAGCATGGGGATGACCTCCATGCCATAGGCATGGGCGGCGTGGATGAGAGGCTTGATCTGGTCTTTGGTATAGCTTTTTCCCCGCCAGGCCAACTCCGGGAGGGCGTCGTACTGGAGTACCCCCAGAATTCCAGGACAACATGGGTATATTTCATAAATCCGGCCATGCGGATAGCCTTTTCAATGAGCGACAGCTTGCTCTCTGGAAAGATACACAGGTGAATAGAGCGGAAGCCGGTGGCCGGCCGGTCCTCCATGAGAACACAGGGCGCGGCAAACTGTACCGCTCCCTCCCGGAGAGAGCGGGGCTGAATCAACTGGAGCAGTGTGGTGAGACCGTGACAGAAGCCGGGGTAATCTCTTGCCAGCAGCCAGATCCCCTGCTCCGTCACCTGGACCAGATACTCGTTTCCCTCCGTCAGAGCGGGACAGGAACAGGGAGGGAGCCGCCGGGCCAAACCAGGCCTGATAGGATGCGTATGCCGGGTCAGACTGTACCTGCAGAGGGCAGCACTGGGCGGTAAAGGCGTCCCAGAGAGAGCGGACAGCGTCCAGTTCCTGTGGTACAAAGGCCGGAGAGAGACAGAGACTGAGGTCGGCGCCGAAGGTGAAAAGGCCGCCGGTAACGTCTACACAGGCCGGAGATGGGTGAATGGTACGCACCAAGGGAGTTCGAATGGTACTCATAAAGCAGTCATTCCTTTTCACAAGCCCAGCAAAGGGGCGTCGGGCCGTATAACATAACGGCTCTCGGATTTGTTATTGCTGTCGGGAAGGGCGGCAAAAACAAGGTCCATCGTGCGGAAAGCGGGGCAAACGCCCAACCCATCCGCCTGGGGATAGGAATCAAAAGTAGAGAAGCTATTTTTGAACGAGGCGCCTGTCATGATATGTCCTGTGCCGGCGGCGCTGCAGTTCAGAGCGGAGCCGCCGCCCGTCATCCTGTTTTCTGCGCAGTCAGGGTCTCCTAAAACTGATCCAAAAACCGCAGGTCGTTTTCATAGAACAGCCGCAGGTCGTCGATATTGAAACGGCGCATGACAATCCGCTCCAGACCGATGCCAAAGGCAAAGCCGCTGTACTCCTCCGGGTCAATGCCGCAGTTTGACAGAACCTTGGGGTGCACCATGCCGCAGCCCAGAATCTCAATGTAGCCTTCGCCTTTGCACAGAGGGCAGCCCTTGCCGTGGCACTTGAAGCAGGTCACATCCATTTCGGCGGAAGGCTCGGTGAAGGGGAAGTGGTGGGGACGGAAGCGGACCACCGAGTCGTTGCCGTACAGCCGTTTGGCGAAGATCTCCAGCGTACCCTTGAGGTCGGCCATGGTCACGCCCTTGTCCACCACCAGTCCCTCCACCTGGTGAAAGAGGGGGGGAATGGGTGGCGTCCACTGCGTCGGAACGGTAGACCCGGCCAGGGGCGATGACACGGATGGGAGGCTTCTGCTGTTCCATTACATGAACCTGTACGCCGGAGGTCTGGGTGCGGAGAAGGATATTTTCAGAAATGTAAAAGGTGTCCTGGGTGTCCCGGGCAGGGTGGTCCTTGGGAGATTGAGGGCTTCGAAGTTGTAGTAGTCGGTCTCTACCTCCGGCCCTCGGCGATGCTGAAGCCCATCCCCAAAAAATCTCCTTCAGCTCATCCAGAACAGTGGAGAGAGGATGCTCCTTTCCCATGGGGGAGGATTTTCCCGGCATGGTCACATCCAGCTTTTCTGCTGCCAGGGCTTTGGACTGCTCCTCACGTTTGAGGGCTTCCTCCCGGCAAGCCACCTGCTGCTCAATGTGGGAGCGAATTTCGTTGGCCAGCTGTCCAATGATCGGGCGCTCTTCTGAGGAGAGCTTACCCATCTGCTTGAGAATGGCGGTGAGCTCTCCCTTTTGCCCAGAAAACGGACCCGCAGAGCGTCCAGCTCCTTGCGGTCTGCCACCTTGGCCAGGGCTTCGGTTGCGGCCTTCTGTATGGCCTCCAGTGCGTTTTCATAGATACTCCGTTCCGCCGCGGCGCCCCGGCTGCGGCAAGTCAATGTGTTGTGTTTTTATCCCGTCTCCGGGCGCGTCCGGCAGCGTTGGCCGGAAGGGGGGAGTGCTTGCGGGACGTTTCGCCAGATTGAGCGCCGCCCCTCCGGCGAAGGTGGGGCGAAATGGGGAAGAGGAAGCGCCGGCGGCTTTTTGTTCTCCGGAGTACTTTTTGCAAATAAAAAAGCCCTCGCCCCGAAAACGGGACGAAAGCCAAAAGCTTCCGCGGTACCACCCTGTTTTTTGCTGATAAGAGCAAACACTCTTTTGGCATATAACGGTGCAAACCGTCTCCGCCTACCCTGTCCACACCGGAACATTTCAGCGGAACCACTCGTGAGTGAACTTCAAAAAGAGAACGCCTTATAAACGGGCTCACAGCTGCAAAATCAACCGTTCTCTCTGGAAAGGCACTAAACTCTTTTCTACTCTCTCAGTCATCGTGTTTGAACGACAGGAAATTACCCTGTCAGGGGACTATTTGAGATTAGTATTTGAGCTTATTTTTATCCTATCACACTTTATTAAAAAAATTACAAGAGAATTTTCATTGTAATAGGAAAGTTTTTATGGTATACTGTTACAAAATGGATGCGATGGACTTTGCCGGGACGGCGGGATGACGCGCTCCATACCATTGTTGAGGAAGGAAGTTGTTTTGATGTCGGAAGCATTCAGCGACGTATTTATTGAAAATATTGTAAAGAGGCGTCTGACGCCGCTGCAGATCGGACTGCGGATTCTCATCGTGTTGGCGGCCATTTTGCGACGGTTGTGTTGGTGGGGTTGCTGCCTTATCTGTATAACTTTGCCACCATTATTCTGCTGCTGGTGGCTGGTATCATCTACGGCGCCTATTGGTTGTTTATCTCCTTCAGCATAGAATTTGAGACCTCCTTTACCAATGGGGAACTGGACATTGACAAGATTATTGCCCGCAAAAGGCGGAAGCGCCTGGCAACGGTCAAGTGTAAGGATGCCCAGGCCTTTGGCCAGTATAAGGAGTCGGAGCACCAGCAGGCCGCCTATAAGACCAGGATCATTGCCTGCGACGATCCCAAGAGCGACAATGTGTGGTATATGGTGGTGGAGCACAACACCCTGGGCCGCACGCTGGCGGTGTTCAACGCCAACGAGAAGCTGCTCAAGGCCATGAAAACCTATCTGCCCAAGACGCTGGTCTTTGAAAACTTTGTAAAAAAAGCAGATTGGCTGATTTTCCCTTCCGGTGATGCTCCGGCGCGTTTTGCGGCGGCCGGGCGGCTGGAATATTTTCTGTGACGGACGGACACGCCCTTTGCTGCAGTGGACGGATATTTGGACAGGCCGGAACCGTTCCGGCAAACGGACAAAGATGCCGCGCTTATGGGCAGGGGTGTCCATTTTCTGTTTACAGCTGTGCCTTCAAACGGGGTACAGGAGGAACTTCCCGGTGTGTATATTGATTTTTGAAAAGGGCTGAGGACATGAATCGTGTTTGACTGCAAAACAGATGAAAGCGCTGGAGGCGGCTTCCGACGAGTTAGGCGTCTCCTACTCCCGGCTGATGGACAACGCCGGCTCTGCAGCTGCCGCCTTTATCCGCCGCACCACCGACGTGCTGAACAAAAACTGCATGGTCTTCTGTGGACGGGGAAACAATGGGGAGACGGCTTTGTGGCGGCGCGCAAGCTGCTGGAGTATAAATAACGTCATTGTGGTGCTGGCTGACGGCCTGCCCCGAACCGAGACCAGCTACCAGATGTACGACCAGGCCCGCCGTATGGAGCTCACCTTTTTTGACTATGAGACGGATGAAGAGTCGGTGCAGAAATATCTCCCACTGCCGACATTGTGGTGGATGCCCTCTTCGGCACCGGCTTTCATGGGGGAGCTGTCGGAAAAGTTCCGCTCTGTCTGCCGGCAGATCAATGACGCGGTGGCAGCGGTGATTTCCCCTGGATTTCCCAGCGGCGTGGATACCGACAGCGGTTATGTGGCCGAGGGTGCGGTGCAGGCGGATTTCACAGTGGCCTTTGACAGCCTTAAGCCTCCCATCTGCTGGCATCCTCCCGCCGGCAGTGCGGACAGGTGGTGGCGGTGGATATCGGCATCCCCTCCCAGGCCCGGAGAATATGAGCTTCCGCTGTATGGTGTCCGAGCCGGAGATGGTCTTCTCCGCTATTAAAAAAGCGACCGCCGGACGCCCACAAGGGAAACCTTTGGCAAGCTTTTACTGTTGTGTGGGAGCGCATCCTTTCGGGGCGCGGCCAGCCTTGCCGCCGGCGGAGCGCTGCGCTCCCGGAACGGGCCTGGTGACGGTGGCATCGGTGGAGCCGGTTATCCAGTCGGTGGCGGCGCGTTTTGCAGAGCCGGTTCTCCTCTCCCTGCCTGCCAGCGAGAAGGGGATGCTCTCCCGGATGGCCATTCCGGATATCCTGGATCAGCTGGAGCAGGGCTACCGCCTGTCTCATCGGCTGCGGGCTGGGGCAGTCGGAGGACACCCAGGCGCTGGTCTGGTCGGTTATCCGGTCGGCAAAATGTCCGCTGCTTATCGACGCCGATGGCATAAATCTGGTGGCGGAGAATATAGATATACTGCTGGAGGCCCGGTGTCCGGTGGTGCTCACTCCCCACATGGGTGAGTTTGCCCACCTGACAGGGCTGACCGTCCAGGAGATTCGGGAGAACCGTCTGGAGGTTGCGGCGGACTTTTCCAGGCGCTATGGCGTAATTTTTTGGTTTTAAAGGACGCCACTACCCTCATTGCCTCGCCGTCGGGAAACCTGTACCTCAACACCACGGGCAATCCCGGCCTGTCCAGGGGAGGCAGCGGAGACACTTTGGCGGGAATCATCGGCGGACTGCTGGCTCAGTCCATCAATCCGGTGGGGTGCGGCGTCTGCGGAGTATATCTCCATGGGCTGGCCGCCGACCGATGCCGGCCGGCTGTCTCAGTACGGCATGCTGCCTTCGGACATATTGACCGATTTGTGCCAGATTTTTAGAAAATGACCGGTAGCGGACCGGTGAAAAGAGCGGAGCCGGGAAAGTTCCCCTGCGGGCAGGGGGGGCGTCAGACGCCCGGACGGCAGAGCAACAGACACGGCGGCTGCCGACAGATCCGGCGCTGTATCCTCTGTGACGGAGAGATTGAATGGAAATGCGCCGGGCGGCAGATTGGAAGCGGCGCGGAAAGGCATGGTTAAAAATGAAAAAGCTGGCGATGCGTTTGGGAGCGGTTGCGGCCGCGCTGTTGCCTGCCTGGGGCTGACCGCCTGCGGCAAAGCCAAACGAGGACGCCTCAATCCCACTATGAAAACCTTCTGAACACCTTGGACAATCCCTACGAGACCACTGCCAAGATCAAATACAAGGACATAGAGGCCACTGCCCGATCTACAAGAAGACGCCAGGCTACTGTATTGTGGAGATGGGCGGAAGCCCTGCTGGACGGGCTCAACTTTCTGTTTGAAAAGGACTCCATGACGGTGGACTACAAGGGACTGAAGGTGACAATGGACCCGGCACAGCTGCCAGACTCTGCAATAGCTAAGCTGCTGGTTTCCGCCATTGACCAGGCGGCCAAAAAGGACGGAGTGTCTGTCAGCTTTGAGGATACGGCGCTGGTAATCTCGGGAGAGACTGCCGACAGCACCTTCTATCTCAAGATTGACGCCGCTGACGCCAACGTCATGACTCTGTCAGTTCCGGCAGAGGGCTGGAGGTGGAGTTTGTCAACTTCAGCTTTGTCAATGAGGAGGAGACCGCCACAGAGTAGAAGGTAAGGACTGTTCTTTGACAAAAAGGCTGCTGTACAAATGTGCAGCAGTCTTTTGGCGTTTGAAGGAAAGAGTGGCAAAGACGGCTGTTTCAATCAGACGGAGATGGAAAAAGCAAGCAGAAATGAATCTTGCACTAAAACATATTCTGCATTATAATAGAGCCAGATGGACCGCCAAGGAGGACGAGAAGATGGAAGAAAAAGAACCAAATGAGCCAAAGGATCAACGACTATTGGAAGTGCTCCAGGACCGGGAGGACAACTATATTCTCCCCTTTTACTGGCAGCACGGCAACCACCTGGAAGAGATTCCGGAGCAGATGCAGCGCATTTACGACTGTGGTGTCCGCGCTGTCTGTGTGGGAATCACGGCCCCATCCGGTTTCTGTGGTGTTGGCTGGTGGCAGGATTTGGACTGTATTCTGGAGGAGGCAGCCAAACGGGGAAATGAAGGTCTGGGTGCTGGATGATGACCATTTTCCCACTGGCCACGCTAACGGCTGGATTGAAAAGCGGTATCCCCGAGTTGCGTGCATGGCATTTGGTGGAGAGCCATCTGGACTTTATGGGTCCTGCGGCAGAGAGTATGGCCATCATACACCGAGGTGACCCGGAAGATCGGCTCATAGCCGCCTTTGCCTACCGGAGAACCGGTCGCGGAGAGGAAATAGAGGCAGAGCCTATAGCTTTGACTGGCTGTATCCGGGGAGATGCCCTCATTTGGGATGTTCCAGAGGGGTGCTGGCGGGTCTTTTTCTCTTTCAGTCCCGAAAGGTAGTGGACAATTATATTGACATGATTCGGCCCCAATCGGTCCGGGTACTTATCGACGCAGTATATGAGCCCCATTATGAGCGGTACCACCGCTATTTCGGCAACACCTTTGCCGGTTTTTTCTCGGACGAGCCTCGCTTTGGCAATTCTCTTTTTTACGACACCATGGAGAGTCGGGGATTTTACGACCACCGGGTTGGCATGGTGGGTTTAGCCATGCCTTGGCGAGAGGATATTCCCACACTTATGGAGCAGAAATTGGGATACGATCCGACTCCCTATCTGCCAGCTCTGTGGTTTGACATCCAGGAGGTGGGGCCTCAGATTCGTTTTGCCTATATGGATGTGATTACCCGTCTCTACCAGCGGAGTTTCACCCAGCAGTTGGGAGATTGGTGCCGGGAACGGGGAGTTCAGTATATTGGACATATTATTGAGGACATGAATGCCCACGCCCGGCTGTGGTGTTCTGCAGGCCACTATTTCCGCGCACTGGACGGACAGGACATGAGCGGTATTGACATTGTGCTCCACCAGGTGATGCCAGGCTATGCTCACTATATCAGCGCGGCCTCCTGTGCTGGCGGTCGGGTAGATCCCGGCTTTTTTCACTATGTACTGGGCCAACTTGGGGCCTCTTCTGCCCATCTTAATACTTTACAGAACGGCAGGGCCATGTGTGAGGTCTTTGGCGCCTACGGTTGGGCTGAAGGGCTGCCCATGATGAAGTGGTTGATGGATTTTCTTCTGGTTCGGGGTATCAACCGTTTTGTTCCCCACGCCTTTTTCGCCAGACTTTCCTGACCCGGACGCCCCGCCTAACTTTTGAGCCGGTGGACAGGATCCCCAGTTTCAGGCTTTTGGCCTCCTGATGCGGTATGTCAACAAGGTCAGCCATCTTCTGGCGGTGAACACCGGGCAGATGTGGCCCTCCTCTATCACGGAGAGGGGGAGTGGGATGAGCGGGGAGGACAGGATGCTGGTGCAGGGAGCCTGCTAGGGTGCTTTACGACAGCCATCTCTGTTATGACATTGTTGTTCTGACGATCTATCCGCTGCCGGCGAAGTAGAGAATGGAAGAGTCCGGGTGCGTGGAGAGAGCTATAGCTGTCTTGTGGTTCCCTTTGCCAAATTTCTGCCTAATAAATTGCTGAGGGAAGCTGAGGCGCGCTTCAGCAGGGGGAACTGTGTTATATGGAACGGACTGCCAGAGAAAATCTCCGACAGAGACAACAGTGGTATAAACAACAGAGGCACATTTGTTGTAGAACTGGAAACGCTTGCGGCTATATCCAGACATTTCTCCTCTTGATTGCAGTGAGGGGGATTGTCCCCTGTTGCGGCATTTTACACTGTACGCGGTGGTCAGCACATCTTTTTCTTCTTTAACGAAGCGACAGACAGGCAGGCAAAGGCATTGGTGAAATTTCCAATACAGGGAGAGTATCTTGACGTTGGATCTGCTGGGCGGAGAAAGTAGTTTGGGGTATACAGAGGACGGCTGTATCAATCTAGAACTTTCCCTTATTGCTCCCGTCTGTATCTCTTTCGGAGAGTTGGGAGAGGCTGTCCAGTATCTGAAGAAGAACAGTATTTTCACAGGCAGACGCTATAGAACCCAACTCAGGCTGAAACCGCTTCACTATACCCCTTTCTTTTTGGCGGACAGTACCGACCTGGGACAATTTACATCCTACTGTCAGACCGACTGTTTAATGTCAACGGTTTTTCATCGACCGGACTTTTCTGGATATATGAAATATGAAGCAATACTCTCCCTTCCCCCGGCAGAGGAAGGACGTCTGGAGCTGGATTTTGGACAAGTAGGTCAGACAGCAAGAGTTATTCTCAACGGCAGAGACTGTGGTATGCGGATATGTCCGCCCTATCGCTTTGATATCACTGATGCAGCCTGTTCCGGGGGAGAATCGTCTGGAGGTTGTAGTGGCCAATACTCTGGCCAACCGTTCAAGGATCACCATTCTGCCTTTTGTTCAGATTCCGCCATCCGGTCTGTTGGGACCGGTGACTCTCTGGAAGGTGGAGTACAGAACTGTGAGATGTGTCGGCATTTTTCGCTTGAAGCCACAGAAAAGGGATACAATGTGAGAATGCGGCATAGGTAGGCGGACCCTGGTTGACAGCAATGGAAAGATAGAAGAACTACATTGATATATATGGCCATTTTCCCGCGATAGCAAGAAAGAGAAAATGAAAGACGTCTCCTATTTAACCGACCACTACGACGAAAAAAATACAAAAGGGATTCAGCAGATAGATGCGCCTTTGAACTTTGTATTTATCACCGACCAGCACAATCGAATGAATCAATACGCAAAGGAATATGGTATTCTCGACCTGAAGGGATACGAGCTTGCTGCCAATGCAATCGCCTCTATTCAGTACATTTTGGACCGCTGCCCCAACATTCCTGTGTCGTCAGCGGCGGAGACATAGGAAATGACTATGATCCCGATCCGATAAAATCAGGGCTTCCCACCATGAGGTGATGGAGGCCCTCTACAGTCTTTTTCTTTCTGTGCCGGTCCACTGCTGCGTGGGCAACCACGACGACGCGCTGGGACATGCAATTGACGCGGGCTTTGACAACAGAAAAATACGCCATCCTGCCGGATGAAATGCACCGGCTGTGCATGAAGAACAATCCTACAAAAGAAAACTACATTATTATGTGGATTTTGACGAGCAAAATTACCGCTTTGTCTTTTTGAACACCAGCGACATCCCCTATTTTTAAATGAAGAAAACCAGTATCCCTTTGGCTGGCGGCTGGAGGTCCCGACAGACAGGCAAATGGCTGGAGCAGGAGGCGCTGCAAACCGACAAGAAAATTTGATTTTCAGCCATTCACCGCTGCACAACGCCGGGTATTTGGAACGGAAGGAATGCCTGATGGAATAAACCCTATGACGATCTGCTCAACGGACCCAGAATCTACTATGCGGTCAAGCAGTGTAAAACAAGTCAGGCTATGACGTGTACAAACACTATGACAATCTTCTGTACGACGACGCATTCTTTCGGTGACCTCCCTCTGCTCTAAGCACAGGAGTGGGGCCCAGCTGAAAAGGGAATTCGGTACTGTGACGGAGACGGCCTTTGACGTCTTCTCTATAAAGCTATGGTAAATTGGTTCATCACCCGGTTTTTGGTGGAGAGACCGGTTGGGGTGCCTTCTTCGATAGCCGGCCTTTCAGACGGATGGAAAGGCATAAGAGTAACTCGGCCTTCTGAAGCTTCTGCGAAAGCAGTCAAACTTCCAGGGGCGGTTTTTCTATAAAAGCGGACAAAACCGTCTATTTTACCGTCCAACCATAGGCGATGACGGCATCATAGGAAGCTTTCTGAGCAACGGGAATCAGTGATTCCTCCACAGGAATGTCGAAGTCCCGGAAGGGGTTGTCGAAGATAGCTCTGCCGGTCAGGGGATACCAGGTGGAGGCCAGCATACCGGCCGATGCCCAGGTCGGCATGGAAGGTATCCCGGTGAACCTTTGGATACCGGACGCCAGAGCGTTTTGCAGCGTCTCACCGCTGGGAAGAATGCCGTCTGCCCTGTTAGCGTCCGCCGCCTTGGCGTAAGCGTCCTTGATATCCAGGAACATCTGTGACGAATCGGTATAGCCCAGCTCTTCGCACAGACGCTTGCTGCCCTGCTCATAGGCCCCAGGTCTGGTGAATCAGCAGTCTGGCGTTGGGACAGCATCTGCGCACGAAGGTAGCAAGCTCGATAAGATAGGGCTGATAGGTGTCATAGCAGTTGCTGAAATGGCTGGCCTGCTGGAGAGTGACCACATCCCACTCGTCGTTGAGAAGGATTTCCTGAAGTCCCACCGGCAGACCGGAGAAAAACCGTTGAGTTCAAACTGATAGGCTCTATCGCCGCTGAGCATGTTGGTGTAGTGCCGGTGCAGGAACAGCCGCCGATGTAGGCGTTGACCACCTTCATTTCCTGGTGACCGGCCCGGGCAATTTGATAGAGATAGCGCTGGGCATCGTCAGAAAAGCTGTTGCCGATGGAAAGTATTTTCAGGTTCTTCATGTGAAATCCCCTGTTTTTTAGTCTGTGTATCCGTTTTTCTGATTGTAGCACAGGAATTTAGAATACACACCCGATGGAAAATAGTTCTTGCGGAAATGGGAAAGTGTGTTATACTGCATATGAGATTCTATAATTATGTATAATGTTCATTATTATAGAATATAAAGGTGAGCGAAAGGCAGCAGAAAGCAGCGTTTGCGGCTTTCTGTCTTTCCCAGCAGAGGTTCGAAAGGATGGGACGAATCGATGGATACAGTGAAATTTTAGCGCCCAGAGACAGTGAGAAGGTCTATGCTATTGCCGCCCAGGAATTTCAAAAGTTCTACCGGGAGGTGACCGGTCGGACGCTTCCCATCGTCTATGAGCCGGGCGCTGACGGGAGACCTGGTGGTCATCGGCAGCGATGCCGTAAACGACTTTGCAAGCCAGTTGATTTTTGAGGGACTGGCGGAGGACTATCGCTATGGCACCGATGACTACGCTCTGCGTTCGTTGAGCTGGAAGGGGAGAAGGGTACTGGTGCTGGCAGGGGGGCGGGGACGCTCACCCTTTACAGCGTTTACGACTTTTTTCAGCGCCGGGGAGACTGCCGTTACTTTTGGGACGGGGACCAATTTCAGAGGAGACGCTGGAATTACCGGCCTGATGTTCAAGCACCCCGTTTGAGCTGCGGGGACTGCGTTACTTGCCCATCGCAGCCTGCACCGCTTTCAGGCAGAACACTGGAGCTATGAGGACTGGTGCCGGGAAATCGACTGGATTGCCAAAAAGCGGCTCAATTTCTTCATGCTGCGCATCGGGCAGGATGACCATCAGCAATTTTCCCGAGCTGGTAGACTATCCCCTGCCGAAGGAGTCCTTCCCGAAGCGGAGGGAGGCTATGACGACCGCACCCTCTTTTGGCCGCTGCAGTACCGGGGTGAGCCCGGAAAAAATACTTCAGTACGCCTTTTGACCGAGATCTGGTACATCCGGAGGACTGCGGCACCATGACACATTGGTATTCCCGCCCCCCAAGCAGTTTTTGGAAAAGGTACAGCCCGAATGCCCCAGACCACAGGAGGTTACCGGCAGCCCACCGGTCTGGTTTGGGACATCCGTCAAAAGCAGAATCTGGATAACTACTTTAAGACTGACACTTCGGTGCGGGAGTACCCGCCCTGAGCTGTTCCCACACCATCGGCCTGGCGGAGCGCCGCTGCTGATGACCGGCGGGTCAATCTGGAGCTCAAGCTTTACACCCACCGTCGGATTGCCCGGCACCTCCAGCAAAATTATCCCAATGCCCGTCTGCTCATTGCCAGCTGGGACTTTATCATGTATTGGGAGCCGGAGGAGGTACAAAGCTGGTGGCCGAGCTGGACCCCAGCCGTGCTGTCATACTGGATTACACCTCTGAATCGGAAGACGAGATCAACTTTTTTGCCAACTGGGGCATTCAGGGCCATTTCCCTGGACCTTCGGCATCTTCCACGGCTACGAGCCCAACAGCGATATCCGCGGCGACTACCGGCAGATTGTCAAGCGGCTTTCTCTGGCGGCCGGGGATGAGAGCTGTCAGGGGGATGATCTTCTGGCCGGAGCTGAGCCACAGCGACACCTTTATGCTGGACTACTTCACTGCAAACGCGTGGCGGCCACTGGAGAAGACACCGGAGGAGCAACTGAAGGATTTCTGTGCCGGCCGGTATGGCCCCGATGAGAAGGGAATGGAAATGACCTCTCTCTGGGAGGGTTTCTTCCCTTGATTGGCCTGTCCTGTTGGCGAAATTTGGCCGGAACCAACCGAAGTACAGACGATTCCGGAGTATTTCTTTGACATTTTTCTATTCGCCCACTGTCTTTACCCGCTGCTACAGCCGGGAAGATTCTTACAACGAACCCATCCGTTACTATCTGGAACAGGCCGTCCCCATCTGGAGCGGGCTGGCCGACGCTGCAACTGCACCGCCTGGCGGCGCTGTCTGATGAGGCGCGGCAGGATGTCTTTATCTTCCGGGATGCCATGGACATCGCACGTACCACCGCAGGCCGAATTCTCAACCTGGGAATTTACCGGCTGGACGATCTCTTTTGCGCTGGCGAGAGGAGAGAAGCTGGGAGGAGAGATTCAGCGGCTGTGCGGAGATGCGAGAGGCTGCTGGAGCTGCTGGGCGAGCTGCTGGGACAGCACCCCGACTACTCTCTGAACGCCACCATGGAGAGAATGCGCGGGGCTATCCGGTCAATCCGGCCTTTGAGCTGGCCCTCAAGCACAATGCGGACAACGGGTACTGCCGATCCTATATTTTTGAGCTGGTGAAATATCTCTGCTTGCCAGAGGTGTCCTTCCTCTTTGGGGAAATCTGTAAGGCGGTGGAGGGAGCGCCGGAGGACTATCGCTCCGATGATAGCTCCTGCGAGGCCAACCGTACCTGGTTTATGACGGCCTTTGAACAAAAAGCCTCTGTGTGAAATGAAGCCGCAGACACATGTCTGGCAGCCCTTTTGGAGGACATTGCCGACGTGGTCGGCAATATCTGCAAGCAACTGTAAGCCCAGTTGAAACAGGATTCTGTGAGCATAGTGCATTCATCTGTGTAAGAAACCTGAGAAGGGGACGGATTTTTAAATCCGTCCCCTTCTCAAACTGTATCACTTTTGCAGCGCGGATTCACAGAAAAAGACATTTTTTGCAGCAAAATATGCTTGATCCGACCGTTTTGCCGCTGCTCTTGACACAAACCCTCAATATCCCCGACAAATTTGATAAAGTTGGTGTACCGTAATTCTTGACATTGAACTGAGGGAGCGCTGCTGGTCCACTGACTCAGCTGGCCCAGATTGACCTTTTGGTCGCCCTGTTCCCGCACATAGTCCAGGATGGCCTTTTTTATGGCCTCCAGATCGCTGTGGGGCGCTTTGATGGTGACGTAGACCGAGCTGTTGACCTTGGTCAGTTTCATCTGGTCAAAGGCGCTTAAAAATTTGAGAGCTTGGTATAGCCGTAGTTGCGCGTCAAAAAACCGGATAGCGCTTATGGATGTAGTTTGCCCAACTCGCCGATGCTGATGCCCCGTTCCTCATCGCCGTTTTCGGTGATGATATTGGACAGGCCCGGAGAATGGTGTCGATGTTGGTCATACTCTCCGGCTCGCTCTCGCTTGACACCGACATGTACTGCTCTTCCGGCGGCTGCTCCTCGTTTTCTGTGAGGATATCCAGATACTTGAAGACGTTGCAGGCGACGCTGAAGGGTTTGGGGAGTTTTCCGCTCGCCCATGCCGATGACCATCATACGACTCCCCAGCCGGACCGCCAGCCGGGTGAAGTCGCTGTCACTGGAGACAATGCAAAAGCCCTCCACATTGCCGGAGTAGAGAATGTCCATGGCGTCGATAATCATGGCCGAGTCGGTGGCGTTTTTCCCGGTGGTATAGCTGTACTGCTGCACCGGTGTAATGGAGTTTTCCAGCAGTATATTTTCCACCCGCCGGTGGTGGTGTTGGTCCAGTCACCATAAATTACGCTTGTAGGTAGCGCTGCCGTAGTTGAAATTTCATCTACAATGTATTTAATATATTTGAAGGATATGTTGTCCGAGTCAATTAGAACCGCAAATCTTTTTTTCTTCCATCATATCGAAGTCCTTTTCTGTCACATCTGTGTTTTTGTGGTATCGCCGAGGAAACGGCATATTTTTAATTGATCGTCTATTGGTAGGTTATATAGATAAAATCAACTATTTTTCACGGCTATAGAGAGCGGGAGGGGAAAAGCATCGCTTCACACATCATATGTGTGGGGACATAACGGCATCTCCGTGAAACGGGATGGGTATAATAACTGTTTGTAGATATTATACCATGACCGCAACGCGGGCAAGGTATAATATCCCATTAGAGCGGGGAGAGGCTCTGCCTCGACCGGATCGCTCTGGGCATATATGCGTATAATATCCGCCCTGCGGATATTATACCACAAAAAGACGCTGCTGTAACAGTATTTTCCAATCGAAAAAGCGCAGCAATATACCTTGCTGCGCTTAAAAAGCTCTGTAAAAGGATTTTTTTACCTAATATCCGATGGTCGTTTCGGAGAATTAGTCCTTGGGCACAGACTCCCAGTCCTTCAGAACTGCTCCAGGCCGGCAGTGGTGAGGGGGTGGTTGCACATCTGCATGATAACCTTATAGGGGACGGTGGCAATATTGGCGCCAGCCTTGGCAGCCTGAATAATGTGCAGGGGCTTCTGGTGCTGGCGACGATAATCTCAGTTTTGATGTCGTGTACAGCAAAAATCTCAGCAATGTCAGCAATCAGATCCATGCCGTTGCCGCCGATGTCGTCTACACGGCCAGCAGAAGGGGCTGCAGTAGTTGGCGCCGGCCCTGGCAGCCAGCAGCGCCTGCGCGGCGGAGAAGATCAGGGTGACGTTGGTCTTGATGCCCTTCTGGGAAAGACGGTGGACAGCCTTCAGACCCTCTTGCACATGGGGATTTTGATAACAATATTCTTGGCAATTTTGGCCAGCTCTTCACCTTCGGCGACCATTCCGTCGGCGTCCAGAGAGATGACCTCGGCAAAGACCGGACCATCGGTACAAATCTCAGTGATGGCCTTGATTTGATCCTCAAACTTGTTGCCCTCTCTGGAGATGATGGTGGGGTTGGTGGTAACACCGTAGACAACACCCATCGAATAGGCGTCCTTGATCTGCTCCAGATTGGCAGTATCGATAAACAGCTTCATTTGATTGACCTCCGTATTTTTTATCCCAAATCTATACACCGTCCGGCCTTTTCCATCTATAAGGGGAGGGCGCTACCGGTGATATAAATCTGACGGTCTGATACATCTTGTTATATTTTATAACATTTCCTATCGATTGTCAATCAGTGAGGGAACGGTTTACCGGAATTTTCAAAGTTCTTCCGCTTCAAGGGTTTCAATGACCTTTTCCGCACCGGCAGGGGTAACGCCACCGATCCATATGCCGGCCGGAATGGAAATAGTGAAAAGGGACGCAGATCATAGGGAAGCGTCAAAGGCATTGATGATGATGAGCTTCACCTTCATCTTCTCTGGAAGGAGACTTTTTAATGTAGACGCTGGCCTGCTGCCCGTTATGTACATTGTCCGCCACCTCGGCCAGTCCCGCCAAATTGGGAGCCAGCTCCACAAAGATACCGTAGGGTTCTACCGAGCGGACAATACCCGCCACCGTCTCTCCTACCGAGAAGAGAGCGGCGTTTTCCTCCCAGCTGCCCAGCAGTTCCTTGTGGGTCAGGCAGATGCGGGAAGTCTCCGGGTCGATGGACCTGACCACTGCACGAATGTCCTGGCCGATGGAAAAGCGGTCGGAGGGATGTGCAATTCGAGAGACGCTGATGGAATCAATGGGGATAAGCGACGAAATGCCGCAGCCGATATCCAAAAGGCGCCGAAGGGCTCCATATGAGTGACCCTGGCCGGAATTATGTCTCCGGGAAGCAAGCAGGAGATATACCGATCCATACACTCTTGCTGGACGGCACGGCGGCTCAAAATGGCTATAGGAACGCCGGAAGCATCCTGGGTGAGGGAGAGAATTTTAAAGGCCCAGACCGGCTTATTGACTCGGGAGAAATGGCAATGTCCCGGTATAGCCCTCTTCAATTCCCAGCGCTCCTTCGACACGCGGAATTATTCCCCTTAATTCCGCCTAAATCTACCAACAGGTTGTGAGAGGTCGCAGACCAGCGCCGGGCCTCCAAAATCCGCTGCCGTTCACAGCTTCCCGGATGGCGGACAGGTTGGCATAAGCAGCCCGGTTGTCTGGCGAATTCATCCGTAGTCCCTCAGGCATATATTCCATTGACATTTGCCATTCCTCCTCCTTTGGGACTGAACTGCAAGCTTTGGTTTTCCATATCATGCCTGTGATTTCATCATGGCTATGATATCTCGTGCTATATAATGGTACGCTGATCCGGCAGGCGCTGGACAGTATACGAGTAATATGTCCTTGCCTCCGGAAAAAAGCGTTGACGGATGGTCTTTTCCATATATATTCTCATGGAGGGATGGAGTATGCAGATTTCCCCCCTGATGGAATTGGGATGAAAAAAGGCGGATGGTGCATCTATCAGGAACAATAAATGTATCGAGAAGGTGGACAGGATATGGGAGCAATGATTCGATATTCATTACAGCTACATGACAGTTATTGAAATTTTAAAGATTCTCCCCCTGCCTACCCCTGATGAGGGCGGTCAACAAGAAAAATAAGAGAAAATTATCTACCTCCCCTCTGCGGGGGGTGGTGGAGATACCTCGGTCTTTCGTTAAGAGAACATACTTATCATCTATAAGTTATTTGTTTGTCCCTAAATTGCAATGAGACAACAAAGTGGACACCAATCAAGATACGTCTTGTATCTTGATTGGTGTCCAATATAGCTGAAGTTATTAAAATTTTAGAAAAATCAGAGAACCCATGAAAGACTCTCTGATTGGTCTGAGTGGCAGGACTTGGAACCCACGGCCTCTACCACCCCAAGGTAGCGCGCTACCAATCTGCGCCAACCTAGATATCAACCGTCGCAAGGTATCTCCCTTGACGGCTTTTATATTATAGATGACTGTGATAAAAAAAGCAAGCCTTTTTTATCAATTTATTTTTAATTTTGTAGGGATTTATTTTCAACTCAAAGGGATAGAAAAAAGAAAATGAGAAAATTAAATTTTTATTGCAGTAGGGATTCAGCAAAAATAGCGTAGTAAAAGAACAGGAAGCTTTTTACTTGACTGGCAATCAAAGTGATTTTGCATGTTTGAATAACAGATTTCTAATGCTGACATTTAATATGTGCATTTCTATTCTTCATTTTTATATTGTACTTAAGGGTGCAAAAATAAAAACATCAATGATATGTTACAGATTAGGGAAAGAAAAAGGAAGTGTTTAGGAGAGAGCCAGTTAAGAGGGCACATGGGGAAATTGTTGTATTGACGCTGACGAAGAGCAAGCTGCCTTTTGAAGTCATCAAAGGAATAAAATTTATGGGAAGCATAAAATTTTCGTTGTCCTTTCTGTGACTGCGTTCCACTTTTTCCATTGTGTCTTGGAGTGAATGGACGAATCAGCTTATGCTCAATCCCCAATTTTTAATGTTCTTTCAAACAAGGTTTGCTTTTTAGTGCCGGAAGAATTCAGACGATTGGTAAACTCAAAGCCATTATCCGTTTGAATACATTCAATCGCATAAGGAAACTTCTCTATCACGTGGCGAAGAAATACGGCAGATGAATAGGTGCTGTGTTCTTCGAAGGCTTCCAGATAACGAAACCTGCTGTATTCATCAATGAAAGTGTATTGATACCATTTAGTACCTTTTTTCTTGTCCTTGACAATACAGACTTCCGGAACAAACTTGACGTCGATCTGACCGCGCTGACCGGGATAGGACATCTGTTCATAGGGTTTTGGAACGTACTTGGGGTTCGGAAGCTTGATAGGCTTTCCACCGCGCCGGCGAAGTAGCTATAAGACCAGATATGGATCGGGTATATCCCCGCTGACGCAGCTTTACCCAAAACACAACCAAACCGGCATTGGGATTCCTGCGGCGCATATTCTTAACAAGCGTAACCTCTGCTTCGGTATGTTGATTGGGGTGACTGTGAGGACGATGGGAACCGTCAGCCAGAGAGCGAACCGTACCGTCATACTTTTTACGCCAACGGTAGATATTCTGTCGGCTGGTTTTGTAGCGGATCGCTGCCTTTGTTACACCGTTTTTCAAAGAATACTCAATACTACTTGCTTAAATCGCATATCTTGTGTTATCTTATTCATAGCGAATAGGGTGACCTG
>VOFB01003834.1_pt1 | contig 23079 bp, 31 predicted proteins | sample 5384141 | NCBI WGS metagenome assembly VOFB01 (sample SAMN12384721, study PRJNA508395) | human gut metagenome | isolation source: healthy gut A | host: Homo sapiens | reverse complement strand
ACGGAATCGCAATGGGACATATCGGAATGAAGTATTCTCTTCGATATCTCATTTGCAAATGAGATCAGCGCGAAGACACCAAATCTGTGCCACCTTGCTCCAGCAGGTCACACATACATGGAGGATCTCAATGAGGCCGGCGGTGTGTATGCGGTTATCAAGCAGCTTGCTGATGCGGGTCTCATCAACAAGGACTGCATGACAGTTACAGGTAAGACAATAGGAGAGGCTGTTGCAGGCAGTGTTAATAAGAATCCAGAGGTCATCAGACCTATGGACAATCCATATTCAGTTACAGGTGGTCTGGCTGTACTCAAGGGTAACCTTGCACCGGACGGCTCTGTAGTAAAGCGTTCAGCAGTTGTGCCTGAGATGCTGGCTCACAAGGGGCCTGCAAGGGTATTTGACTGTGAGGAGGACGCGATCGCAGCTATCAAGGGTGGTAAGATCGTAGAGGGTGACGTAGTAGTCATCAGATACGAGGGACCAAAGGGAGGCCCTGGTATGAGAGAGATGCTCAATCCTACATCAGCAATAGCAGGTATGGGGAGCGATTTTGAACGTATACGATGCGTTATACAAACATTCAGATGAGATAACTCATATTCTTACATCACATGAGCAGGGTGCATCGCACGCTGCTGATGGTTATGCAAGAGCAACGGGTAAGGTTGGCGTATGTTTTGCAACATCCGGTCCGGGTGCGACGAACCTCGTAACGGGAATCGCCACAGCTTACATGGATTCGGTTCCGGTTGTTGCAATTACCTGCAACGTTGGCGTATCGCTTCTTGGAAAAGACAGCTTTCAGGAAATCGATATTGCGGGAATCACAATGCCGATTACAAAACACAGTTATATTGTAAAGATGTCAATAATCTGGCGGATACGATACGTAAGGCATTCGTGATAGCCAAAGAAGGAAGACCGGGACCGGTCCTGATCGATATCCCGAAAGATGTAACTGCGAACAAAGCAGAATTTACAAGCACAGGAACCAAAGGTTGTAAAACCATCCGAAAATATCTGTGAAAAAGATCTGGAAAGTGCAGTACGTATGATCCGGGAGTCAGAGAAACCATACATATTTGTCGGTGGCGGAGCGTTTATCAGGAGCTAGAAAGAATTATATGAATTCGTAAAGAAGGTAGATGCTCCGGTTACCGATTCCCTGATGGGAAAAGGAGCATTCCCGGGAACAGATCCGTTATATACCGGAATGCTCGGAATGCATGGAACAAAAACATCCAATTACGGAGTCAGTGAATGTGATCTTCTGATCGTAATCGGAGCAAGATTCAGTGACCGTGTAACCGGAAATGCACAGAAATTTGCACAGAATGCAAAAATTCTTACAGTTTGATGTAGATGCTGCAGAGATGAATAAAAATATTCTGATCACAGAAGGTGTGGTCGGTGATCTGAAAGTCGTTCTTCAGAAGATGAATGAGCGTCTGGAACAGCAGGATCATCAAGGCATGGGTAGAACAGATCATGTCTTACAAAGAGAAATATCCGATGACCTATCATCCGGATGTGCTTAGCGGACCGTTTGTTGTAGAAGAGATCTACCGTCAGACAAATGGTGATGCAATTATTACAACAGATGTTGGACAGCATCAGATGTGGGCTGCACAGCATTATAAGTTCAAAGAGCCAAGAACACTTCTTACATCAGGCGGACTTGGAACTATGGGATATGGTCTTGGTGCTTCACTTGGAGCCAAGGTGGGACGTCCGGACAAGACCGTTGTTAATATCGCAGGTGATGGCTGCTTCCGTATGAATATGAATGAGATCGCTACCGCGGCACGCCATAATATTCCGGTGATCCAGGTAGTGATTAACAACCATGTACTTGGTATGGTACGTCAGTGGCAGGATCTGTTCTACGGACAGCGTTACTCGGCTACTGTACTAAATGATGGCGTAGATTTTGTAAAACTTGCAGAAGCTATGGGAGCAGAAGGGAGTACGTGTGGCAACCCAGGAAGAATTCAAAGAAGCATTTGCGAACGCGTTAAAGAGCGGACATCCGGTGGTGATCGACTGCCAGATTGACAGTGATGACAAGGTATGGCCGATGGTTGCCCTGGCGCCCCGATCAATGAAGCTTTTGATGAAAAAGACCTGGAAGCAAAAAATGCAGAATAGTAAAAGAAAGAAGTAAAGGAAAGTGGAGGAACAACAATGAGCAGAGTGTACAATTTTTCAGCAGGCCCGGCCGTATTGCCGGAAGAAGTATTAAAAGAAGCAGCAGCAGAGATGTTAGACTATCAGGGCTGTGGAATGTCGGTTATGGAAATGAGTCACCGTTCATCGGTGTTCCAGGAGATTATTGAGACAGCAGAAGCCGATATCCGTGAACTGATGCACATCCCGGATAACTATAAAGTGTTATTCCTACAGGGCGGAGCATCTCTGCAGTTTGCCATGATCCCGATGAACCTGATGAAGAATAAGGTTGCCGATTATATCGTAACCGGACAGTGGGCGAAAAAGGCAGCCAAAGAAGCAGAAAAATACGGAGAGGTCCATGTGATCGCATCTTCCGAAGATAAGACTTTTTCTTATATTCCGGACTGCTCAGACCTCGATATCTCTGAAGATGCAGATTATGTATACATCTGTGAGAATAATACGATTTATGGTACGAAGTTCAAAGAGCTTCCGAATACCAAAGGAAAGACACTGGTGGCAGATGTTTCTTCCTGCTTCTTGTCAGAGCCGGTAGATGTTACCAAATATGGTGTGATCTATGGCGGTGTTCAGAAGAATGTCGGACCTGCCGGTGTTGTTATCGTAATTATCCGTGAGGATCTGATCACAGATGATGTATTAGAAGGTACACCGACTATGTTGAAGTATAAGACGCATGCAGATGCCAAGTCTTTATACAATACACCTCCGGCATATGGCATTTATATTTGCGGAAAAGTATTCAAATGGCTGAAAGCACAGGGCGGTCTGGAAGCAATGAAAGAGCGCAATGAAAAGAAAGCCAAGATTCTGTATGATTATCTGGATGAAAGTAAATTGTTCAAGGGCACGGTTGTTCCAAAAGACCGTTCGTTTATGAATGTTCCGTTTGTAACAGGTGATAAGGACCTGGATGCAAAATTCGTGAAAGAGGCAAAAAAAGCCGGATTCGAGAACCTGAAAGGACACAGAAGTGTCGGCGGAATGCGCGCAAGTATTTACAATGCGATGCCGATCGAAGGGGTAGAGAAACTGGTAGAATTTATGAAAGCATTTGAAAAGGAGAATCTGTAATCATGTATAAGTATCATAATCTGAACCCAATTTCACAGGTAGGACTGGATGAATTCACAAAAGACTATGCACCTGTAAGCACACCAGAAACAGCAGATGCGATCCTGGTAAGAAGTGCGGCAATGCACGAGATGGAATTTGCACCGGATCTGAAAGCTATTGCAAGAGCCGGTGCGGGTGTGAACAATATTCCGCTTGAGAAATGTGCAGAACAGGGAATCGTTGTATTTAACACGCCAGGAGCCAATGCGAATGGCGTAAAGGAACTGGTACTTCCAGAGATATCATCGGCGGTATCAACTGGGTACAGGAGAACGAAGAAGACGGAACATTGCCAAAGATGCAGAAAAAAGCCAAGAAAGCATTTGCCGGACAGGAGTTGGAAGGAAAAAAAGGTGTGATCGGTCTTGGTGCAATTGGAGTTCTGGTTGCAAATGCGGCAACACATCTTGGTATGGATGTATATGGATATGATCCGTATGTATCCGTAGATTCTGCATGGAATATCGGTGTTCGTATTGAAGACCTTGTACTTATTACAGAAGATGGATGTGAAGTCCTGAATGACTATACAAAAGAACTGATTGTTGTACCAGAAGAGTAGAAGAACAGTATTGTATGCCTTTGGGGACAATCGCAGATAAGTCAGTAACAGCGTAATGCAAGAGCAGTGGAACAAAAAATGTTTCACTGCTCTTTTTTCTCTGTATGTATTATCGGCAGATTTTACACTTGTTTACATTACTCTGTTAGTGTTAAAATGGCGGTAAACAATATTATCGAGAAAATATTACAGGAGGGAACAAAGATGACAAGAGATCAGGCGTATGAAATCTTAACCAAATATATGAAAGGAGAACATTATATCACACATTCTCTGGCGGTGGAGGCAATTATGAGGGGACTTGCCAAACGTCTTGCACCGGATGATGTAGAATATTGGGGAATTGCAGGACTTTTTGCATGATCTTGATGAGGAGCAGTGTGACTGGCAGCATGATCTTAGCGTACATGGACCGACATCTGTAGAAATCCTAAAGAAAGAAGGAATTGATGATCCGATCCTTTTCGGAGCCATTTGTGCACACAATCCAAAAGCGGTGTAAAAGCTAAAACTAAGATTCAGTATGCACTTCTTGCAGCAGATCCGATGAGTGGATTTTTTAAAAGCGGTTGCACAGATTTATCCGGATAAAAAGATCGCAAGTGTAAAAAAGAAAATCCGTATTAAAGCGTTTTAACGAAGCAAGATTCGCAAAAGGAGCCAACAGAGATTACATGGAAAGTATTGAGTTTACAGGTTTGATGCTGGAAGATCTGATTGATATAGGTCTGGAAGAAATGTGCGCTATATCCGATGAACTTGGTTTATAAACGAAAACAATATAATATAAAAAGAAATACATCATTTCGCAGGTTACTTCAAAAACGAAGAATCAGCTTCAATGATGTATTTCTTTTTATATTATATTATTATTCGTAACGTTCGTCGATGACACGTTTGGTCTTTTTCTCGCTTCGAGGCAACAAGCCGATCTCTACTACTTTTAGCAAGCGGTGTAAATCCAATACGGCTTTTAACTTTAGAAGCAATACGTTTTGCGAGATCCAGGAAGTCTACGGTTCCATTTGTCTCAACATAGATACGCATGGTATCTTTTCCGTCCAGATGCGAGATACGGATTTGGTATTCACTGGATACCTCAGGAAATTCTTTCAGGATTTCTTCAATCTGTGTAGGGAATACGTTGACACCTTTAATCTTCATCATATCGTCTGTACGTCCCATGATGGTATCAAGACGAGGGAATTTGCTTCCACAAGGGCAGTCTCCAGGAATAATACGGGAAAGGTCGTGGGTACGGTAACGGATAAGAGGAGCCCCCTCTTTTACTAATGTAGTAATGACAATCTCTCCAAGTTCACCGTCAGGTAATACTTCGCCTGTAACAGGATCAATAATTTCGATGTAAATATAATCATCCCAGTAGTGCATACCACAGTCATGGGAACAACTGATTCCAATTCCTGGTCCGTAGATCTCGGTCAGGCCATAGATATCATAGATTTCTATACCAAGTTCCTCTGTAATACGTTTCCGCATCTTTTCACCCCAGCGTTCGGAACCAATGATACCTTTTTAAGATGAATCTTGTCTTTAATCCCTCGTTTTTGGATTTCTTCTGCAAGAAGAAGAGCATAAGATGAGGTAGAACCAAGAACAGTTGTCTTCATATCCATCATCATCTGTAACTGTTTGTCCGTGTTACCAGGTCCCATTGGAATAACCATGCTGCCTAATCTTTCTGCTCCTGCCTGAAACCGATTCCGGCAGTCCACAGTCCATATCCCGGTGTGATCTGGATGCGGTCCATATTTGTCATACCGGCCATTTCATAACAACGTTTGAACATGACAGCCCAGTCATCAACATCTTTCTGGGTATATGGGATGATGACAGGCAGTCCTGTTGTACCGGAAGATGAATGAATGCGGACAATTTTTCTTCCGGGGCAGTCATAAGTCCAAGAGGATAAGCATTTCTCAGATCATTTTTTTCGGAAAACGGAAGCTTCTGAAAATCTTCAGCAGACTGGATGCTGTTAACGCCGGCTTCTTCTAATTTCTTTCCATAGAAACTTTCTGCGGAAAGAAGTGCCTTTGATCTGTTTGTTGACTTGTGCGATTTGTGTTTCAGTAATTTGCATATGTATGCCCTCGCCTTTCTTTTGGTGTGCTCCTATATATCAATAATGCAGGAGCAGTTGGTTAATGATAGATCTGATTGTTATATATTGTAATTCAGTGCCCGGAGATTCATCTCGTGGAACTTCTCCGGAAGTGTCTGCTTCATAATGCTTTCGATTTCAGAGATGGTAAAATCCAATACTCCGGTACGGATGGCGGCTCCTAAAAGTACCATATTCAGTACCTTGGAGGAACCAATATCGCTGCATGCCTGATCAGCATTTACAAAGGTGAGATTCGGAACATTTGCTTTCAGGTAATCGAGCATCTGGGGGCATCGTAGTCAAAACCACTTAGAGTAGCAGTAACAGGTTTAACTGCACGGGTGCTTACAACAACGTGTCCACCGGTTTTCAGGTAAGGAAGCATCCGGACCGTTTCACCAGGTTCAAATCCTATAATAAGATCAGCAGTTCCTGTTTCGATCATAGGAGAATACAGATCATTTCCCATACGAAGATGACTGAATACACTTCCGCCTCGTTGTGCCATACCGATCGTTTCGGCACTCATGACCGGAATATCTTTACTCATGGCTGCTGCTGCGAGCAGCTTGGAAGCGAGGACAGTTCCCCTGACCACCAACTCCACAGAGGACAATATTTTTCTGATTATTCATGATCTTCACCTCCTGTAATAGCAGTTACCGGGCAGACCTGACTGCAAAGGCCGCATCCTGTACACATTGAACTGTCAATACAGACATTGCCGTTATTAAGAACGATAGCCGGGCATCCCAGTTCTTTTATACATTTTTTACAGCTGATACATTTGTCAGAGGAAACATGAAGAGGTGCGGCCGGTTTTGTGACTGCAATGCAAGGTGATTTGAAAATGATTGCCTTCACACCGGAACGCTCTGCCATCTTCTGTACGCATTCTACAGATGTATTCAGGTCTAATGGATTAACAGTTTCAACGTCTGTTACACCGATTCCGTGAAGTACCTGTTCGATATTGATTTTTGGACAATCTCTCCCATAACAGTGCGTCCGGTTCCGGATGAGGCTGATGACCGGTCATGGCAGTTGTGGAGTTATCCAGTACAATGAGTACCATATTGGCCTGATTATAAACGGCATTAACAACACCTGTGATTGCAGATGCAAAAAAAAGGTAGAGTCGCCGACGAATGCGAAACAAGTTGTATCGGGTTCAACTTTTTTCTACCCCTTGTGCAATATTCAGTCCGGCACCCATACACAGACAAGTGTCAACCATGTCAAGAGGCATGGCATTTCCAAGTGTGTAACAGCCAATATCACCGCAGAAAATAGTTTTCTTTCCCTTCATAGCTTTTTTGACCGCGTAGAAAGAAGCACGGTGCGGACATCCGGCACAGAGTACCGGCGGACGGACCGGAAGTTCCGGCGCTACAGGAAGTCCGGCGTCTTTCCGGTCGGAAAGGCCGAGAAAAGTATTAATATAGGAAGTTACGCTGTCTCTGGTATTTTCTCCGGCACAGGCAGTGTCTCCGCTTAGTTTTCCACGTATTTTTACCGGAAGGTGGTATTTCCCACAGATGTAGGTAAGTTCCCGCTCGATGACCGGATCTAATTCCTCCAGACAAAGAACTTCATCCAGACCAGTCAGAAATTCAACGGCCAGTTTTTCCGGAAATGGATGAGGAGTTGCAACTTTTAAGTTTTTTACCATACCAGTGTTCTTTAATGTTTCCATTGCATAGGTATAGCTGATTCCTCCGGTTGCAATCCCTTTCTTTGAATCTTTAAATGCTTCGCAGGACGGATGAATCTTATTCTTGTCATAAGAAGAAAAGACATCTGATAATTCTCTGTTTCGCGCTTCGATCTTCTGGTGATTCATGAAAGATAATCTTGGGAAGATGACCCAGCGTTTGGAATCTTTGATGAATCCTTCGGGTTTATGCTGCGTAAATTCTTTCTCGTCCTTTACTGTGACGGAGGCATAGCCATGACAGACTCTTGTGGTTGGTCGTAAGAACACAGGAGTACCATATTCTTCAGAATACTCGAAAGCTTCCTGGATCATCTCATACGCTTCCTGAGCGGATGATGGATCAAAGCAAGGGAGTTTGGAAAATCTGGAAAAATGCCTGGTATCCTGCTCGGTCTGAGAAGAGATCGGGCCAGGATCATCTGCGACAAGAATGACCATTCCTCCTTTGATTCCAACATATTCCAGGCTCATCAAAGGATCAGATGCCACATTTAGTCCGACCTGTTTCATAGTTACCATTGACCGGGCTCCGGCATAAGCTGCTCCGGCAGCCAGTTCCATTGCGGCTTTTTCATTCACGGACCATTCTACGGAGACATCGTCAGGCCGGTTTTTGGCAACTGTTTCGAGCACTTCGGTAGATGGTGTTCCGGGATAGCCTGCCACAACATTGACGCCGGCGGCAACAGCACCGAGGGCAATGGCAGCATTTCCCATTAAAAATTCTTTATGCATAATTTCACCTCAAATTGAATTATTTCATTTTTAAATAGTATAATATGTTCGGTAAAGAAATGCAATCGTTTTGTAACGTGATAAAGTGAAAGAGCAAAATGATACAAAAATAAGACAGAAAACAGGGCAGCATCTTTCAGTTAACCAAGATATATGATAGAATAATCCTATTACCTGAAAGAATATAAATAAAGAAGAGGAAGAACTGAACATGAAAAAATATGACTATTTGGTAGTTGGTTCCGGATTATACGGAGCAGTGTTTGCACATGAGGCCAGGAAAGCGGAAAATCCGTTCTGGTGATCGATAAACGCCCTAATATTGCCGGAAATGTATACACAGAAGATATGGAGAAAAATCCATGTACATAAATATGGAGCGCATATTTTCCATACAAATAATAAAGAAGTATGGAATTATATTACAAACTTTGCAGAGTTTAACCGTTTTACGAATTCACCGGTGGCTAATTATAAGGGTGAATTGTATTCACTTCCTTTTAATATGTATACATTCAATAAAATGTGGGGTGTGGTAACCCCGGAAGAAGCTGCAGCCAAGATTGAAGAGCAGAGAAAAAGATATCGCAAGAGCCGAAGAACCTGGAAGAACAGGCAATTTCCCTGGTAGGAAGAGATATTTTTGAAAAGTTGATCAAGGGTTATACAGAAAAGCAGTGGGGTCGTGACTGCAAAGATCTCCCGGCTTTTATCATCAAGAGACTGCCGGTTCGTCTTACATTTGATAATAATTATTTTAATGCATTATATCAGGGAATTCCTGTCGGTGGATATACAAAGATGGTTGAAAATCTTCTGGATGGAATCGAAGTCCGTCTGAATACGGAGTATCTGGAGAATAAAGAGGCATTAGATGCGCTGGCCGAGAAAGTTATTTATACCGGACCGATTGATGCATATTTCGGATATGAACTTGGAACACTGGAATATAGATCAGTAAGATTTGAGACAGAACTTCTGGATCAGGAAAATTATCAGGGAAATGCAGCAGTCAATTATACAGACAGAGAGACTCCATGGACAAGGATCATCGAGCATAAATGGTTTGAATTTGGAAAAGATGATGAAGGAAATGATCTTCCGAAGACAGTGATCAGCCGTGAGTATAGTTCGAGTGGAAACCGGGGATGAACCGTATTATCCGGTTAATGATGAAAAGAATGGTGCCCTTTATGCCAGATATAAAAAAATGGCAGAAAAAAGAAGAAAAGGTGATCTTTGGAGGACGCCTTGGAGAATACAAATATTATGACATGGATGCAGTGATTGCATCATCACTGGAACTGTGTGAAAAAAGAACTTGGAATGAAAGCAGAATAGTGATTGTTGAGTAAAAAGTATGCATATGTACGAAAGATGTCTTTGCACATATGCGTACTTTTTTGCCACTTTTGCTTGAACTTAATCCTGATACCAACTATAATGGTGGCAGTTACTTGATAACGGAATGACTAAAAATTTTTATTTTAGGAGAATACATATGGGAAGATATTTCGGAACAGATGGCTTCCGTGGAGAAGCCAATAATAATTTAACAGCAGATCATGCATATAAGATCGGAAGATTTCTTGGATGGTATTACGGAGAAGTAAAGCGTCGTAACGGTGATGATACACCAGCTCGTATTGTGATCGGAAAAGATACAAGACGTTCAAGCTATATGTTTGAATATACACTGGTTGGCGGACTGGTGGCTTCGGGAGCGGATGCTTACCTGCTTCATGTTACGACGACACCGTCTGTAGCTTATGTGGCAAGAACCGATAATTTTGACTGCGGAATTATGATCTCCGCAAGCCATAATCCATATTATGATAATGGAATCAAGCTGATCAACGGAAACGGAGAGAAGATGGATGAAGGAACGATTGCACTGGTAGAAGACTATCTGGATGGCAAGCTGGAAGTATTTGGGGAAAATTATGAAGAGATTCCGTTTGCACATACATCTAAGATCGGACGTACGGTAGACTATGTATCAGGAAGAAATCGTTATATCGGTTATCTGATCTCACTGGGACTTTATTCTTTCAAGGGAGTGAAAGTCGGACTTGACTGTGCCAACGGAAGTTCCTGGAATATCGCCAAAGCCGTATTTGATGCTCTGGGAGCAAAGACTTATGTTATCAATGCAGAACCTGATGGAACCAATATTAATAATAATGCAGGATCTACACATATTGGCGGCCTGCAGAAATTCGTGGTTGAGAATGGTCTGGATGTCGGATTCGCTTATGACGGAGATGCAGACAGATGTCTTTGCGTTGATGAAAAGGAAATCTGGTAGATGGAGATGCGATCCTTTACATTTATGGCAAATATATGAAAGAGCGCGGCAAACTTTTGAATAATACAGTTGTTACAACTGTAATGTCCAATCTTGGATTATATAAAGCGTTTGATGCAGCAGGAATTGCTTATGAGAAGACTGCTGTTGGAGACAAATATGTATACGAATATATGACAAAGAATGGCTGTATCCTTGGTGGAGAACAGTCAGGTCATATTATTTTTTCAAAATACGCTTCTACAGGAGACGGTATCCTTACCAGTCTTAAGATGATGGAAGTTATGATGGCAAGAAAGAAGAAGATGAGCGAACTGCTGGATGGACTTACCATTTATCCATAGGTTCTTGAAAATGTACGTGTGACAGATAAAAAGGCTGCTCAGGATGACGCAGATGTGCAGGCAGCAGTAAAAGCTGTTACAGAAGCACTTGGAGATACCGGTCGTATTCTTGTGCGTGAATCAGAACAGAGCCGCTTCTTCGTGTAATGGTTGAAGCCGAGACAGAGGAAGTCTGTAGAAAATATGTAGACCAGGTTGTGGATGTTGTAAAGGCTAAAGGACATATTGCAAGTTAGAAAGATACATGAATGACACTGGAAGAATAGACTATATTAAGAATTTTTACAGGGAGAAAAGATAATATGTGTGGAATTGTAGGATTTACAGGTGAACATCAGGCAGCACCCATCTTGTTAGATGGCCTGGCAAAACTGGAATATCGTGGATATGACTCTGCAGGAATCGCTGTACGTGACGGTGATGCAGATGTAGAAGTTATTAAGGCAAAAGGAAGACTGAAAGTTTTAGCAGAGAAGACCAATGATGGAGAAACTGTAAAAGGAACTTGTGGTATCGGACATACCAGATGGGCAACTCACGGCGAACCATCTGAGAACAATGCACACCCACATGTAAGTGATGATGGAAATGTAGTAGCTGTTCATAATGGTATCATCGAAAATTATCAGGAATTAAAAGAAAAGCTTGTGAGAAAAGGGTATACATTTTATTCCGATACAGATACAGAAGTTGCAGTTAAACTTATTGATTATTATTACACGAAATACGAGGGAACACCGGTTGATGCCATCAACCATGCAATGGTCCGTATCCGCGGTTCTTACGCTCTTGCAATCATGTTTAAAGACTATCCGGAAGAGATCTATGTGGCTCGAAAAGACAGCCCGATGATCTTAGGAGTTGCAAACGGAGAATCTTATATCGGTTCAGATGTTCCTGCAATCTTAAAATATACAAGAAATGTATATTATATTGGAAACCTGGAGATGGCCCGTGTCAGAAAAGGAGAGATTACGTTCTATAATCTGGATGGCGATGAGATCGAAAAAGAATTAAAAACAGTTGAATGGGATGCAGAGGCAGCAAAAAAGCTGGATATGAGCATTTTATGATCAAAGCTTGCACATAATCTATTCTAACCCAAAACAGGCAGTTTTGCCAATATTTATTCAAGATTATCTGGACATTTGTGATCCGGTGCTGACATTTGATAGATTTATGGGAGAAATCGATTTGGAGAAATATCTGAAAAATATTCCTCAACATTATACAGGAAGACTCAGATATGACCCGGTCAGCATGCTGAAAACAGTTTTGTTCGGATTTATGGCGAATGGCTATATATCATTGCGTGAACTGGAGGATCAGTGTAAAGTCAATCTTCGCTTCATGTATCTTATGGATCATCAAGCACCTTCTTACCGCACTTTCGGCTACTTCATCAACGAAGTACTTGCTGATTCCATTGAGGAAATATTTCAAGATATAAACAAAAAAATCTTCAAGACAGAGCATGTAGATCTTCAACATCTATACATTGATGGATCCAAGTTTGAAGCAAATGCGAATAAATACTCCTGGGTATGGAAAAAAGCAACTGAAAAATCCAGATACCGTCTCTTCGGTAAGATTACTACACTCTTTGAGGAAGTCAATGAAGAACTTTCATGTACAGGTATGAAACTTTGTATTAATAGTGAGTACGCGCCAGAGTATCTGAAAGAAGCTGCTGAACAGTATGCAGAAGTCTGGCAGATTGATGAAGCAATGTTTGTTCATGGCAGTGGACATCGCAAAACTACACAACAACGTCATTATGAGAAACTCAAAGAGTATGCTGCTAAGTTGGAAGAATACGTGGAAAAAATCAAAATCTGTGGAGAAGATCGCAACAGTTACTCGAAAACAGACCATTCAGCCACTTTTATGCGAATCAAGACAGACTACATGGGCAATGACCAGTTGCTTCCAGCTTATAATGTACAGGTCGGTATTGCAGATGAATATATTGCTGTTGTTGATGTAAATCAGTATCGCTCAGATATGGATTGTTTTATTCCATTAATGAACAAGTTTTATACTACATATGGCTTCTATCCGAAGTACCCGGTAGCAGATGCTGGATATGGTTCTTACAACAATTACATCTTCTGTGAGCAGCATGGAATGGAAAAATATATGAAATTTACCATGTTCAAGAAAGAGACTACTGACAAGAAGTATCATGAAGATCCATTTCGTGCAGTAAATTTTCCAATCGGGGAAGACGGAATCATGCGTTGTCCAAATGGGAAATGCTTTTTATCTTCAGTATCGAAAAAACGTAAAAGGGAACAAGTATGGGCGTCAGGAAGAAGTGTATCAGTGTGAAGATTGCTCCGGCTGTCCATACGCAGAACAATGTAAAAAGACAGACAAAAACCGTACTGTTCGGATTAAGCGCGAACTTACAGCGATGCATCAGGAAGTAATAGAAAATCTCGAAAGTATCCAGGGAGCGCTTCTAAGGATGAACAGATCCATTCAGGCAGAAGGTACATTTGGTATCATGAAAAGGAAGGCATCGAGAAACCGGCGGACAGAAGCAAACCTTGGGGAACAGGCCAGGCTGTTCTGGTATGCAAAGATATTATCAAAGAGCCATTTGCAGTGATCAATGCAGATGACTACTATGGAAAAGAAGCATTTGTAAAGATCCATGAATTTCTGGTAAGCAACTACACTCGGAGAAATCCGAAGAACTCTGCATGGCGGGCTTCATTCTTGGCAATACTTTAAGTGATAACGGAACTGTAACAAGAGGAATCTGTGCAGTAGATGAAAAAGATTACCTGACAGATGTTGTAGAGACTTATGAGATCAAAAAACAGCGGACGGAGCAGAATCTCAGGGAAATAAGATTGATGTAAATTCACATGTATCTATGAATATGTGGGGACTTACACCGGAATTCGTAGGACTTCTGGAAGAAGGATTCGTAGAATTCTTTGAAAATATCAAAGGAGACGAAGCAAAAGAACTGAAAGGGGAATACTTGCTTCCGATCTATATCGATCCACAGAAGAGAGGTGTGTATTGTACAGCAGTTAAGACAGCTGTTGTGCCGGTGTGTGTTGGTACACCTAAGAAACCGAACTCAGCTCTGAGAAAAATCGCCAGAGTTCGTCTCTCTAACGGAATCGAAGTAACAAGCTACATTCCGGGTGAAGGTCACAACCTTCAGGAGCACAGCGTTGTTATGATCCGTGGAGGAAGAGTAAAAGACCTTCCGGGTACCAGATACCACATCATCAGAGGTACACTTGATACTGCAGGAGTTGCTAAGAGAAGACAGGCTCGTTCTAAATACGGTGCTAAAAGACCGAAAGACGCTAAGAAATAAAGTCGTCTGATTTACAGTAACAGTAATATTTTTTTTGAGATAAGATAAAAGAACTCAATCAAAATCGTATCACAAACAGAACTATGATTAGTCGTAAAGGTTGCGGATGCTATATAGATTTCCGGCTGCGAGCACATGGAATGTGATCTCATAGAAAGACACATGTGAGTACCGATGAATTAATCAAGATGTTTAAGGAGGGAAGGACCGTGCCACGTAAAGGACATACTCAGAAGAGAGACGTATTAGCAGATCCGATTTACAACAATAAAGTTGTAACCAAGCTTATCAACAACATTATGCTGGATGGTAAGAAAGGCGTTGCACAGAAGATCGTATACGGCGCGTTCGCTAGAATTGAAGCAAAAGCCGACAAACCAGCTATCGAAGTATTCGAAGAGGCTATGAATAACATGATGCCGGTTCTCGAAGTTAAGGCTAGACGTATCGGAGGAGCTAACTACCAGGTACCAATCGAGGTTAGAGCTGAAAGAAGACAGACTCTTGCACTTCGCTGGTTGACTGTATACTCTCGTGCTAGAGGAGAGAAGACAAAGGAAGAAAGACTGGCTAATGAAATCCTGGATGCAGCTAATAACACAGGCGGAGCTGTAAAGAAGAAAAGAAGACATGCACAAGATGGCAGAAGCAAACAAAGCATTTGCTCATTATCGTTTCTAATTATTTTAGGAGGAAAAAATCTTGGCTGGAAGAGAATATCCATTAGAGAGAACAAGAAATATCGGTATCATGGCGCATATCGATGCTGGTAAGACAACTATTACCGAGCGTATCCTGTACTATACCGGTGTTAACTATAAGATTGGTGATACTCACGAAGGTACTGCTACCATGGACTGGATGGATCAGGAGCAGGAGCGTGGTATCACAATCACTTCCGCTGCTACAACCTGCCACTGGACTCTGGAAGAGAAGACAAAAGTGAAACGGGTGCGTTAGAGCATCGTATCAATATCATTGATACTCCGGGACACGTTGACTTTACCGTAGAGGTTGAGCGTTCACTCCGTGTACTTGACGGCGCTGTCGGCGTATTCTGTGCAAAGGGTGGTGTTGAGCCTCAGTCAGAAAACGTATGGCGTCAGGCTGACACATACAATGTACCCCGAATGGCATTCATCAACAAGATGGATATCCTGGGTGCAGATTTCTACAACGCTGTAGATCAGATCAAGACAAGACTTGGCAAGAACGCAATCTGTCTTCAGCTTCCAATCGGAAAAGAAGATGAATTCAAAGGTATCATCGACCTTTTTGAAATGCAGGCTTATATCTACAACGATGATAAGGGCGATGACATCACCGTAACCGATGTTCCGGAAGATATGAAGGACGACGCAGAACTTTACAGAACCGAGCTCGTAGAGAAAATCTGCGAACTGGATGACGATTTAATGATGGAATATCTGGAAGGTGAAGAGCCGTCAATCGATGAAATAAAAGCAGCTCTTCGTAAAGCTACTTGTGAATGTACAGCTGTACCGGTATGCTGCGGTACTGCATACAGAAACAAGGGTGTACAGAAGCTTCTGGATGCAATCCTTGAGTACATGCCTGCACCAACAGATATCCCACCAATCGAAGGTGTGGATGAGGATGGAAACGATGTAGTAAGACATTCTTCAGACGAAGAGCCATTCTCAGCACTGGCATTCAAGATCATGACAGACCCATTCGTTGGTAAGCTGGCATACTTCAGAGTATACTCTGGTACCATGAACTCAGGTTCTTATGTACTGAATGCTACAAAGGACAAAAAAGAACGTGTTGGACGTATCCTTCAGATGCATGCTAACAAACGTATGGAACTGGATAAGGTTTATTCCGGAGATATCGCAGCAGCTATCGGTTTCAAATTCACCACAACTGGTGATACAATCTGTGACGACCAGCACCCAGTAATCCTGGAATCAATGGAATTCCCGGAACCAGTTATCGAACTTGCAATCGAGCCTAAGACAAAAGCCGGCCAGGGTAAACTTGGTGAGGCTCTTGCAAAATTGGCAGAAGAAGACCCTACATTCCGTGCACATACTGATCAGGAAACAGGTCAGACAATCATCGCCGGAATGGGAGAGCTCCATCTTGAAATCATCGTAGACCGTCTTCTTCGTGAATTCAAGGTAGAAGCTAACGTTGGTGCTCCGCAGGTTGCTTACAAAGAAGCATTTACCAAACCAGCTGACATAGATAGCAAATATGCTAAACAGTCTGGTGGACGTGGACAGTACGGACACTGTAAAGTTAAATTTGAGCCAATGGATGTTAACGGTGAGGAAACATACAAATTCGAATCTACTGTAGTTGGTGGTGCTATTCCGAAGGAATACATCCCAGCTGTTGGCGAAGGTATCGAGGAGGCTATGCAGGCTGGTATCCTGGGTGGATTCCCGTTGTAGGCCTTAAGGCAAACGTATATGACGGTTCCTATCATGAAGTCGATTCATCTGAAATGGCTTTCCACATCGCTGGTTCTCTTGCGTTCAAGGACGCAATGAAGCAAGGAGCTCCGGTACTTCTTGAGCCTATCATGAAGGTTGAGGTAACAATGCCGGAAGAGTATATGGGAGATGTTATTGGAGACCTGAACTCCCGTCGTGGACGTATCGAGGGTATGGATGATATTGGTGGTGGTAAGATTGTACATGGTTATGTACCACTGCAGAGATGTTCGGATATTCTACAGATCTTCGTTCCAGAACTCAGGGACGTGGTAACTACTCAATGTTCTTCGAGAAATACGAGCCAGTACCGAAGTCTGTACAGGAGAAGGTATTATCCAATAAAAAAATGCCTAAAATATTTATAAAAGGCTTGAAAATCGGCTAAGTTTGAAATATAATCAAACTTAGCCAGGTTTAAAAAACCAAAACTAGGTTAAAATGCCCCATATCGGGCTATATTTTTAAGGAGGATATTCAAAATGGCAAAGGCTAAATTTGAAAGAAACAAACCGCATTGTAATATCGGTACTATCGGTCACGTTGACCACGGTAAGACAACATTACAGCAGCTATCACTAAAGTACTTGCAGCGAGAGTTGAAGGAAACGTAGTTGAGAACTTTGAGGATATCGATAAAGCTCCAGAGGAAAGAGAACGTGGTATCACAATTTCTACAGCTCACGTTGAGTACCAGACAGCTAACCGTCACTACGCACACGTTGACTGCCCAGGACATGCTGACTACGTAAAGAACATGATCACAGGTGCAGCTCAGATGGACGGTGCTATCCTTGTTGTAGCAGCTACAGACGGTGTTATGGCTCAGACTAAGAAGAGCATATTCTGCTTTCTCGTCAGGTAGGTGTTCCTTACATCGTTGTATTCATGAACAAATGTGATATGGTAGATGATGAAGAGCTTCTTGAACTGGTAGAAATGGAGATCCGTGATCTTCTTAGCGAGTATGACTTCCCAGGAGATGATATTCCGGTTATCCATGGATCTGCTCTTAAAGCTCTTGAAGATCCGGGCGGAGAGTGGGGAGACAAGATCATGGAACTTATGAATGCAGTTGATTCTTACATTCCGGACCCACAGCGTGACACAGATAAACCTTTCGTAATGCCTGTCGAAGATGTATTCTCTATCACAGGACGTGGAACAGTAGCAACTGGTAGAGTAGAAACTGGTGTTCTTCACGTATCTGAGGAAGTTGAAATCGTTGGTATCAAAGAAGAAACACGAAATGTGTTGTAACTGGTATCGAGATGTTCCGTAAACTGCTTGACGAAGCTCAGGCTGGTGATAACATCGTTTAATCCCAGTGCAGTTGCTATCTTTTCTAACTGATCCGGTTTTGGATTCCGGATTCCCAGTTCATATTTTCTGATCGTACCTACGTTAATGCCGGACAGCTCGGCTAACTGTATCTGACTGTACCCTCTGAATTCCCGGTATGCCCGGATTTTTTACCTACCATAATGCTGCCTCCTTAATTATATTTGTGGTTCTATTCTAGCACAAAAGTGAATGATACAAAAGAGTGAGATTTAACAAATTGTTGATACGCAAGCAATATATATGGAATGGAAAAAATAAATTCGCAAATGCTTATTGACAAATTCACAAAAGTGAATTATTATAAGAGAACAATGAAAGAGTCACAAAAGTGACTGGAAAGGAGGACGATATGAGAACTAATTATATGATGACCGTTGATGATGTTATGGAAGAATTAGGTGTGAAACGTAGTAAAGCATATTCTGTTCTGAAGCAGCTCAATGATGAACTGGCAAAGGAAGGATATGTGGCAGTTCGTGGAAAGATTCCACGTCCCTACTGGGAAACAAAATTTTATGGATGCTCTCAGAGAGCAGTATGAAGGAGGATTTAAGATGTCAGCTTACAAGGACAAAACACAGGGAACCTGGTATGTGAGCTTCCGCTATATTGACTGGACAGGTAAGAAAACGCAGAAGCTGAAAAGAGGGTTCAAGACAAAGAAAGAAGCATTAAATTATGAAAAGGAATTCATAAGAAAAACTGCGGCGGATATGAAAATGGAGATGAACAGTTTTATTCAGGTCTATTTTGAAGATAAAAAGAATGAACTGAAAGAAAATTCAATCCGTAATAAGCAGCACATGATGAACAAGCACATTGTTCCGTATTTTGGAACAAGAAAAATGAATGAGATTACACCGGCAGAGATTATCCAGTGGCAGAACACCATTCAGGAAAAAGGTTACAGCAAGACTTATGAACGCATGATTCAGAACCAGTTAAATGCACTGTTCAACCATGCACAGAAAATTTACAATCTGAAGGAAAATCCATGTAAGAAAGTAAAAAAGATGGGGAAATCGGATGCAAATAAGCTGGAGTTCTGGACGAAAGCAGAATATGACAGATTTATTGCTGGGATTGAGCCGGGGAGTGAAGATTATCTGATATTTGAAATTCTGTTCTGGACAGGAATTAGGGAAGGAGAGCTTCTAGCATTGAGTCTTTCGGACTTTGATATGGGTGGAATCTCCTGCATATCAATAAGACTTATAACCGGATCAGGGAGAGAGATGTGTTTGATACACCAAAAACAGAGAATTCGGTCCGTACTATTGATATTCCGAATTTTCTTAAGGAAGAGGTGCAGGAGTATGCAAAGAAGCGTTATGGATTTCCGGAAGATCAGCGGTTGTTCCCGATTGTAGCGAGAACATTGCAGAAACGTCTTAAGAAATATGAAGCAGACCGGTGTAAAACCAATCCGAGTGCACGATATCCGTCACAGCCATGTGGCATATCTGATCTACCAGGGCGTAGAACCACTGATTATCAAGGAGAGGCTGGGACACAAAGACATTCAGATGACATTGAACACTTATGGGCATCTGTACCCGTCACAACAGAAAAAAGTTGCTGAGATGCTGGACAATAAACGTTAATACAGAGGTAGAAGTAGATAAAAACAAAGAAAGTAGTCGGAAAAATATTTTATGCAATTAACTATAGTAAGAAGTTGAAGATAAGTTCTGTTTTACCAGATCGAGATTCAGATTATGTGATTCTTCTTGAATTAGAAGACGGAAGTAAATTTGAAATTATCATTATTCCTACAAGGAGATTTGTGTAAGGAGCAAAAGCTATGACTACTGACAGACAAAAAAGAAAAAGCCCAGACAAAATATCTGAGCAAGTTCTCTGATAATCAGATTCACTGATATACCATCTTGGCAGATTCAGTATATCACGAATTGAAAGATACAACAATTCCCGAATATCTGTTCATCAGAGACTTGCCCGGAGGGGCAGGAGGTAGAAGTGACATTATTTGAACAGGTAAAAGAATGTGTGACAGCCAGACAGGCTGCGGAGCATTACGGGATTAAAGTAAAGGGAAATGGAATGGCATGTTGTCCGTTTCATAAAGACCGACACCCAAGTATGAAGGCAGATAAAATCTATCATTGCTTTGCATGTGGAGTGGGCGGTGATGCGATAGATTTTACAGCAAGGTTATTTGGAATATCACAGTATGAAGCTGCGAAAAAGCTGATAGAAGATTTTGGACTGGATATAAAAGTTGGAAATAGAAGCAAATATGAAAGGACGCCCCAAACAGGGCTCCCTTTAAAACAAAAGCAGTCTAAAGTTGTTATGATCAGAGAAAAACTGGAGCAGTGGTTGAAACATGCAACAGACGTGCTGATCAGATATCTGAAATGGATTCAGTTTTGGAAAGAGTTTTACAAACCAGAACCGGAAGAAGAGTGGCACGAATTATTTACGGAGGCATTGGCAAATGAAAGAAAGATAAATGACTATCTGGACGTGCTGATGTTTGGAACAGGAGAAGAGATTGTAGAGTTTTTCAAGATGAAGAGAAGGGAGGTTGAAAAAATTGAAGAAAGAATTAACGAATATCAGCGAGGAGTCATTGATGGAATTAGAAGATATTGTGAACGAGGAGATGCTTACAACAGAAGATGTCAATGATATGTTGGAGCATACGGATAAAGGAAGAACAAAGCAGACAATCAGAAATTGTGTAACCGTATTACAAAAAGATCCAGTGTTGAAAAAAGTGATTAAACGAAATGAGCTTTCCGGAAGAATGGACATTGTGAAAGAGGTGCCCTGGGAACGGAGAAATAACAGTTCTACGGTTACAGATACTGATGAAAATAATCTGAAAATGTATCTGGAAGAAAATTATGAACTGACAAGTGAGCGTGTGATCAAAGCAGGAGTAGATATTGTTTCAATGAAAATAAATATCACCCAATTAGGGATTATCTGGAAAGTCTGGTCTGGGACGGGGTTCCAAGAATAGAAAATATGCTTCCGCATTTTCTGGGAGCAGAAAAGAGCAAATACACAATCGGAGTAATGAAAATGCACATGCTGGCAGCGATTTCAAGAATTTATGAACCGGGAATAAAATATGACATTATGCTGTGCCTGGTGGGAAGTCAAGGAGCCGGAAAGTCTACGTTTTTCAAATATCTGGCGATAAAAGAAGAATGGTTCAGTGACAATCTGGATCATCTGGACGATGAAAATATTTATAGAAAACTGCAGAACCACTGGATTATCGAAATGGGAGAAATGAAGGCAACTATCACAGCAAAGAATATTGAACAGATAAAATCGTTTCTGAGCAGACAGAAAGAAACTTATAAAGTACCTTATGAAGTTCACCCAGAAGACAGACCGAGACAGTGTGTATTTTGCGGTACATCAAATGATCTGAATTTCCTTCCTCTGGACAGAACCGGAAACAGACGATTTGCTCCGGTGATGACAGATATGTCGAAAGCAGAAGTTCATATTCTGGACAATGAGGCAGAGAGCAAAGCCTATATTGAACAGGCCTGGGCAGAGGCAATGGTATTGTATCGACAGGGAAATGTGTTCTTAGGATTTACAAAGGAAATTGAGGAAGAGGCAAAGCGTCTGCAGAAAGAATTTATGCCGGAAGATACCAATGCCGGAATCATACAGGCATTTCTTGATGACTACGATGACGATTATGTATGTACAAGAATTCTGTTCGATGAAGCGCTACATCGAACTGGAGAAATGAAACAGTGGGAAGGTAAAGAAATTGCTAATATTATGAACAATGCGATTGTAGGCTGGAAACCACATGGTACACATCGATTCGGAAAGGAATATGGCATACAGCGGTCATGGAAACGGATAGAAAGATACGGAGAAAAAAGACAAAGACGGATTCATAGAAGTACCGGAACAGTTGGAAATACCGTTTGAGTAAAGATTATTGTAAACGATGTAAACGGAACTTGAAGAAAAAACTTAAAACGTTAACTTTTAAAATCTTTTAAGCTCCGTTTACAAATTCCGTTTACAGACTGGAAAGGAGCAGAAAATAATGAAACAGGGAAGATTAGGATATAACAGCAGTAATGGTAGATATGGATTATTATCATCAGACTTATGGATTGATACAGGATTTCACTGCGGAGAAGGACTGGAAGTGCTGGTAGGTGATGAATGGATACAGACCAGAATGGAGATGAATCTGGCAAGAGAATGGTATCTGGTTGGGACACCTTATTGTGGAGATCTGGAATATGTGCAGGCGAGGATACCTGGATAAATAGGTCTATGATTCGCTTCGGTCTGGTGCAACAGATGTCCACCAGGACGTTATGCCCCCGGCAGGGCGCAAGGGGACTTTTGATGGACGGTACGGCTGTCGAAAGTGCCTTTGCGTTACTTTTGACAAAAGTAACAAAATCGCCGTATTCGGCGAAAGGTTCTTAAATATCGCCATAACTGGCGTAAATAAAAATTATGTGCCATATCTGGCACTCAAACAGAGAAGAGGTGAGAAAACATATGATAAAACGAACAATCAGTGGCATGATCGGAGTCGGCTCACTGGCTCATAACAGACGTGGATTTTGTAGCAGAGAATGTAGATCCGGACAGAGTACAACTGAACATTTGTTATAAGAATGAGAATCTGAAGGAAGTTTATAAAGAGCTGTTTGATGATGCGGTTGAGAGATACAATGTCGGGAAAAGAAAGGATCGGCAAATTGCAAATTATTATGAAAAAATCCGACAGGGCAAACAGGAGAAGTTGTTCCATGAAGTAATCTTCCAGATAGGAAATCGTGAGGATATGGCAGT
>VOFB01002449.1_pt1 | contig 23087 bp, 58 predicted proteins | sample 5384141 | NCBI WGS metagenome assembly VOFB01 (sample SAMN12384721, study PRJNA508395) | human gut metagenome | isolation source: healthy gut A | host: Homo sapiens | reverse complement strand
CTGAAATCAACGGCCCCTGTCCCATACCATGACACTGCAAAACTATTTACGTCACCATCCAATGGGGTGCTGGCCGGCGAGTTTCCTCATCAGGTTCTACGGCCGCCTACTACGGCGTGCCCGTCACATTCCTGTCCGGCGACCGGGCCCCTGTGCGGGTTCGCCCACACCCTCATTCCCTCCATCACCACCGTGGCGGTCAGCGAGGGCTTCGGCATGGCCTGCTCCATCCACCCTGCCGTGGCCGTCCGGGAAATTCAGGCCAAGGCCCAGCGGTCCCAGCCAGGATTCACCGGCTGGAGCTGCCCAAAACGCTTCGACACGGTCATCCGCTTCCGGGAGCACAAAAGGCCTACTCCAAATCCTTCTATCCAGCGCGTCTCTGCGGGAGGCCAAAACGTCTGCTTCACACTCCACGACGACTGGTACGAGGTCCTGCACTACTTCCATTTCGTGCTCAGCGACTGAACAGAAGGGAGATCATGCCCATGAGGACCAGGAAATGCGCCTGGCCGTCCTGATCGACGCCGATAACGCGCCCCGCACCGCCCTGAAAGGAGATCATGGCCGAGGTGGCGGGCTACGGCACCCCCACCATCAAAAAGCGAATCTACGGCGACTGGACGCCCCCAATATGGAGATGGAAGCCCCTGCTGCTGGGCACGCCATCACCCCGTGCAGCAGTACGGCTACACCACAGGGAAAAATTCCACCGACTCGGCCATGATCATCGACGCCATGGACATCCCTTTACACCGGCCACTGCGACGGCTTTGTGCTGGTGTCCAGCGACAGCGACTTCACCCGCCTGGCCACCCGCCTGCGGGAGGCCGGCATGAAGGTCTACGGCATGGGGGCGCAAGACGCCCCAGCCCTTTAGTCGTGGCCCGCGATAAATTCGTCTATATCGAGGGTCATCCCGGGCGGCGGCGCGCTAAAGGCCGCCAAGGCGGCAAGGCGGAGGCTTTAACAAAATCCTCGGCCAAAAAGAGGCGGGGCCCCGTTCCGGCCGTGCCGGTCGGGGGCCCCTACCCATGGCAGCATTCCCGGGAGATCGTGACTCTCATCTCCATTCGGTGAACCCTGGCCGACGAGGACGGCTATGCCTACTTGGGCGATCTGGGCAATCTGCTGCTGAAAGAAACAGCCCGTTTCGACGCCCAGAAACTTTGGCTTTCAAGCTGTCAAGCTCATCTTCTCCCCTGCGGGACGAGTTTTGACGTGGATGAGCGGCGCAACCCAACAACCCCGCCACCCGATTCTATCTGCGCAACAAGAAAAATAAATAATCGCCACACGGCGGACCGGAGCTATCTCCGGTCCGCCGTGTCTGAAAATGGATGTTTTCATGGAAACCGAAAAGCTTTATTACCAGGACGCCTATCTGCGGACCTTCTCCGCCGTTGTGATGGACTGCCAGCCTGCTTCGGACGGCTGGCGGGTGGTTCTGGACCGCACCGCCTTCTACCCCGAGGGCGGTGGTCAGCCCGGCGACACCGGAGCCCTGAACGACGTGGAGGTCTGGGACACCCACGAGGAAGGATGGGCGCGTACTTCACTACACCGCCAGCCTCTGCCAGTGGGAGAGCGGGTCACCGGCCAGATCCATTGGGCGCGCCGCTTTGACCATATGCAGCAGCATTCCGGCGAGCATATAGTCAGCGGTCTGATTCACGCCCAGTACGGCTATGACAATGTGGGCTTCCACCTGGGGGCCGATCTGGTGACCATCGACCTGAACGGCATACTGGACGAGGCCCAGCCGAGCTGGAGGCCCAGGCCAATCAGGCCCGTGTGGGCCGATACGGAGCCAGATCACCTGGCCCGACGGGCCCAGCCCACAACCGCCCCTGGACTACCGCAGCAGAAGGAGCTGTCCGGCGCGGTGCGCATCGTAACCTTCCCGGGTCCGATGTTGTGCGCCTGTTGCGGCACCATGTCCGGCGTACCGGGAGATCGGCCTGATCAAGCTGCTGACGGTCCAAGAAGTTCCGTTCCGGCGTGCGGGTGGAAATGGCCTGCGGCAAGCGGGCGCTGGACTGGCGCTCAACGCCGTCGCCGCCCAAAACCACCAGACCTCTGTGCTCTGTCATAAAGCGGACCAGACTGCCGGCGGGTGCGGCGGCTCTACATTGGGCCCAGGACCTCAAGGCCAGGCTGGCCGCCCTGCAGGAGCGCGCCTTTGCCGACCGGGCCGCTCAGCTGGCTGGCGCGGGGATGTACTCGTGTTCGAGGACGGTCTGGCCGCCGGCAGCGTGCGCCGTCTGTGCGACAGTGTGCTCCAGACCTGCGGCGGCCGGTGCGCCGTATTCTCCAGCGCGGACGACCAGGGGCTACAAATATGCGGTGGGCTGCCGGGAGGGTGATCTGCGTCCCCCTCGTCCAGGCCCTCAATACCGCCCTGCACGGACGGGGCGGCGGCAAGCCTTCCTTCGCCCGGGGTTTCGGTCCAGGCGGACCGGGTCGAATCGAAGCCTTCTTCGCAGAACCCTGACGATGTTCCAATCCCCATACTAATCAACCGCGCGGGCGTTCCATGGGACGCCCGCGCGGTTTGTTTCTTCGTATTCTATTCCGGTCAGGCTTCGTCCTCGATGATGCCGTAGCCGCCGTCATTGCGGCGGTAGACCACCGAAAGCCCCGTCCAGATCTTCCTTCTTAAAGGCGAAGAAGGTGTGGTCCACAGGTTCATCTGCAGGATCGCCTCGTCCACCGTCATGGGCTTGATGGGGGAAGCGCTTGGTTTCACCCTTGAACTCCGTCTCCTCCTCCACGGGAGCAAAGGACGACTGCTCATCCACCGTGCGTTCAAACGCATCCTGGCGCAACCGCTTCTCCAGCCGTGCCTTATTCTTCCGAATCTGCCGCTCCAGCGAGAAACGGCTGCGTCAATGGACGCGAACATATCCGAGTGCTCTCGGCCACCCGTAAAAATCGTTCCACCGGGCGTACCGTCAGCTCCACATTATTACGGTCGCTTTTCCGCTGAACACCAGAGATGCCTCCGCCTCGCTGCGGAAGAACCGGTCCAGCTTTCCCACCTTTTTTCTCCCGCGTAATTATGGACGGACTTGGGCAGGTTGACCTTCTTGTCGGTGAATGTGAACTTCATATGCTTCAGCTCCTTCCGCCCTGAACAGGGCAGTGTTGACGGAAAGCCGCCGCAGCGCTTGTGTCCGCGGCGCTTTCATGTTTTAATATACCACACCTGTATAGAAATTCCACAGATTTTTACAAACTTCACAAAGAATTCGCAATTGCAAAAAAATTTGCCCGGCTGTGGGACCAAATCCTCTTTTCGCCGGGTATGGTAGGTGAAACGCGTTTCGAGAGGTACCGCCATGATGAATCAAGACACCTTTCCGCCCTGGCCGATCAGTACATGGATATGGTCTACCGCGTGGCCTATCACGCCCTGCGCACCCCCACGACGCCCGATGACGTGACCCAGGAGGTTTTTCTGCGCCTGCTGCGCCGGGCCCGCGTTCGAGAGCGAGACCCATGCCAAGCATTGGCTGATCCGGTGACGCTCAACGAGCAAGCGGCTGCTGTGCTCGCCCTGGCGGCGGCATACCGCCCCGCTGGCCGACTATGAGGGCCTCCTGTCCTGGGAGACTCCGGGCAGGAGGACCTGTTCCAGGCCGTGATGAATCTGCCCCGGAAGTACCGGCTGCCGCTGTATCTCTATTACTACGAGGGCTACGCCGTGCGGGGAGATCGCCCAGCTGCTCCGGCGCAAGCCCTCCACCGTCCAGACTCAGCTGGCCCGGGGCAGGAACAGCTCCAACACATTTTACAGGAGGAATGGAGCTATGAATGACCGCACTTTTTATCGGGAGACCTTTTCCCGTCTCCATGCCTCCCGGAAGCAAGGAGGAACATTATGAATCTGCCCAGCCGATCCCCTGCCCGCCGCCGGCCGACGCCGCTGCTGGCGGCCGTCGTACTGATCGCCGCCCTCACCGCCACCGCCCTGGCCGCCTTTGGCGGCGGCCCTGTGGGACTGGTTTTCCCAGGGAATGGGCCGCCCGGACCGGCCAGCCCATGGGGGAATCCCAGACGGCCGTCATCCACTCCCCTTACCCAGCGGGTGGACCAGAGCGTCACCGCCGAAGGCGTGACCGTTACCGCGGACAGCATCACCGTGGGCTCGGACAGCCTGTGGGTCCTGCTCCGGGTGACCGGGGCGAGTTCTCCCCCACCCAAGCCTATACCTTTTCGGAATTCGATCTGCAAATCACGCCGGAAGCGGACCCGGGCAAAACCACCGGCGTTTCCGCCTATGGCGAGCATTTTCTGGGCCTTGACGAGAGCGGCTCACTGCTCTTTTTGTTCGAATACACGACCAGTATACCCAGCGAAGCCCAACTGGGCGACGGGTCGTATCAGCTGATACTCTCCTGGGCAGTCTGGCCCCGCGGGTCCCAGGGGACTGAGACCGAGCCTCTGTGCGCCGGTCCCTGGGCCTTTACCATTCCTCTGACCGTGGAGAGCCTGTCCCCGGTACGCACCCTTGCGGAGGCGGTGGCAGGTCCCGGCGGACGATGCTTCCGCCGGCAGCACCGGAGAGTCCCCTGCTCCGAGTCCGAGTGTTCCCGCGGACCGCCCCGATTCTGCTCTGGAGGGGGTCGAGCTGCCACAGACCGAGAGAACCGTTGTCCTGACCGATCTTCAGCTCTCCGCCACCGGCGTTCGCTTCTGCTCGGACGGCGACGTATCCTTCGCTTTGGTGGCGGCGGTCCTGGCCGACGGCGCTATCGTGGAGTCCACGGCCAGCACCGGATTCCGGGACGACCTGGGAATCTACCACAACTCCTTCCAGTGGCCGGTTCCCATTGACGTGACCCAGGTCACAGCCCTGCGGGTGGGCGCTACGGACATCCCCTCGCCTGACTCCACCCCAAACCAAGCGCCGCCGGAAGTCTCCGGCGGCGCGCGTCTTTTGTTACAGGGTCGTCTGGGCGTGGCGGGTCACATGACAGCCCAGATTGACCACGCAGGGCAGGCCCGCGATGTGGGTGGGATAGGGCTCGATGGCCACGGACAGGGCGGTGGTGGTGCCGCCCAGACCCTGGCGGGCCAATGCCCAGGGCGTTCACCCGCTCCAGCACCCGGGCCCCATATCCGCGTAATAGGGGTCGGGGCTGGACTGGTCCAGGGGCCGCAACAGGGCCCGCTTGGCCAGCTTGGGCCGCCAGATCGGAGGGTCCCGCCCAGACCCACGCCCACCACGACCGGCGGGCAGGGGATTGGAGCCCGCCCGGTCCACCGCCTCCACGATGAAGTCCTCCACGTCCCGCTGGGTGGCCGAGGGCGTGAACATCTTCAGGGCTGTCATATTCTCGCTGCCAAAGCCCTTGGGGGCCACGGTGATGGTCACCTGGTCCCCGCGGTCAGGCGCGTATAGAGGACGGCCGGGGTATTGTCGTTGGTATTGCCCCGCCGCAGGGGATCGGCCACCACCGAAAGGCGCAGGTTCCCCTCCACATAGCCCCGGGCCACGCCGGCGTTGACCGCCTCCTCCAGGGTGCCGCCGGTCAGGTGGCAGTCCTGGCCCCAGTCCACAAAAAACCACCGCCATTCCGTGTCCTGGCAGATGGGCGAGGCCCCGCTGGGCCGCAAAGGTAAAATTCTCCTCCAGGTCGCCCAGAATCGCCGCCCCTACCGGGGGCGCTCCTGTCCCCTGGCCTGCCGGATGGCCTGGCATACGTCTCCGGTCAGCTGCGTATTAGCCTGGATGCAAAGGTCGCGCACCGCCTGTGTCACCGCGGCACGGATACTTCTCGCATGTTGTGTCCTCCTTTCTTTGGTTCGACAATCTCTTCTCTTGACGAGATTTCCAATATTTGTTATAGTATAGATGCGGCTCATCACCGCGGCGTCGGGATTCCGATCCCGGCCAGTGGTCATTCCATTCTCCCGCGCAATACGCCCTTGGGCTCTTCTCTGCTCCAACAGAGAAGAGTCATTTTTGCCTGTGTCCTCCCAAGAACAGCTCGTCCAGAGTGCGGCCCAGCTCCCGGCAGATGGCCAGGCACAGGCGGATGGTGGGATTGTAGTCCCCCCCTCGATGGCGTTGATGGTTGGCAGCGGGGAGACGCCCCACCGCGTCGGCCAGCTTCTGCTGAGAGAGTCCCCAGGCGGCCCCGGGCCGCTTTCAGGCGAGGTTTCACGCCTCCTCCGCCTCCCGCCGCTGCTGCCGCCTTCGGTGGATCAGGGCGGCCAGGCCGACCACCAGAAAACCCAGGCCCAAAACAGCTGGGGCAGATTGTCCAGCCGCACTTCGCTCATCATCCACGCCGCTGTGTTGGCGCCGCCCACCAGAAAGCAGCCCGCCCCGCCGTCTGGTTCTGCTCCTTCCATCTGCGGTAGGCGTCATGGCGAATGCAATAAGAGCACAAAGACCAGCACCGCCAGACATAAGCACCCGCCGGCCACATTCCACATCGTGGGCCAAGGCCAGTCCGCGAACATCCAGCACGCCCCAGGCCAGCATGCAGCCGGCCAGCGTCCAGAAGGCGTATCCATGGGCCCGCCCCCGGTAATACTGCTGCCGCTCGTCGTAGTCCTCCTCGCCTCGCCGTTTCCGGTCCCTGGCGGTCCAGGGCACTGCCCACCAGAATCAGAATCAGGAACAGCACCAGTGGAAGGACAATCAACAGCAAAAATCCCCACAGGGTCATCGTCGCCACCCCTTTCATCGCCCCCATTGTATCTTATACCCGTCTTTTTTTGTCAATTATATTTGACAAAAGACCAAAACAGAGGGATACCCGTATCCCTCTGCTGCGGTCTTATCGGCGGCGCGGCGGCTGCCGCGCTTCTCATTCATATGGAGCTCCGAAAGCTTGCTGTCGGAGGAGGCCAGAACTGCTTGAGCCTGTCCCTCAAAATCCACCGGCCCCTTGGCCTGCCGCCGGGCAGGGGGTGAAGGTGTTGGGCCGGCGCGCGCGCTCTGCGGCCGGGCACGGCAGTCCCCCTTCGCCGGAGGAACGGTTGTTGCGGGACGGCGCTCCTGCTGGGGAGGGGATCATCGCTTTTCTTGATGGACAGGTTAATACGGTTTGTTGTCATCAATGCCGATGACCTTCACCCTGACCTGCTGACCCTCCCTGCAGGTGATGCCTGACATCGTTGACATAGGGAATACGCAATTTCCGAAATATGCACCAGACCGGACTTATTCGGCCGCCGGGCAGAACAAAACGCGCCAAACTTTGGGATGCTCTGTCACCTTTGCCTTCCAGGATAGAACCGACTCCAAACTCCATAAAAATTTTTTTCCTCTTCACTTTAATGATTTGACCCTCCCACAAAGGCCCGCTCATCCGGCTCCACCAGATCCAGCTTTTCTCTGGCGATGTCCCGATGCGCCCGGCGTCGCCGCTGTTGGCGATGTCCTCGGCCAGGCCCGCGTTGATCTCCGTCTGGGCCCGCACCTGCCGGGTCACCTCGTCCAGCCCGCCTGGGCGGTCTGCGATCTGTCCTGCACCAGAAAGAGCCCGTCGCCAGGCGATGAGCAGAATGAGAATGACCAGTTTGGTCGCCAATCCCGCTTTTTGTCCGCATGGCTGTCCGCTCCTTTCCGCCGTCATTCCGTTCAGGGTCTCCATTTCTCCGGCACGCCTTATTGTAAACCATTTTGGCCATACGAAAGATTTTTTTAAAAAATTTTTGATTTTCCGCGATTTTTTCACAAACCTAGCCAAATCATGGGAAGGGCACCAGATGGCAAGATAAAAAAGCCGGCCAGCAGGCCACCTTATTCAAGGCAGCCAGCACCAGCCTCCCCAGCGTCAGGAAATAGACCCCGCAGCCCCCACGGCGGCGGCCAGGTAAAAGATCCGCACCCGGCCGTCCTCCGGCCGCCAGGGCGTAGGCGAACAGCCCCACCGTGACCCAGGAGCCAGAACAGGGCGTCCAGGACGGGTCCCAGCCAGCGCAGCCCCCAGCCAGTGGCGAATCACCCGCATTCCATCGTAGAGGCAGGCCCGCCGCCGCGCCCAGCACCACCGCGCCGCCAAAGGTCGGCGGCGGGCCAGCACCTCGATCTCCATCTCAGCGGAACAGCCGCGCGAAGAATCCGCCGCCTCCGCCCTCGTCCTCGTAATTCAGCGCGTCCACGCTGCCCTCCACCTTCAGGTCGCCCCCTCGTCCAAAGCTGAGCTTTTCGATGTGCAGGTTCTCTCCCCGCACGGTCAGGGTCCCCGCGAGGTGGACATGACGATCTCGTTTTCGTCGAAGCGCTCCACTTCCTCCACGCCGGATACCGACAGGGCGCCCTGCCCTCCAGGACCACCCGATGAGGCGCCCGCACGCCTGTTTGATTGTCATAGGCCATACCAGTTTCTCCTTCCCCGATAGACAGCTTGCCACAGACCTCCCGGCGGCGCGGGGTCTCTTCCTTCCTGATAACCTATCTATACGGGACAAGGACCGGATTTATGCCCGTTTCACCGCCCGGAATCGGACGGGACACCGCCGCGACCGCGGCGATTTTGAGCGCGTCGCCGGGCAGGTAGATCAGCATGCCCGACCAGACCACTGCCCACAGAGTCATGTCCCGCCCCAGGTAGAGGTGGAGCACCGCGTACATATAGGTACGCCCACCGCGTACAGGGCGGCCAATCCGGCCAGGCAGGCCAGAATCACCCGGCCGCGGGTCCGCTTTTTGTTCCGTCAGCCGTCCCACGATCCAGGCCGCCGGAATCAGTCCCAGAAGAAAGCCCATACTGGGCTGGAGCAGATAGCCCGGCCCGCCCCCCATGGGTGAACACCGGCAGGCCGACCAACCCCAGAATCACATAGACCAGCTGAGGACAGGGCCCCCCATTTGGCCCCAGCAGCAGCCCGGCCAGGCTTGTGAATAAAATTGCAGGGTGATGGAGGTGATTCCCACCGGAATCTGCAAAAAGCGCCTATGGCGGTCAGCGCCGCGAACAGCGCGGCCAAGCTCATGGTCCTGGGTTTTTGTCATATGCTCCGCTCCTTTGTAAACCTTTTTATAAATCAGTTTACATTCATCCGCAGACACGCTTCAAATTGTAAACTTTTTTTTTTTGTTTACGTTTTTGGTAGAATAAAAAAAGACTGGTCCGAAAGGGGAGCCTGTTTATGGATTCCGATTCGATTTTGCACCTGCTCATCCAGCGCGGCGATTATCTCTCCGGTGAGGAGATGAGCGCGACCTGGGCGTCACCCGGGCGGCAGTATGGAAGGGCATCTCCGCGCTGCGGGAGGCGGGTTACGTCATCTCCTCCGCACCCCGGCTGGGTTATCGCCTGAGCACAGCCCCGACCGGCTCAGCGCCGGGGCCATCTCCGCCCGGCTGCCCGCGGGGATTCTGGTGGGGGCCGGCAGGTCCAGTGCCTGGAGCAGGTGGATTCCACCAATACCTATCTGAAAAAGCTGGGGGCCGAGGGCGCGCCCGCCGGGCTGGCTGTGCTGGCCGAGGAGCAGACCGCCGGCCGGGGGCCGGCGGGACAGGCGGTTCAATCGCCCCGGGGCACGGGGCTCTATCTCTCCGTCCTTCTGCGCCCCGCCTGCCTCCCCGCGGGAGGCGGTGGATCTCACCGCCTGGATCGCGGTGGCTGTATGCAACGGCATCGAGGAGCTGTGCGGGATTCGGCCCCAGATCAAGTGGACCAACGACATTATCCTCCACGGGAAAAAGCTGTGCGGCATCCTGACCGAGATGAGCGTGGAGGGCGAGACCGGAGCCCTGCAGTCCGTGGTGGCCGGGATGGGCGTCAACGTGTCGCAGACAGCCCAGGACTTCGTTCAGGCCGGACTGGGCGAAATCGCCACCTCCCTGACCCTGGAGGGCTCCCGTGGACCGCAACGAGCTGGCCGCGGCGCTGCTGCGCGCCCTGGACCGGATGGCCCGCGCTTTTCCGGCCGCCCACGCGACTATCTGGCCCGCTACCGGGCCGACTGTTACCCTGGGGCGGGACGTCACCCTCCTGCGGCCCGGCGGCCCCGTGGAGGGCCGGGCCGTGGCCGTGCGGGACGACTTCTCCCTGGAGGTCGCCTACCCGGACGGCTCCACTGAGGCAGCCCTCCGGCGAGGTCTCCGTGCGGGGCATCGGCGGCTACCTGTGACCGGACACTTGTCTTGTCGCCTGCCCCGTGCTATAATCCTATCATCATTCCGCTTCTCCGGCGCAGACGCCCCCGGACCGCGGGAAGGAGCCGACCTTCATGACCGCTTCTCAGCGCCGCACTCTAATCTTACAGACGCTCCAACAGGCCGACGGACCTCTCGGCCACCGCTCTGGCCAAGACCTGTTCGGTCAGCCGCCAGATCATCGTAGGAGACATTGCCTTGCTGCGGGCGGCAGGAGCCGACATCTCCGCCACCCCCCGGGGTTATGTGCTGGGCGACGGCGGCGGACTGGTGCGCCGGCTGGCCTGCGTCCACCAGGGCGAAGACATGGAGCGGAGCTGACCATCATGGTGGACAACGGCTGCACGGTGGAGGACGTCATCATGGAGCACTCGGTCTACGGACAGCTGGCGGGCCAGCTCAATCTCTCCAGCCGCTACGATGTGGCCCAGTTTATCCGTAAAGTTGCCCAGAGCGACGCCAAACCCTCTCCGCCCTGACGGAGGGCATCCACCTGCACACCCTGCGCTGTCCGGACGAGGCCGCCTTTGAACGGGTGCGGGCCGAGTTGATTCCGCAGGCTTTCTGGTGCGGGGTAGCATTTTTCTGGTTCGCAACCGCCGGTTGCAGGAAGGTTCCAGCCTTACTTGGTAGACCGCAGCCGGAAGTTTCGGTATCATTTCCTTGTAGATCATGTTCCCCGTTGAACCGATTGGAGGAATTGATAACATGCTGAACGAAAACATTTTGTATTACCGCAAGCGCGCCAAGCTGTCCCAGGAGGAACTGGCCGGAAAAGTCGGCGTCTCCCCGGCAGGCGGTCGTAAATGGGAGCTTGGAGAAGCTACCCCGGAGGTGGAAAGCTGGTGGCGCTGGCGCAGGTCTTTGGCGTAACCACGGACGAGCTGCTGCGCCAGACCCCGCCCGCCCCGGATTCGTCTCCCAAAGCCGGATTCCCCTGCCCCGCCGGGCCGGATCGGCCGGATGGTCGGACGCTATGGCTGGCTGGCCGGGGTCTATCTCGCGCTCTACGGTCTGGGACTGGCCCTCTCTGGCGGTCTCGCCCGGTTTCTGCTCCAGCGGATGTTCCAGCCCCTGCTGCGTCCGGATTCTCCCTTCACCCATTCGGAGGCCATTGCGATCCCCGCTTTTTCCTCCTGGCCGCCACTCTGATTCTGGCGGCCGGCATCCTTCTCCTGGCCGGCGGCATCGTACTGGCCGTCTATCTGAAGCGGCGCGGCACACCGAAAACCGTTGACAAACCGTTTCATCCGTTATAATAGGACAATACAGGTGTCTTGACATCTGTATTGTCCTATTTGCTTTATGGAGAGGAACGATCAACGATGGAAAAAATGCAAAGCCTTCCTGCAGCGGAAAAACATTGTAATTTCCGCCAGGCGGTATGGTATCGACGCCCTGGGCGCTATGGCACAGGGCCTGTTCTGCTCCCTGCTGATCGGCACCATTGTCCAGACTCTGGGCCAGCAGCTGGGAATCCCTTCCTGGTGGATGTGGGCGGCTATGCCTCCGGCATGAGCGGCTCGGCTATGGCCGTGGCCATTGGCTACGCGCTTCAGGCGCCGCCCCTGGTACTGTTCTCCTGGCCACCGTGGGTTATGCGGCCAACGCCCTGGGCAGCACCACGCTGACCGGGGAGAGCGGCGCAGGCGGCCCCTTAGCAGTGCTGTTTATCGCGGTCATTGCCGCTGAGCTGGGCAAGGCAGTCTCCAAGGAGACCAAGGTGGACATTCTGGTCACGCCCCTGGTGACCATTCTTTCCGGCGTGCCTCTCTGCCTGGTGGGCGCCCGCCATCGGCACCGCCGCGGCGGCGGTGGGTGATTTTGTCAAGTGGGCCACTGTGCTCCAGCCCTTCTGGATGGGGGGATGCTGGTGTCCGTACTCATTGAATCGCCCTGACTCTGCCCATCTCCTCCGCAGCGATCTGTTCCGTTCTTGGCCTGACGGGCCTGGCCGGAGGGGCCGCGGTGGCGGGCTGCTGCGCGCACATGGTCGGGTTTGCCGTCCTCTCCTTCCGTGAAAACCGCTGGGGCGGACTGGTGAGTCAGGGGCTCGGCACCTCCATGCTCCAGATGGGCAACATCGTCCGCAAATCCCCGCATCTGGCTCCCCGCCATTCCTCACCTCCGCCATTACCGGCCCCTCGCCACCTGTGTTTCACCTCCAGATGAACGACCCCGCTGGCGGCGTGGCCTCTGGCATGGGGACCTGCGGTTTGGTGGGCAGATCGGCGTGTATGGTACGGGCTGGGTCAACGATGTGGCCCTCGGCGTCAAAGACGCCATCACTGCCTTCGACTGGGCGGGACTGCTGCTGATCTGCTTCGTCCTTCCGGCGGTCCTGTGCTGGGCTTTCCTGTTTTTCCGCCGTGTGGATCGGCTGGATCAAAGGGGCGACCAAAGGTTTAACCCTGAGCGCAGCGCCGCCGGATGTGTCCAGACATCCGGCGGCGTTTTTATTCGTGGTTTGGTTCTCCCGCGTCAGCTCCCGCAAACGGGCCGTCGGGCGAAAGGGGCCGGTCCGCCCCACAGGCCGCGAACACCAAAGAAGGGCCAGCAGGACCCCTGCCAGGGCAGCGGTGCGCAGGCCCCCGAGTGGTCTGCACCACTGTCAGCACAGCCAGCGTCAGCATGGCCGCAGTCCCCCGCATAGGCGCGCCGAACCTTCCGGATAGGCCTTGATTCGGTCCTCCCAGGCTCGTATGGAGCTGAAATGGGCTCCCCCGCTGGCCGCTCCACCACAAACAGCTCCTGATTCCAGCGGCTGGTGTTCCCAATTCCCGACGTGGCGGCCACACTGGCCCGTCCAGCCCCTACCCAGGGGACGCCAGCGCACATGGCCGATGGCGTAATTCGACATTCAGGTTTTTCGTCCATACGCGATACCCCAAACTCTCCAGCAATGCGCGGTACTGGTCCGCCTGTTCCGCCGTCTGGTCCGCCACCAGTTCCACCGCATACTCGTAGCTCCCTGGCCGGCAGGACTCAAACTCATAAGTCAGCGTATGGCAGCCAGCCAGCCGCCAGCCCTGGCTGGCCATCTGATTCAGCCAGGCCGCCTGGCCGTCCAGAAAATCAAAGCAATAGCGCAAGATCCGTTTTTTCATGGTTCTTCCTCCTTCAGAATCGCCCGCGCCAGCTCTTCCACCGCCTGCAGACGGGCCAGTTCTCTCCGGACCGCCTCCCGGCCTGCGGGCGTGAGGGCGTATTCTTTCTTCTGTCCTTTCTCGGCAGCAGCCAGCCACCCTTTTTCTCCAGCACTCCAGCGCGCCGTAAAATGTGCCCGCCCCCAGCACCCCGTCCTCCGGTCTGTTCCCGGATGAACTGGAGGAATACCGTATCCGTGCCGCGGCCCCATACGGCCAGCAGGATCAAAAAGGTCGTCTCCGTGAGCGCGCCGCCCACCGCATTGTCCCTCATTCTCCCACCTCATTATTACGTTTACTGTAATATATCATAAACCGTAATGGCCGTCAAGCAAAAAGACCCGCGCCGGACAAACCGGCGCGGGTCCCATACGTTCTTTATGTTACGAGTTGGCATACAGGGCGAAGGACATCTGAATCTCTGAGCCGTCCCGCAGAACGACCATCCACCGTTCCGCCCACGCCCGTGTCGTACAGAATGTCGCGCAGCTCCTCCACACTGGTCACGGACTGCCCGTTGACCGTCAGGATAACGTCGCCGGCCTTCATGCCCGCCCGGCGGCGGGCGCCGCCACCGACTGCACATAGATTCCGGTCCGGCCGTCCACCTCCGCCACCAGGGCAGGTGATTCCGATGGCCGGCGTCACCACGTAGCCCTCGCTCAGGATGCTGTTGATGATTCCCCGAGCCTCACTGATGGGAAATGGCCAGCCCCAGGCCCTCGGTGGTGACCAATCCTCCGGGGCGATCTTGGCCACGGTGATGCCCACCACCCCACAGGCGTTGATGAGGGCTCCGCCGGAGTTGCCGAAGTTGATGGCGGCGCTGGTCTGAATCAGGGTCATCTGATGGCCGCCCACGCTGATATTCCGGTTCAGCGCGGAGATGATTCCATCGGTAAAGGTCCCATACAGATAACCCATGGGATTGCCCAGCGCATAGGCGGTCTCCCCCACCGCCGGGTCCCGAGGAACCGAATTCGGCGGGAACCCAGGTCCTGGGCGTCCACCTTCAGCACCGCAATGTCCAGATCCGCATAGTAGCCCACCAGCTCGGCGGGATACTGGTAGATTCCTTGCTCTGGGTGGCCTCTTCGGTCAGCAGGCCCACCCAGGCCTCCGCCATGCCCTCGATCACATGGTAATTGGTGATGATATAGCCGTCAGCGCTCATGACCACGCCCGACCCGGCACTGCCGGTGTTTCCGGAAAAGGCCGTGACGCTGACCACGGAGGGCAGCACCTTGGCATAAATCTCCTCCGCCGACAGGAGCTCACCCTGCTCCGTCTCAATGGATTGCAGCCGGGTGCCGTCCCCGGTTTGGGCCCGCCGGATGGTGGTCTCCTGGGCTCCTCCTCCCTGCTCGAACAGCCCGGGCAGGGCAACCCCGGGTCCACCGGCCCGGAGCTGTCTCCTCCAAGCTGTACTCCGCCGGGTCCCCCGTCAGGGCATTACAGGACCAGGTGAACACGGTCAGCGCCGCGATCACGGCCAGAAAGGCCCCAGCACCAGCGCGCCCCCTGCGTCCAGGCGGGGCGCAGGGGCCGCACAGGTGGTTGGACGGAACTGTTCCGCCAGCTCAGGCACACGGTCAAACATATAATTTCGCATAGGCTCCCTCCCCCGGGCGCGGCCAGCCGCAGTCCGGTCAGGCCTTAGTCAGCGTGAAGGTAAACTTGGTCACGCCGTTCTCACTGGTAGATGTTTTCCTTGTGGGGAATTGAGAATGGTCTTGACGATATAGAGGCCCAGCCCCACGCCGTCCCGGTCCAGACTGCGGGAGCGGTCCGACTTGTGGAAGCGGTCAAAGATCAGCGGGATCTCCTCCGGCGGGATGGTCTCGCCCGTCGCCAATGGTAATATATGCCTTCTGGCCCTTGGACTTGATCTCCAGGGAGCTGCCGCCCTCCCGGGCAAACTTGATGGCGTTGTCCAGCAGGTTGTAGCACACCTGGGTGATGGCGTCCTGATCGCCCCACACGGGCAGGGCCCCTCGGCAGGAGAGTGCTCACATTCAGGCTCTTGGCGTTGATCTTGTTTTCCAGGCTGACCAGAACCTGACCAGGACCTCCCAATGTCGAACTGTGCCTGGGCGGTGCCCTGTCGTCCGCCGCCCGCAGGCGGAGATGTCCAGCATATTGCGCACCAGCCGGGACAGACGGCGGGTCTCGGAGGAGATGACCTGTAAATACTCTTTTCCCGCTCCGGCGGAATGGTGCCATCCAAAATTCCGTCAGCAAAGCCGGCAATGGTGGTCATCAGCGTCTTGAGCTCATGGGACACATTGGCAATGAACCTCGTGCGCCACTCCTCGCTCTTGGACAGGATCCCGCCATGGCGTTGAAGGCTTCGGCCAGTTCACCAATCTCATCCTGCCGCTGGCCCACGTCCACCCGGATGTCAAATTTGCCGTGTCGAATTCCCGGGCCGCGTCGGCAATCTCCTTCAGCGGCCGGGACTGCCTGTGCGAGGTAAAAGGAGGCGATGACGCAGGCCACAGAATGACCGCGCAGGCGCTCAGGACGAAAATTCCGGACATATCCCGCCATACCTCGGTCAGGCTGGCGGTACCGGAGGACATAAACACCAGGCCCGCCAGATTTTCGCCGCCCAGCAGGGTCTGCACCCATAATGGGCATTCCAACCACATAGCGCTTATCCGCATACAGGTCACCCAGGGTTGTCATGCCGGTGGCCGCCCGCGTTCAGGGTGGCCGTCACCGCATCGGCAGACACGCTCTTGCCCCGATAGGAGGGCTGGATGGTCCCGTCGTTGTCCCACTGCGAACGCCACCACGCCTCCGGCGTGGTGATGACGATTCCCCGCGTCGGCAATGGTGGCCAGATTGGGCAGACTGCTCTGAATAAACACCGAGTCCAGGGTATTGTCGTTGTACTGGGTCAGGGCATAGGCCGTCAGGTCCCTCGGCCACCCGCGCCGCGTTGCGCTCCAGCCCCCTGTCGTTTTCGGACACGGTGTACTGGTAGCTCAGCGCCGCAAAGGAACTGCCCAGCAGCAGAAAGGACAGCAACACCACGCCCGCCATCGGTACGAACTGGCGGCCGTAGATGGTTTTCATGTTCAGGACCTCGAATTTATAGCCTACACCCCCAGACGGTTTTCAGGCTCCACTGGTCGCTGACGCCCTCCAGCTTCTCCCGCAGGCGCTTGATGTGTACGTCCACAGTGCGGAATCGCCGAAATAGTCAAACCCCCACCTCATCCAGCAGCTGGTTGCGGGTAAAAGACACGGTTGGGCGAGGGAGGCCAGATGGAACAGCAGCTCCAGCTCCTTTGGGCGGCGTATCGATCTTCTTGCCGTCCACGATCAGCTCGTAAGAGTCCAGATGATCACCAGCTTGTCGAAGGTGAGCTTCTTTTCCGCCGCTCCTCTCATCCTCGTCTCCATAGCGCCGGGCACCGCGTGGATGCGGGCCAGGACCTCCTTCATCTCAAAGGGCTTGACGATGTAGTCGTCGGCGCCCCCTCCAGACCCGGAGACCTTGTCGGTGGTCTCGCCCTTGGCCGTCAGCATGATGATGGGCACTTTGGAGGTCTCGCGGATCTTGCGGCACCGACCAGCCGTCCATGCCGGGCAGCATGATGTCCAGCAGCACCAGATCCGGCTGAAAGCTGTTGAACAGCTCCAGGCCCTTCAGGCCGTCCCCCCGGCCACGGCGGTCTCAAAAGTTCCTTTTCCAAATAGAGATGGAGCAGCTCGGCGATGTTGCCGTCGTCCTCTACGATCAATACTTTGCGGGCCATTGCCTCACGTCCTTTCCAGTCGAGTATAGCGGTTTTTCTTTCAATCGGTAAAGAAATTGTGAATTCTTGGCGGTTCAGCGCACGTAGCAGCGGTCGATCTCCACCACCGTGTAATAGCGCTCGTCCAGAGCCTTCACCTTCTGCTCCAGCGTCTGCTTCACTTCCTCATCGGTCGGCTTTGACCTCATAGGGCACCACCGCGTCAAAATCAGATTGGTCAGCAGCGGGCCGGGGGGTCACCGGAAGTCGTGAATCGTGATCGCAGGGTCAATCTCCCGGGCCAGCTTCGCCACCTTGTCCCGGAGGGCAGTGGTCTTGGGGGTTCGCTGCTGTCGATGGGGTCCATGTGGATCACCGCCTCCAGGTGATAACGCTCCTGAGCTCCCGCTCCACATGGTCGATCACATCGATGGACCTCCATCATATCCATTCGCGGGCACCTCGGCATGGACACTCATCATGCACCGCCCGGGGCCGTAGTCATGGATCACCAGGGTCATGTACGCCCACGATTTGCGGATGGGACAGAATCGTATGCTCAATGTTGTCCACCAGCTCCGGGGCCGGCGGCTGACCCAGCAGGGGTTCAGGGTATCCCTTGGCCGCGCCGACTCCCGCCCGGGATGAACACCGCCACCAGCAGAGCCGATCCACCCGTCCACCTGGACATGTGGGCGAACCCGCTGATCAGCAGGCCGGCCAGCACCGCGCTGGTGGCCCACCGTCAGACAGGGAGGATCCGTGGCGGTGGCGGCCATGGCCGCTGAATCGATCCGCTTGCTCAGCACACGGTTGAACCGACTCATCCACAGCTTTACCAGCACGGAGACCAAAGCAGGATTCCTGCGGACAGCCAGGTAAACTCCACCGCCTCCGGATGGATGATCTTCTCAATGGAGCTTTTGCCCAGCTCCACCCCACCACCAGAATGAGCACGGACACCGCCAAACCGGCCAGATATTCGATTCGCCCGTAATTGGGGAGTGGTCCCGGTCGGCCTTTTGCCCCGCCATGCGGAAGCCCACCAGCGTGACCACCGAGGAGGCCGCATCGGACAGGTTGTTGAACGCGTCCGCCGTAATGGAGATAGCCCCGGTCAGGATTCCAGCGGCAAACTTTCCCGCACACAGCAGCAGGTTCAGCAGAATCCCCCCGCGCCGGACAGCACTCCGTAGCGCTCCCGCACCGCAGGGTCCTCGGTCTTTCCCCAGTCTTTTTTTACAAATGCCGCACCAAAAATCCGGTCATGCGTCCAGGCCTCCCATGGTTTCGTTTCCGTCTATTATCGCACGGTTTCTCTTGTCCCGTCAAGCAAAATGCTCCGTCGTTTTTCCGGAAGTTTGGACAGCCAGGACCTTTTGGGGAAGCACATCATAAGGAATGCTATCCGTGCTCCAGCAGCCGGCGCAGAATGTGCAGGAAATCCTGAAAATAGGGCTTCTGGTTATCCGGATTATAGGTGAGCACTTTTTATAAATATCATTAGTCGCAATGGGCGCTGTTTTACAGCGTGGATCAATGGTCAACACATGGGTTCTCATTGATGGTCGCTGCTCCCAATCCCGCCGCCACATAGACGGAAATAGTTCCGATCTGATTTACCAAACGCGCATTGGGACGGGCTCGCCCAGATTGGCCTGCCGCCCCAAAGCTCTACCGGATCTCCAGCCGGAAGATCAAAATTGCGGTCGGCAGGCAGCAGCAGCGATAAGCCTCAAACAGTGTCAGGCAGTTTTTTTGGCAGAAGGGGCCGCTCCTCGGGCAGGGGCGCAGTCCGCCGAGACAGCCAGAAGAGCGGATTCCACTGAAATCATGAATACGCGTCAATCGTCTGAATTGTCAATCGTTGTCTTTATGGTGTTGACCATATCCAGCTTTCCATTGAGCAGACCGGGAACAGATCTCCGGGTCCGTGCAACGCTGGATCTGGATATGGACCGCCGGATGATCTTCCGCAAAAAATCTCGATTGCCTGATTTACCACCGGGCTGATCAGCTGCTCCTCTGGAATTCCCAGGGTCAGAACGCCTCCGTCCCTCCCGTGCTGAACCGGCGCACCTGATCCAGCAACTCGGAATAGCTCCGGAACAAAGGAACCACCCCATCGTAGAACAGTTTTCCAGCCTCTGTCAACTCCACCGCGTTGTTGTTGCCGGATAAGAGGGGCACGCCCAGTTCCGCCTCCAGGGCCTTGATCTGTCGGGACAGTGTGGGCTGGCTGACATAGAGCGCGCGGCGGCGGCGGTAAAATGGAGACAATCGGCCACCTCCAGGAAATATTTTGATCTGCTCTGTGTTCACATGGGACCTCCCTTTCCACACACGCAGGACGGTGGAAAATCTAATTTTTATTATAAATCTAATTGGTGGAAATTACAACATTGTCATTTAATTTGTAAATGATAGCTGTCGAATTCTGAATGAACGGAGCCTTTCCAAGAGGCCTGTCTGTATGATATAGTTACAACCGTCACAGCGCCTTGGGGCCGTATTGTACAGTTCGGTCCTTGGGGAAGAAAAAGGCGCGTTTGTTGGCTGTCGGTCCAAAATGGACCTGTTAAAGAAAAAGGAGAACAAGAAAAAGCATGTCTGATATCATTGGATTGCTTGGAATCTTTGTAGCGTTCTTTGTGGTCATCTTCTTCACCTACAAAGTTTCCATCTGGCCTACATTTAGTGATGGTCGCCTGCCTGATGCGTGCTGGTGACCAACAGCATGCCCATCATGCAGACCTTCAACGAGACCATCATGCCCGCCGTAGGTACCCAGGCGGCCACCCTGCTGCCCCTGTACCTGTTTGGCGCCATTTCGGCAAAAATGTTCATTGACTCGGCGCGGCCCATTCGCTGTCCCGCTTCCTGCTGAACCTGCTGGGCAGGAACGCCACCGCCCAGGCCAAGCGGATGATCGGCTTCACCTGCGTCATCATCATGAACGTCATCTTCAACTACGTGGGTGTGGATCCCTTCGCCTCCCCTGTTCACCATGATCGGCATCGCCACCGGAATCATGGTGGGGCGGACATCCCCTGCAAGTATATGCCTGTGATGCTGGTGCTGGGCTCCACCCTGGGCAACGTCATGCCCGGCTCCCTGGCCGCCCCAATATCATGGCCCAGGGTATCCACGGGTGCGAAGACCGTCAGCTCCACGGTCCGGCTGGGTGGGCGGCCCCTCTTCATCGTGTTCGTGTTCATCACCTCCTTCTTCTACATCAACAAGATGATGAAGAAGGACGTGGCCGGCGGCATGAAGTTCGAGTACGGCCCCTGAGGGCCCCCTGCCACCGACGAGAGCCACCTGCCTCCCGTCATTCTGACCATCATCCCCCTGGTGGTCATCCCCGTGACCTATAACCTCTTCTTTCAGCACCACCGCCTGGCTGTCCATGGCTGTGGGCTGTGGTAAGGGATCCTCTCTACGGCGTGTATATTCCAAGACCGACGGCACCAGCCGCGTCATGACCGTGGTCAACAGCATGAACGACGGCGTGACCATCGCCGGCATCCCCGCCATCATCCTGCTCAACTTCACGCTGGGCTACGCCATCGAAGCCGCCCCTTCCTTCGAGATCATCCAGAACACTTTCATCAACATGCCCGGCCCCGCTCTGCTGGCCCTGTCCCCATGGCCATCCTGCTGCTGGGCGCCGCCGCTTCCCGGCCGGTATGCCTGATCGCCGCTGTGGCCGCCGCCAACACCTTATCCCGTGCTGGGCGTGGACCCGGACGCCGCCTTCCGTATCCTGCTGCTGTCCACCACCGTGCTGGACTCCCTGCCCTTCGCCGGCGCTATCGTGGCCATGATGAGCATTACCGGCATCAAGTACAAGGACGGCTATCCGCCCATCGCCATGACCACCGTACTGTTTACCTTCCTGGGCAACATAATCGTGGCTGTGCTGTACTCCGTATTTCCCATGCTGCCCTGATGGCGGTTATCCGCGCACTGTCTTCAAAGGCGGACGGCGCAACGCATCGCGTTGCGCCAAATCGTTCTCTGCTGGCTTTTTCTGCTCTGTCTGTGCGGCATCTTCCACTTTTGGGCCGCAAGGCATCGTCGTTTCAAAACGTGTCCTGGCCCCCCAATTTAGTCCTCCCGCCAGGACCTCGACTGTGCCCTCCATAGGTCCGGTCAGGGGCAAAGAAGCGTCCTCCACCCCTCGGTGATCCACCTGACCCTCCATCCGTAATCAGCACAGCCTCAAAGCCGCCCCACTGCCGCCAGTAGTCGGCCGCCTCAGGCCCAGGACGAACAGAGCCGTGGAAAGCGTCGCACAGCCCCGCCGTCGGAACCCCGATGATGGTAACGGGCTCAATCCGCTTCGGGCCGGCTGGCCGGTGGAGGGGTCCAAAATATGCCAATAGCGCACGCCGTTCTCCTCAAAATAGCTGATAGCCGCGAGTCACCACCTCGTCCTCCACTGTCACCACCGCCAGGTAGCTCTGGGGTCCTCCAGATTCGATTCCGATTCGCCGGGCTGGCCGTCATGGCTGCCCACGGTCTGGATGTTGCCCCCTTGGAGGTCCAGCAGGGGCGGAGGTCACCCCCGCCCCGCAGAGCTTCCGGCGGCCTTCAGCCGGCATGGCCCAACCACGCTGCCGAAAATCCAGCTCCGCCGTCGGGTAGCGCGACGGTCTCCCCATCCCACTTCACCGCAGTGTAATCCACCCGCTCCAGCAGGCCGGCCCAGTTCTCCCGCTGGGCACCCGCTTCTGGTCGGTGGTGAAGCCCCCAGGCCCGCACCCGGATAAATAGTGGGGTCAGGGGCGCCGCCGGTCTTCAGGCCAGATCGGGGACAGATCCAGCGGGGCCGCCGTGTCCCGGACTGGATTTTTGTCCGCCGCCGCTGTGGTTTGATGGCCCCACACCTCGCTGTCCTTATCGGTCACCGACAGCAGGCCCTCCAGCGCCGTAATGACTGTCACGGCCTGCGTCACGCCTTCCTGCCGGGGCCCGTGGCTGTCAGGGGTCATCAGGGTGTCCATCGCCATCAAATACTCGGAATATTCCGGGTATCTTCCGGGGGTGCCGCACCCCACTGAGCAAGCAGGGCCCGGACCAGGCACAGCGCATTCATCTGTTCATGTGCTGTCGCTCCGTCCTATGGTTTGCTCTATCTACCACAGACCGCCATCCGGCGCAAGCCTAAAAGGCCCCAAATCCAGCGGACGGGGCCTGTTTAACCGAGCAAGGGCAGGTCTGTGCAAGGAATCCGGCTCCCGCAGGAAAAGCCCTCGGCGAGTTTCGCCGCGCGCAAGCAGCAAATCCATCAAGCCCGTTTTTCCGGCGGCGTGTGCGTCGGAAAAAACTTCTGCCTGCCAAGTGTGCGCCCCGGAGGGCGCATTGCCTGGCAGACTGCATTCCCATGTAAGCATGTTTGAGGGCGTGTCATTGCTGACACGCCAATCCGGCGGACGGGGCCTTTTCTACGCTTCTTACACGAAGGGGGTATAGGTGTTGTCGTTGTCCATGGTCTCGTAGGGCTCGGGCCAGGGCACGGTGTTCTGGGGGCTTGAGCACCGAGTAGGGCATGTGCAGGGGGCCGGGGATCGGTGACCGGGGGGGATCGCCCAAGGTGGGCTGCATGGCCTCGCCGGGATCGGGAGAGGTAATGCGGGCATACTCGTCGGGGCCCAGTTGGTGTATCCAGCTTGCCCAAATGTCGGGACAGACGTGCTCATGGAGGTACTTCCATTCCCCGTCCTCGCACACAAAGTCGGAGCCATACCGCTCCCACAGCACGTTGCAGTACTTCTCCCCTCGGGGGTCAGGCGGGAGTGGATGACACCAGGGGGTGATAAAGGCCCGGGCGGATTTGCCGTCGGCGGCCACCTCGATGACGTCGGTGACCAGAGTATGGACAGATGCCTCCATCAGAGGACGGGGTCCTTGCCACCCACCTCGGGATACTTCGGAACATCTCCAGCCAGTTCTCCATGGCCATCTTGTCGTACTGGGTCACGGAGCCGTACCAGACCTGGTCAAAGCCGCGCATACGGCCGAAGGCATGGGCCCAGGAGCAGTCCTGACCTGGACCAGATGTTG
>VOFB01003236.1_pt1 | contig 23096 bp, 27 predicted proteins | sample 5384141 | NCBI WGS metagenome assembly VOFB01 (sample SAMN12384721, study PRJNA508395) | human gut metagenome | isolation source: healthy gut A | host: Homo sapiens | reverse complement strand
TCGGTGCCAACATGGACGCCGTGAAGGAAGCTGCCCGCTTCGGCATCGGGTCAGACCGGGCTGTGCGGTTCGAGAATGACGCACAGGGCGTGGCGGTCAACTACCACGTTGTTAGCGAGACAGTATCCCGGATGCGGGAAGCACCCTGCTGCGCGTCCATCGGCGCAGAGTGGAAAGAACAGATCGAAGCTGATTTCCAGAAGCGGCATCATAGGTAAGGGAGGAAACAGCCATGTTAGGAGCAATCTTGGGTGACATCGTGGGCAGTCCCTATGAATTTGACCACAACAATTACAAGCACAAGGATTTTCCGCTGCTGAGCAAGAAATCGCACTTCACCGATGATACGGTCATGACCGTTGCGGTGGCACGGGGATTGATTGCAGGTAAAGGCATCCCGGAGAGAACATTTGAAGAAACAAAGAGCGAGATGCGCATTTGGGGAGAAACATACCCTCATGCCGGTTACGGCGGGATGTTCCGCCGGTGGCTGCATGCAGAAAATCCGAATCCCTATGGCAGTTTCGGTAACGGCTCGGCCATGCGGGTGTCGGCAGCGGGCTGGCTGTTCGATACGCTGGACAAAACGCTGGAAATGGCAAAAGTGACCGCCGAAGTCACCCACAACCACCCGGAGGGCATCAAGGGCGCACAGGCCACGGCGGCAGTGATCTTTCTGGCACGCACCGGTCGCAGCAAGCCGGCAATCAAACAATATGTGGAGCAGACCTTCGGCTATGACCTGAACCGCACCTGCGATGAGATACGCCCGACCTATCATCATGTGGAGACCTGTCAGGAAACTGTGCCGGAAGCAATCATTGCTTTTCTGGAAAGCGTCAGTTTTGAGGATGCACTTCGCAATGCGGTCTCTCTGGGCGGCGACAGCGACACCCTTGCCTGCATCACCGGCGGCATTGCCGAAGCTTTTTACGGGATGCCGCAGGAACTGCGGGACGAGACTTTGGAATGTCTGCCGGAGGATATCCGGGAAGGATATGAGTGTTTCGGTGGAACATCGGTCAGAGATAAGACATTCGGAGAACCAAGGAGCAGATACAACACACTCGTGATGTGAAGTATCTGCTCCTTGGTTTTTAATAAGACTCGATGGAGGGCGTCTTGCATCGGCCTGAAAAATCCGATATACTGAACCCAGAGAGTATATCGAATTTTTTGGGAAAAGGAGAGAACGCGCGGTGGTGCTGGGCTCCGGCCTTGGCAAGCTGACCGCGGACTTTACGGACACGGAAGAACTGTCCTACAAGGATATCCCCAACTTCCCGGTATCCACGGTGGCAGGACACAAAGGCGCATTGTTGGCTGGCAAGCTGGGGGACACGGAAGTCTACGCCATGGAAGGCCGCTTCCATTTCTATGAGGGCTACTCCATGAAGGAAGTCTGCTACCCGTTCTATGTGTTCAAGCTGTTGGGCGTGGAAAAGGTGGTGTTGACCAACGCCTGCGGCGGCATCAACCGGGAGTTTGCGCCGGGCACCCTGATGCTCATTACCGACTTCATCAACATGATGGGCACGAACCCCCTCATTGGCCCCAACGATGAGCGCTTCGGCCCCCGCTTCCCGGACATGACCGAACCTTACAGTCTGGAACTGCGGAACCTTGCCAAGCAGACCGCCGATGAACTGGGCATTGCCTACAAGGAGGGCGTTTACATGGGCTTTATGGGCCCTTGCTATGAAACGGCGGCTGAAATTCGCGCCTTTGCGGGGATGGGAGCCGATGCCGTGGGCATGAGCACCGTGCCGGAAACCATGGTCTGCAACTACATGGGCATGAAGGTACTGGCCGTCAGCTGCATCACCAACATGGCCACCGGCATCCAGACGGTCAAGCATAGCCACGCCCGCGTGCTGGAGATCGCAAATCAGGCAGGCGATACCCTGTGCCGATGGCTGGGTGCGGTGATTCAGAGAATGGAGTAAAAAAGATGTATGTGTCAACGAGGTGGAAGCCTGCGCCCTTGCCGGAACCGAGACCTATTGAAGCGGACGCTGTTTTGACCCTGCTGCACGAAAAATACCCGCAGCCCCATCCGGACTCCCGCCTGACCCCGGAGCACCCGGATGCGCAGATCATAGATGGCGTTTTGCCGGCGTATGATGTGCCGGAAAGCACACTTTCCGACTATCTGCGGCCAGACTGGAGCGATGCGTGCATCAATGTCCGCACCGAGGAGAATTTTGAAAAGATTTTATAAAAGTATGATTCTTTCATGAATTTTAGCGCTCATCTATTGACACTGCTAATAAACGGTGCTATAACAGTGGCGTGCTCAGGAGGAAGGGCAAAAGGAGAGCCGCGAGGCTCCCTGGAAAGCCTTTCCGAATGGACGCTTCAGATTTTTTGCCCCGACCCGAACGCCGGGATTGGAGGAATGATTTATGTTTATGCCTGCTGTTTTCCATGAAAACCTGTTCGATGATTTCTTCGATCCGTTCTGGAATGACGCTGCACTGGAACGTGCGATGAACCGTGAGGCTCGCAGCACGTTTGGCAAGCATGGTGCAAACATGATGAAGACCGATGTCAAACAGACGGACAATGGCTACGAAGTAGCGGTTGACCTGCCGGGCTGCAAGAAGGAAGACGTCCAGATGGAACTGAACGACGGCTACCTGACCATTCAGGCAGTGCGCAGCCACAGCAACGACGAAAAGGATAAGAAGGGCCGCTATCTGCGGCGCGAATCCTTCTCCGGCACCTGCGCGCGCAGTTTCTACGTGGGCGATGTGAAGAAGGAAGACATCCACGCAAAGTTCGAGGATGGCGTCCTGCACATCGAGCTGCCTGCTCCTCAGCAGACGAAGGCTTTGCCTGAGAACCCGAATCTGATTGCAATCGAGTAAAACGCCGGTCGTGTGCGCCAAAGCACAACGCACATAAGGTGGCCCCGGAGAGCTGTAACAAGCCCTCCGGGGCCATTTTTGTTTCCCGACATCTTTTCCGCAGCGGCAAGGCGTGGTAGAATAAGGGCAGAACAATCCACAGGTGAGAAAATAGAACTTCAGAGAGAGGAGATGTTTCTATGCAGTCCGATGAACTGAAACGCCGGATCTCGGCAGGCAGAGGAGATGCTTTGGCTGATCTGGTTTTGAAAAATGCAAGAATCGTCAATGTGTTTACCGATGAGATCGACACCGCTGACATTGCCATCAGCGGAAACCGGATCGTGGGTGTGGGTGCGTATCACGGCCGGAAAGAAGTTGATCTGCACGGCAAATATGTCTGTCCCGGGCCTGATCGATGGGAATATCCACATCGAAAGCTCCATGCTCTGTGGTCCGGCCTTCGAGCAGGCAGTGCTGCCCCACGGTACCACTGCGGTAGTCACAGACCCGCACGAGATCTCGAACGTTGCGGGGCTGGAAGGCTTGGATTTCATGCTGGAAACGACAAAAAATCTGACCCTTTCGGTTTATTTCATGCTGCCCTCCTGTGTGCCGGCCACGGATCTGGATGAATCCGGTGCGGTGCTGAACGCAGAACAGCTCCGGCCTTACTACGGCGATCCCCGCGTGCTGGGGCTTGCGGAGCTGATGAACGCCTACGGAACGGTGCGCTGTGACCCGAAGATCCTGCAGAAGATCCGCGACTGCACCGAAGCGGGAAAAATCGTGGATGGACACGCACCGCTCTTGAGCGATAAGGACCTGAATGCTTATATTGCGGCAGGCGTTCAGTCCGATCACGAGTGCTCCAACATCGAGGAAGCCATGGAAAAACTCCGGCGCGGACAATACATCATGATCCGGGAAGGAACGGCTGCCAAAAATATGGAGGCCCTGATGCCGCTGTTCCGGGAGCCCTATTGCAGCCGCTGTATGCTGGTGACAGATGATAAGCACCCCGGTGACCTGCTGGACAGCGGCCACATCGATTCCAACATCCGTAAAGCCATCCGGTTGGGCGCAGACCCGGCAGTGGCCGTCAAAATGGCGACGCTGGTCCCGGCACAGTATTTTGGATTCAAGCAGCGCGGTGCCGTAGCACCGGGGTACCGGGCAGATCTGGTTGTGGTTTCTGATCTGGAATCCTTTACGGTCGAACAGGTTTACAAGAACGGCACGCTGGTGGCCGAGCACGGAAAAACGCTGAGACCCGCACCGCTTGACATCGACCGTGTGAGATTTTCCCACGTTATGGATTCCTTTGATCTGGATGAGATCACACTGCAGGACCTGGAACTTCGGGAAAGCGGGGAGCAGGAGCGTGTCATCTTCCTGAACCGGGGCGAGCTGCTTACGGAGGAAAAAATCATCCCGTTCCAACGGCATCCGGGCAAAGCTCCCGGTGTGGACCCGGAACACAACATCGTAAAACTGGCCGTTTTTGAGCGGCATCATCACTCCGGCCATGTGGGCATTGGCTTTTTAGGAAACTTCAGCCTGAAATGCGGAGCCGTTGCATCGAGCATCGCACATGATTCCCATAACCTGATCGTGGTAGGGGACAACGATACCGATATGATGCTGGCCGGCAACACTGTGCGGAAAAACAAAGGCGGACTTGCGTTTGTGGCAGATGGACAGATCGTGGCAGAACTTGCGCTTCCGGTGGCCGGATTGATGAGCAACGAAAGCGCAGAGAGCGTTGCGGCGAAAATGCAGGCGCTGAACGATGCCCTCAAGGCACATGGTGTAGCGGAAGATATCGGCATCTTTATGACCCTCGCCTTCGTCAGCCTTCCGGTCATTCCAAAACTCAGACTGAATACATACGGCATCATCGATGTAACGCAGCAGAAAGTCGTTCCGGCTGTTTTTTAATAGGCGATAACAAAAATACTGCCGGAGATCGACCTGAATGGTCCGTCTCCGGCAGCAGAACAGTTCGTTCCTACTCTTGGAAGCGAGCCGCATCAAGAGAAAAATTGACGGAAATTCTTATTTGATAAATCGAAATTTGACGAGGAGCGTGATTGTATGGGGAAAGCGATTTTAGCAATGATCGTAACCGTAATTGTTGGGTATATAAGTGGTGCCATCTTTGCAAATTGGGTCAATGCACCAGAGTGGGGCGTTATTCTTGCTTTATCAAGGTGAACATTTAAGTGTTAAAAACGGGAGTGAAAACAAATGATGACCATTGCACAGATCATGGAAAAGATGATCGACTTTTCCGAAGGGAATATCCATGACATCACGCACCTGAGCTGTGTGTGGACCTATGCCAAAACCATTGGTGAGCTGGAGGGGCTGGACGCAGACACGCAGTTTATTCTGGAGGTGGCGGCCATCACCCACGATATCGCCTGCCCGCTCTGCCGCAAAAAGTACGGCAACACCAATGGTAAATATCAGGAGCAGGAGGGTGCCCCGCTGGTGCGGGAGTTCTTGGCGGATACTGGCATGACAGCAGAACAGATCGACCGGGTGGCCTATCTGGTAGGGCACCACCATAGTCCGGCGCAGATCAACGGCATTGACTATCAAATTCTGATTGAGGCAGATTATATCGTCAATGCGTCCGAAAGCGGGTACGACCAGCAGGCAATCCGAACCTTTATGGAACATACGATGAAAACGGCAGCAGGTATCCGGCTGACGAAAACAGTGTTTGGAGTGTAAAAATGATTCAGAAGCATTGCTTTGAATGCGGTACGGCAAGCCCTCTTATATTCTGGTGGCTGGATATGTGAACCGCGGTGAGGCAGAAGAACACGCCGTGGTGCGGGAGGTCCGGGAAGAAACCGGGCTGGAAGTAGAGCACCTCCGGTTCAACCGTACCAAGTTTTTTGAGCCGTCTAACACGCTGATGTGCAACTTTACGGCTTTCGTCAGAACCGCAAAGGCGCTGCATATCAACCACGAAGTGGACCGCTGCAAGTGGTTCACCCCACAGGAAGCCAGAGAAAACATCCGTCCCAACAGCCTTGCAGCGGAATTTTTGAATGCGTATCTGGACGAAGTGGGGAATAAGCCGATGGAGATGTGATTCGTGACGGAACCACGGGAATTTTGACGGAAAGTATGGAAAAAAGTTGGTTCGGCCTGTTTCGGTTGACTTTTTTATAAAGAATCGGTATATTGATACTATATAGTATCAATAAGTATCAATTGCGAGGTGGACAGAATGGATGGGGTACAGTTTGCCAAAATGCTTTCAGATAAGCATTTGTTTGAACTCAATCGGATGGAATACAAGTACTCGACTGTCAGCGTCAAAGAATTTGCCGAATTGCTGCGGCAAAACTTTGCGCAGCCTCTGCCGTTGACTGATTTTTCTGGAAATAAGCTGTTTTACCTGCCGAACCTCGCGCAAATTTCAACAAATGGTATGAAGCAGTTGCTCTCTGTCCCAGTCAGTGGACAAAACTTCGGTTTGTCGGCGATGACCGAGGAAATTTATGCGACTTTTCAAATTGAAAGTATCCGCTCGACCCGCAGCAGTATCCGTTATATCCTCGATGGTTATGCCCCTCGTGATGAACAAGAAGCCCGCATCTATGGTATGAAGCGCGGACTGGAGTTTATCGCGAATCGTCAGAATACGATCACCGAGGAGAATCTGCATCACCTATATCAGATCAGCACAGGGGATTATCTCCCGGATGAAGATCGATTACTGCCAAACCACTTTTTATCGGCATGGCGAGGTTTTTATTGTGGGCGGTGAAGAACCCAGACCGGGACTTCCGGCAGAGCGGCTTCCCGGTGCCATGAAATGTCTTGTCGATTTTACGAATGCCAATGACGGCATCAATGAGCTGCATAAGGCTGCCATTCTGCACTTTGCCTTTGCGTACTACCACCCCTATTTTGACGGGAATGGACGCACTGCACGGCTATTCCACCTCTGGTATCTTGTTCAGCAGGGCTATCCTGCGGCACTGTTCACGCCGTTTTCCCGATACATCGCTGAAAACAAGGGCGCATATTACAAAGCCTACGAACGCGTGGAGAGAAATGCTCTGATTTCCGGATATACGGATGTGACTCCCTTTCTGTTCTACTTCTGCAATGAGGTCTATAACCGCCTGCAGGTGGATGCAGTCCCGCCGAAAACTGATCTTGAGGTATATCAAACTGCTCTTGCGGAAGGAAAAATCACAGAAAAAGAACGGTTGCTCTGGGAGTATGTTCTGTCTGCTTATGGTGCAGAGGAGTTTACCACAAAGCAGCTGGAAAAGGATTTCCGAAACGCTGCGTATGCAACCATTCGGACGTTTGTGATGAAATTCCATGAGATGGGGCTGCTTACTGCAAGAAAAGCAGGAAACAGGGTGTTCTATCGTGTCGGTGGGACTTCTGACGGTCGGCCATTATAATGAATCCAAAAGGGGAACGTTATGAAAACGATTCGTGTTGTGGCCGCTGTGATCTGCGACTCCATGCAGGAAAAGCGCAAAATCTACGCTACTGCCCGCGGTTATGGCGACTATAAAGGCCAGTGGGAGTTTCCGGGCGGCAAAATCGAGCCGGGCGAAACCCCGCAGCAGGCTCTGAAGCGGGAAATTGAAGAAGAACTGGACACGGAAATCGCCGTGGAGGATTTAATTGGTACAATCGAGTACGATTATCCGGCGTTTCATCTTTCTATGGACTGCTTCTGGTGTGAAGTGGTTTCCGGCGATCTTGTTCTGAAAGAAGCGGAAGCTGCACGATGGCTGACAAAAGATGACATTGATTCCGTTCCGTGGCTTCCGGCGGATCAGACCATTTTGGATGTTATCAGAAGTTCAATGCAGCCAGTGAAACCACTCCATACCAGCGAATATGACAACGAACCTCTGCAGAGATGCTGAGTGTTTATGGCATGAAGGATGAACTGCGCCGTCCCATGATGCTGCTGGTGAAAGCCGCTATTCCGAAAAAATTGTAAAACAGAGGCCTCCGAATCTTTTCCTAATAAGAAAGAGATTCGGAGGCCTTTATTGGTTGATTTAGCTAATTCTGTTCACGCAAGCTGATGCAGGACCTGCCGGACGCTGTAACCGTCTTTCTTGAAATCGGAGAACAGAGCATCGATGCGGGTAGGCGTCACGCAGAACAGATTCATCGGTGAGGGCAGTTTTTTCAGAGCGTCCAGCGGGATCTTCTTGAAAGCAGCATGGGTGTTGTACTCCTCCGAGAAAGGCTCGACCATCGCCGCAATGCCGGTGACCTGCAGGCTTCTGAGATTGCCAAAACCATCATACTTGTCGTAAATGGCAAGGCAGACGTGACTGTTCTTTTCCAGTCCGATGAACTTTCTCCCGCCTTCCGAGAACATCCAGAACTTGCCGTCATGCCGCATAAGAGCGGCAAAAATTTTTCTGACAGGTTCAGTATAATCCTTAAAGTTGACTTCAGGTCAAGAGCTTTTTTGAATTTATAACAGTCGTGTCGAAAGACATCCCGTCTGAGGGCAAAGCGAAGGTTTTGCTTTTCAGGCGGGATTTTTTTGCTTTTTGGGACTGTTGTATTCAGAAAAACGCACTTGCGAACGAATCGCCGTAGAACATGGTGTTGGGTCTGCGACGGTACGACGTGCTGAAAAGTATTCACGAGGCATTGATGCTGCAGAAGAAGCGGTGCCCGGTGCGCAGGAAGAGATCCTGACCGGGCATATCAAGGCGACGGATTGAACGTTTTATGGGCTATGCCAGCAAGGCTGAAATGCTCCGCATTGATATGGCTTTGCTGGTCAGTCTGGCTCTGAATGTTCTGAGCGGAAACCGCAGCGAATAGCGGACAACCAGTAACCCGTAAAAATGAGGTGATAGCGATGTAACCGGAGGTGAGTGAGCCATGCGAAAGAGTGCCCCCATTGAAGTGGTGGTACATTACCCCAAAACGAAAGAGGGATGGGACGAACTCGGAAAACGGGTCGCAACCGCCCACGCCAACTATGTGATCGAAAAAATCGACCGTCTGAACTGCCCCACATGGCAGAAGCTCGAATTGCTGCAGGCGGTGATCGATACTACCAAAGGAACCTACAAACCCAAAGAACACCAAAAGCCCGGCTGGCAGCCGAGCCGATAAACAAAGCCCCACGCTCAACATATGCTTTTCTGCTCCGACCAGAGATAGTCGGATTCAGAGGCAGTGTTGAGCGTGGGGCTTTTTGTGTTACATAAGTTTTTGGAATTTTGCTGACAAGAAAATCATTGATTGTTGGCGGCCAATATGGTATTCTTTTTGTAAGGGAAGGTGAAGTGCATGAATCGTCGCAGCGTGAAAATTATGAGAAGAAAAGCAGGGGGAACAGCAGGAAAGAATGCAGAAAAGTATTCGGTCAATCTCCCGGCAGTGTGGCTTCGTGCGATGGGAATCCAGAAGAGATAACCGCGTAGAACTTTCTTTTGACGGTGAAAAAATCACCATCCAGCCACTTGCATCCACAGACCCGGAACTGTTCCGCAGAAATGCAGAACAGAAAGGACATCAGCTGAAAGAATATCGATATTATGACGGAGATACGTTGTGTACCGTGATTTTGGCAGATTTTACAGCGGAGCAGATCTGCATCGAAAACAAAGTTGACGAAATACTGGATACTGCGTTTGGTGTGAACGAAACGCCCTCGTGGGAAGACTTCCTGGCCTTTCTGGCAGACCGATGCATTCCGAAAACACGAAAGGGCTTGGATTACTATCTGGATGCCGTTGGCGTTCCGGAAATATGACCCGGTTCTGCTTGTTGAAAAGACGCAGGGAAGAATGGCGGAGGATCACAAATGGCTGGAAATTATTTGACGCTGCATATTACCCAAAACAGTTCCACTTTTTGCTGAAAGAGCGTATCGAGACCGTCCTGATGGGGCAGCAGAAAAAGCTTTTTGAAAAGTAAAAGCTCTTGCGTCCCGTGAAAAAAGAAGGTAATATAAATACAGAGCAAGACACAGAACGCAGGGAGGGATGAAAACCATGTTTTACGAGATCATGCACCGGGAAAGCTGTGTGGCACAACTCAGCACGACAGGGGAATGCAGGGTCTGCCTCGAGGATTTCATGCCCTATGATCTGGTTCTGGTGGAATCGGATGATTTTGACGAGCGCATCAATAATGTAACGAACTTTTACTATTGGTGCGCCTCCCGGATGTTGACGTTGGATCGCACCTACGCCAAGGAAATCCTGAACAGTATCGGTGCATCTCAGAGTGTTACGGACAGGGAACGAGCACAGATTGCATTATCCTACCATTGTCTGTCTTTGCTGGATGTGTTCTGGGTGAAAGAAGAAAACGAGAAGATTCGATTCGAGGATATCAACCTTTTGCACACTCCTTAAGCAATGCGCTTGTGGATATTGCGCTGCGGGGGCACCAAATGACGGTGACAAACGCCCATCTTCTGGCAAATGACCTGTCTACGGGCGGCTTGTACCCCAAGGCATGGGTGCGAAAAGAGGATGGCTTCTATCTTTACAAGGATGGTGGCAGGGAAGCGGTGGAACGTGAAGTGCTGGCAAGCAAAAAAATCTGCCGGTGCTTTGACTGCCATCAGGTACTGTATGAGCAGGGGATGTTTGAAAATGAGCCGGTTTCTATCAGCAAAATCATGACATCTCAGCGATACAGTCTTGTGACCTATGCAGCCTATGACGTCTACTGCACGAACCGTGATTGGAACACGCTGGATAAGATCTTAGAACTGGATGCTCCCGGCTACTATATGATGAACATTCTGGATTATCTGGTGGGCAATACCGACCGTCATTGGGAAAATTGGGGTCTGCTGGTAGACAACGAAACCAATCAGCCCATCCGTCTGCATGACCTGATGGACTTCAACCGGGCGTTTCAGCAGTACGACACGCCAGAAGGCGCAAACTGTCTGACCGTGGGAAAACGCCATCTGAGCCAAAAAGATGCTGCAGTGGAAGCGGTGCGGAACATCGGACTGAACCAAGTCCGTCAGGTGGAGCACACCGTATTCTCCGAGCATCCGGCATGGAAAGCAACGTTTGAAGAACGACTGCGTGTTTTACGGAACGCCATGTAAGTCAGAGCGAATATCAGAATAATTGAAACAGAATGATTCCATAATGATTCCATAACGAAAGCCCGTCTGCGCTGTCACATATCGTGGCTTGCAGACGAGCTTTTTCGTTTGGCCGGAGAAAAATTACCATACCTCACATGCGAAGCATAGATGGAAAATCGGGCCCAAGATTTTCGGCCAGAAGCCGGAAACACTTTTGGCTGATGGTCTTTTGTCCGCTTTCCCAGCAGCGGATGCTTGTCCGGCTGACCTTTGCATGGTCGGCAAGCTGCTGACGGCTCCAGCCTTTTGACTCCCGGTATCTGCGGAGGAAGTCTCCGCCGCCCCGGTGCAGAAACAGGGTGTAGTCGTCCAGAATGTCCTCCACCGGGATGCCGTAAAGGGCGGCGAGCTTGTCCGCAAGTTCCGGCGTAAAGCTGCGGTGAAATGTGCCGCTTTCCAGATCCCGATAGAGCCATTCCTCCATGCCCACCATGGCAGCAACCTCTTTTTGCAGCAGGTCAAGACCATAGCGGCACCAACGCAGACGGTCCCATGGGTTCGGGATGTCGGCGTAAGAGTGGTACATACGGTAGAACGCCTGCGCCTCTACGGTGGTGCGGGGGCCTGTCAAAGTTACCTGTAAGATGTACAGAGGGGTTAGACCATGACCCTCACATGACACCCTCTGAAGCAGAAAAAAGGAACCGCTCTCTCGGCTCCAAAAAATCCATTTTGACGTAGATGCGTCATTACGCGAAAGAGGTGGATTCTCTTTTCCATCCCAAAGTGCGCTGGGGAGAGGATAGCAAATGAGCTGCGGATGCATTTTCGCAGGGAGCGCAGGAATGGCGTGGTCGTTTCCCTGCAGGAAACACTGGAAGCGGGAAAGGAGGACAGCGCACTGACCCTTTCCGATGTACTGCAGGACGGTTTCTGCATGGAGGATGCCTGTGAGCGGCAGGACGAGGCCCGGCGGCTGCGCAGGCTGATCGAGGGCCTGCCCGCCCGGGAGCGTAAGCTGATTCTGCTGCGGTACGGGCTGGCGGGTCAGCCGCCCCTGACCCAACTGGAAACGGCACAGCTGCTCCAGATCAGCAGAAGTTATGTTTCAAGGCTCGAGACCCACGCACTGGAACAGCTGCGCAAAGGCTGGCTTCAAGAATCACCGGGAGAATAAAGGGTGCCGCCTGCGGGCGGCGTACATATCCTCTTTTACAATGGGATTGGGTGTGGTATACTGAATTCGTAAAATTGAAAACAGGGAAGGAGCAAAATGAAATGAAGATCCGTAAGGCAGAGGAAAGAGATATTCCCAGACTTCTTGCGCTGTTGGGGCAGGTATTGCAGATTCATGCAGAGATCCGACCGGATGTTTTTATTCCCGGCACCACCAAATACACTGTCTGCGAACTGGCTGAACTTTTGAAGCAGCAAGATAAACCCATCTACGTTGCCGTGAACGAAGATGATGTGTGTATGGGCTATGCCTTCTGTCAAATGCAGGAGCAGCCATTTTCTACGAATATGGTGCCCTTTAAGTCACTGTTCATTGATGATTTGTGCGTTGACCAGCAGGCACGGGGACAGCACATCGGAGAAAGCCTGTTTGAATATGTGAAGCAGCAGGCAAAAGAGCAAGGCTGCTATGAGGTGACGCTGAACGTCTGGGCAGGAAACACCTCGGCAGAGCACTTCTACGAAAAAATGGGTATGAGGACAAAGGAACGACAGATGGAATATATCCTGTGAACCGGGTGGCTTATCTGGTGGGGCACCACCATAGCCCGGAGCAGATCAACGGCATCGACTACCAGATCCTGATCGAGGCGGATGATATCGTCAATGCATCCGAAAGCGGTTATAGCCAGCAGGTGATCCGATCTTTTATGGAACATACCATGAAAACAGCGGCAGGTATTCGACTGACGAAAACAGTGTTTGGAGTATAACAGAGAAGTTTGCCGCAAAACGCGAAAAAATAGATTCCATAAGCGAGTGACCTGAGAAGGACACCACCGAGAAAACACAGACACGTTAAAAAAGTCGCCGGGGAGCTTTCCCAGTTGGGAGGCATCCTCGGCGGATTTTTTAGTTTATATAGTAGTTTTGCAGAACAATGTGCCTGTTACCCGTATATTTTCCCCACGATCTTTCCGCGTGCTGTGGCGGGAATGTTGATCTGATTCGAGTATACCGCATCGCAGGGCGGCTGTCTATACTGATGGCCGGATCGTGGAAAAGTACAGGGATCAACTTGCGCAAATTCTCACGCAGAGTGGCCTCTCTTTTTTACACAGCCAATGCCAATTAGCGCTTGAAATCGAAATGCTGCGCAAGTATACTATACTAGTTATACTGTACAAGCTTGATCACAAATCAGTATGCCAGTTGACCATAAAAGACATACCAGAATTGAAGCGCGCGGCAGAATCAAAACCCTACGAGGAAGAAAATGAAATTCGATAGAAGACTTACAGATGAAATCTACACTTCCGATACGGTAAGGCTGGGAAAAAATGCATTTCAGGCCATGCGGGAGACAATCTATCATAATGGCGGTGTCGGAACCATTACCGGGTACTATGATGCCGAATTGTCGATCCTGTCGGTCAGTGATCTGTTTCTGCATAATCTGAACCACAGCTATGCATCCCTGATGGAGCAGACAAAGGGTTCGCTGAAGAGTCTTTTCTATAAGAAAGATGCCGCATTCCTTGACAATACACGCTTTCGTCAGCTTCAAGGCGAAGGGGAAGGCCGGATCCTTACAGCAGATGGCTCTCCCGTCTATGTGCGTCTCTACAAAAAAGATGCAGTCGATACGGATGGAACACCGATCTGGATCATGTCAGTACAGATGAACTGGGCGTATGAGAACCTTGCGCTGGTTAATGAATCCATCCATTCTGCACTATGGTATTTTGAGTGTAATGAAAACGGTGAGATCGTTCATGTGAACTGGAGCCATGCGTTCCGGCAGATCCTTGGATATTACGACATTCTGGATTTTCCGAACAAACTGGATTCGTGGTCGAATCTTCTGCACCCGGAGGACTATAACCGGGTAATGCAGCTGCTTTTGGAAACGATTGCCGACAAAACCAATGCTACAAAGTATAATGTTGAGTACCGGCTGAAAATGCAGGATGGCCAATACCATTGGTTCCGGGCATCGGCGGAGGTGATACGCCGTCTGGATGGCTCGGCCAATCGAATTGCCGGAATCATCAGCAATATTGACGCGGAAAAAAGAAGCCGGATGCAGGCGCAGCGGGCAGCGGCATTTCACCGTGCATTTACCAGCGCAAACCTCTGTGAATACTATGTAAATCTGGAAAAGAATACCTTTGATGCTTTCAAAGTGGAGCCCTCTTTGATGACTGCCTTTGAGCAGAACCACACATGGGATGGACTGGTCAGATTCTTTGTGGATAACTATGTGGTTGAAGAGGACAAAAAGTCTGTAACGAATTTCTACAATCGCGCCTACATCACGGAAAAACTAAAGGGGCTTGAGACGGAGCTGCGTCAGGAGTGCCGCATCGTTCTGAATGGGGAGGAACGATGGGTCAGCAACGTGGTCATGCGCGGCGAGATCGAAGATTCCGAATATGCGATGATTTTTCTGCGGGACATCACAGAGTCCAAAGCAGAGACGGCACGGCGGATGCAGATGGCCTCAGATAACGCATCGATGGATCTTTTGATCAAGAGTATGGTGCGTCTGCTGGACCGCTTTGTCGTCTGCGATCTGGAAAATGACCGGTATCGGTTCTATAATCTGCAAGGTGAAATGATATACGCGCCGACGGGAACCTACCATGATTTTGTGGAGCAGGTGGCTGTAAGGTATAAGACGTTGGAGCCATTGGCGGCGATGGACGCATTGTTCTCACCGGAAAATATCCGAAAGAATCTGCAGGGCGAGAACGACATCTACAAATTTGAATACTGCTCCATAGATGAGAACACCTATAAGATCGGTTCCTTCATTCCGCTGGAGTGGGATGGCACAAAGCTGGTCAAAGCACTGTTGGCATCGATGGATGTGTCACAGGAGAAAAAGGCCGAGATCGAATCCCATAAGGCATTGAAGGAAGCGTACCGGGCAGCGGAAAACGCAAGCCGCGCCAAGACAGAATTTCTCTCCAATATGTCCCATGATATCCGTACACCGATGAATGCAATCGTTGGATTGACCGCCATTGCGGGTGCGAATATCGAGAGTCAGGACAGGGTGGTCGAGTGTCTTGGCAAGATCACAAAGTCGAGTCGTCATCTGTTGGGACTGATCAATGAAGTGCTGGATATGGCCAGAATCGAGAGCGGGCGAATAAGCCTTGCCGAGGAGGATTTCAGCCTGCCGGAGCTGGTCGATAACCTGCTCACCCTCACAAAACCGGCAATCGACGAGCACCACCATCAGCTCGAAGTCCATGTTGAGCACATCGAGCACGAAGCGGTCTGCGGCGACAGCCTGCGCATCCAGCAGGTCTTTGTGAACCTGATGAGCAACGCCGTCAAGTATACCCCGGATGGCGGAAACATCACCCTTACGATCAAGGAAAAACCGAACGGCTTCTCGGAGCTTGGCTGCTACGAGTTTTCCATCGAGGACAACGGCATCGGTATGACGCCGGAATTCCAGAAGATCATGTTCGAGCCGTTCAGCCGGGCAGACGATCACCGGACGACCAAGGTGCAGGGCACCGGTCTTGGCATGACCATTGCAAGAAACATCGTTAACCTGATGAATGGTGACATTCAGGTCGAAAGCGCTCCCAACAAGGGAACGAAGATCACGGTCACGGTCTATCTGAAGCTTCAGGAGAACGAGAAGGAACAGGAAAAAGAACTGCTCGATCTGCCGGTACTGGTCGTGGACGATGACAAGACCTGCTGCGAAAGCACCGTTGCGACCCTTCAGGAGATCGGCATAGCGGGCGAATGGGTCCTGACCGGCAAGGAAGCCGTGGAACGCTGCGCGGCGCGGCACAAGACCGGCCGCGACTATTTTGCGGTGATCCTGGACTGGAAGATGCCGGAAATAGACGGTATTGCAACCGCCAGAAAAATCCGGGAACGGGTAGGAGAAGATGTCACGATTATCATCCTGACTTCCTTTGATTTCAGCGAGATCGAAGAAGAAGCCAGAGCAGCGGGCGTGAATGCGTTTATGGCAAAACCGCTGTTCCGTTCCCGTCTGACGGCAACTCTGCGGCAGTTTACATCCGGGAAGAAGGAGAAAAACGCCCGGAACTATCTGGAAGACTTTGCGAAGGAAAACTATGCGGGTAAGCGGATCCTTCTTGTGGAAGATAACGAGCTGAACCGTGAGATCGCAACCGAGATCATAGGCATGACGGGCGTGACCATCGACAGCGCCGAAAACGGAAAAATTGCAGTCGAAAAGGTGATGGAAGCGCCAGAAAAGTGGTACGATCTCATTTTTATGGACATCCAGATGCCCATCATGAATGGTTACGAAGCCACTGCTGCGATCCGTGCGCTTGCCGGCAGCCGGGGCAAAGTGCCCATCATTGCCATGACGGCAAATGCCTTTGCCGAGGACGTGCAACTGGCAAAGAACACCGGCATGAACGAGCATATCGCCAAACCGCTTGATTTGAATAAGCTGAACGATGTGCTGAAACAGTGGCTGTGATCTGTGCATTGCAGTAAGGCGCGTGATACTGTTGACCGAGCAATCAAAAAGCATGAAATGAAGAACGCCGAGGAATTCCTTCCCATGTGGGAGGAACCCTCGGCGTTTGTATAGACGGACGCACTGCTTGCTGGTACAATGATGTTTCTTTTTGAGTCGGCTTATCTGTCTGTTTGTTAAAATTCATGTTGTGGTTATGCATTCATAAGTGTGGTGCTAAAGATTTATGGCAGTGGCACATTGCTTTTATACAAATAAAAGTGTACAATAATAACAACTTTGCAAGCAATCCCCTTCAAGGAATCAACTGGAACATGGGTGGAGACTGTGCCTGTTAAGCGGAATTGTTTGAATGAATTCAATTCAACATAAAAGACAGTTGCTCATTTGTGAGTAGGAGGAATATATGATGTTTGATTGTGGTTTACAGAATATTTTCCGGCTGAAAAACGGACAGTCCCGTTCCATCAACTGGGAAAACCGGAACGGAGAAAAAGGAAAAGGCGGCATGGCATCCAGCAATCTTGGTCCGTCCAGAAAAGGTTCCCCGTGTATCCCGAAAATAGAAGCAGGAGAGACCGTAACACTTGGTGAGATCCAGGGAGAAGGCATGATTCAGCACATCTGGATCACCGTTACAGACCGTACCAGTGAACGTAACCGTTATGTTCTGCGGGATCTTGTTCTGCGCATGTACTGGGACGATGAAGAATTTCCATCCGTTGAATGCCCGCTTGGCGATTTCTTCTGCTGCGGCTTCGGTGTTTCCTACCAGGTAAACTCAGTCCCGATTGCTGTCAATCCGACCCGTGGTTTCAACAGCTATTTCCCGATGCCGTTCCGTAAAAACGCCCGTATTACCATTGAAAATCAGTGTGATGAGCCGATTCCGGCCTTCTTTTATCAGATCGACTATTGCCTGACAACGGTTCCGGAGGATGCTGCCTATTTCCATGCCCAGTGGCGTCGTCAGCGCATAACGGAAAAGGCAAAAGACTACATTGTCCTCGACAACATCAAAGGGAAAGGCCAGTACGTTGGAACGTATCTTGCACTTACCAGCCTCGAACGCTACTGGTACGGAGAAGGTGAGATGAAATTCTACATCGATGGAGACAAGGATTATCCAACCATCTGCGGAACCGGAACAGAAGATTACTTCGGCGGTGCCTGGAGCTTTGCAACACAGCAAAATGGCCAAACCGTTGAAAATCAGTACTGTACTCCGTATCTTGGCTATCCTTACTACTCTAGCCACGATACCTTCCTTCATAATGATTACCACAATGATGATCAGATGCCACAGCGCAGCTTCTACCGCTGGCACCTTCTTGATCCTATCCTTTTTGAGAAGGATCTTAAGGTAACCCTTCAGCAGATTGGCGTCAGTCATGGAGGTCTTTTTGAACGTCAGGATGATGTCGCTACCACAGCTTACTGGTACCAGACGCATCCTCATGTACCATTCGCGCCACTCATGTCCAGAAAAGAGCGCTGGCCAAGATGATTTTTGACGCTTTTCCTATTTTATATGTTTCATTACTTTGCATATCCATGCAGACGTGACCCTGCCGCCTGACAGGGAGCAGGGAAGCGAGACAGCAGAGCAGCAGCTGCACATTCTGCTGTACCAGACCGATGTACCGGAGGCGGAACTGAACGCCGCCCTGTCTGACCTGCGTGCCCAGCGCAGGCGGGAAAAAGCCCAGTATCAGGGCGCACCCTTTGCGGATGTGTTTCAGGTGGAGCTGATTTTATCGGAGGAGGACAGCGACCGGGCCTGCATCGTGGATGTGGGGGACACCGGCATGAGTTATGTGATCCCGTGGAGCAGCATCCCGCAGGAACTCCAACAGCCTCTGCGCCGCTATGTGGCACAGGCAGACGGAAAGCTCTGCGGCTATTGCAAAGAGGAACTCTGCAACACCGGAAACGGACGAATGATCGTGGAGTTGTATCTGGGCAAGCGGGAGCATCACGTTTTGAGGATCTTGTATTGAAATATGCACAACCGCAGCTATTGGGTTGAAAAATAAGGCTGAAGCCCCAATTGCTCCAGCCAATGTCAGAGTTTCTTAATTGTCCATCAAAAATACGTTGGTACGTTTTACACTGTGACGATTCAAAAAACAGAGGAGAGATATTTTACTATGATCTACAAAAAGCAATACGGTCAACCGTTTGATACCGAAAGTGTAGTGGGTTCTTTTCTGCCCATGATGGAAACGATACCCTATCTGACCAAGGAGCCGGATGGTTTCTCCTATGCCATGGAGCCGCAGGATACTCTGTATGGTCTTGGCGAAAACGTCCGTGGTATCAACAAGCGCGGGTGGGTGTACGAAAGCAAATGCTCCGATGACGGCAACCATACCGAGGGCAAATCCTCGCTGTACGGTGCTTATAATTTTATGATCGTGTCCGGCAAGGATACATTTGGCTTTTTTATCGACTACCCGGGCAAGGTCACCTTTGACTGCGGCTACACCGACATGGATACCTTACGCATCACGGTGGCCGAGGAAAATTACGATCTCTACATCATTGAGGGCGAGAGCCTGACCGATATTGTACACCAGTTCCGCCAGTTGGTGGGGCGCAGTTATATTCCGCCCAAATGGGCTTTTGGCAACGCCCAGAGCCGTTGGAGCTACATGAACGAGGACGAGGTCCGCGAGGTGGTGGCAAATTACCGTGCCAATCATATGCCGCTGGACGCTGTGGTTTTGGATATCGATTACATGGAGCGTTACAAGGACTTTACGGTGGATGCGCAGCGCTTCCCGCGTTTTGCAGACTTTGCCGCTGAGATGAAAGCGCAGGGCATCCATCTTGTCCCCATCATCGATGCAGCAGTCAAGGTCGAAGATGGATATGATGTGTACGAGGAAGGCGTGAAAAACGGCTACTTCTGCACGAATCAGGATGGCACTCCCTTTGTAGCCGGTGTGTGGCCGGGACGGGTACATTTCCCCGATATGCTCAACCCGGAAGCCCGTGCTTGGTTTGGCAGTCAATATAAAGTTCTGCTGGATCAGGGGATCGAGGGCTTCTGGAATGATATGAACGAGCCTGCCATCTTCTACGCAGAAGAAAGACTGAAAAAGACCTTTGCTCAAATTGAGAAATACAGCAAGCAAAACCTGGATATTTCCAGCTTTGGTGCTTTTACCGGCATGGTGGCAGAGCTTTCCAACAACGAAAACGATTATAAGCTGTTCTACCACAACACCAAACAGGGGCTTATGCGGCACGACAAGGTACATAATCTTTTTGGTTATAACATGACCCGTGCTGCAGGCGAGGCTTTCGAGCGGCTGGAGCCGGACAAGCGCATTTTGATATACTCCCGTTCTGCCTGCATCGGGATGCACCGGTATGGCGGCATCTGGACCGGCGACAACCATTCTTGGTGGAGCCACATTCTGCTTGCGCTGCACATGATGCCCTCCTTGAATATGTGCGGCTTCCTGTACGAAGGCCCCGACATTGGCGGCTTTGGCAGCAATACCACGGAGGATCTGGTGCTGCGCTGGTACGGCCTGGGCATCTTCTCTCCGCTGCTGCGAAACCATTCTGCCAACGGCACCCGTCGGCAGGAACCCTACCGCTTTAAGAACAAGGCTGCCTTTGCCGGGATTTTACAGCTGCGTTACCTGCTGCTGCCCTACATTTACAGCGAGTACATGAAAGCTGCCCTGCACGACGGCATGTACTGTATGCCGTTGGCTTTCGCCTTCCCGGAGGACGACTTTGCCCGCCGGGTGGAGGATGAGGTGATGATCGGTGAAAGCCTGTTGATCGCCCCGGTATATGAGCAAAATGCCCGCGGTCGGTATGTTTATCTGCCGGAGGAGATGCTGCAGGTGCGGGTAAAGTGCAGCGAAAGCAACCGCATGGAAACCAGCGTGCTGCCAGCAGGCCATCATTACATTCCGATGGAGCTGGATGAAGTGGTGTTCTTTATGCGCAAGGGACACCTTCTGCCCCTTGCCAAGGACGGCAAAAAGATCCAGAGCGTTGCCGATGTGGATTTTGCAGATCTGCGCCTGCTTGCCTATGCTCCCGATGGTGCATCCTATGAATACTATACCGATGACGGCGAGACAAGGGATTATGATAAGCCGGAACATTTTGTGCATATCACGCTGGATGCGGATGGAAACGCAAAGAGCGATCGCGCTACGGTCAAAGTGGAAGGATAATCGTCAGTCATTCCGCAGTTCCTACAGAGTGACAGCATTTCAGCTTGAAATGCTGTCACTCTTTTTCGTTGTCTATATCACAGATAAAATAGCCGTTTCATCTTGAAAATGACGTAAATATTTATTATAATAAGATAAATAGTTGTGACTTTTTGCAAAGGAGGGCTGAAGTATGGCAACGCAGCGCACCTATCTGGCAATCGACCTGAAAAGTTTCTATGCCTCGGTGGAGTGCGTAGACCGCCGTCTGGACCCCTTGACCACCAATCTGGTGGTGGCGGACGCCTCCCGCACCGAAAAGACCATCTGTCTTGCGGTGTCGCCCTCCCTGAAAGCCTACAAGATACCCGGCAGAGCACGGTTGTTTGAAGCCGTTCAGCGGGTGAAAGCGGTCAACGCTCAGCGGCTGCAAACTGCCATCCGGCAGAAAAAGGCAGTCCGGGGAGAGGATGGCAAATACCACTTTGCAAGCACCTCTTTTGATGCCAATGCCCTGAACGCAGACCCTGCACTGGGGTTGAGTTACATTGTTGCGCCGCCCCGGATGCAGCGGTATCTGGATGTTTCCACCCAAATCTACAAGACCTACCTCAAATATGTGTCCCCGGCGGATATCTACCCCTACTCCATCGACGAGGTTTTCATTGATGTGACGGGCTATCTGCCCTATTACCACATGAGCGCCCACGAGCTTGCCATGACTATGGTGCGGGAGGTGCTGACCAACACCGGCATCACCGCAACGGCAGGCATCGGCACCAACCTCTACCTTGCAAAGCTGGCCATGGACATTGTGGCAAAGCATATTCCGGCAGACAAAGATGGTGTCCGCATTGCGGAACTGGATGAGCAGTCCTACCGGTATCTGCTGTGGAACCATCACCCGCTGACGGATTTCTGGATGACCGGTCCCGGCACCGTGAAAAAGCTGGAAGCCCACGGCATTTATACGATGGGGGATTTGGCACGGTTTTCTATCTACGGAGAAGATCGACTGTATGAAATTTTCGGCGTGGATGCGGAAATTCTCATTGACCACGCATGGGGCTACGAGCCCTGCGGTATGGCTGAGATCAAAAGTTACAAGCCCAGCACCAACAGCATCAGCGAGGGGCAGGTGCTGACCTGCCCTTACCCCAACGATAAGGCAAAACTCATCGTCCGGGAGATGGCAGAGATTCTGATGTTCCGGCTCACGGAAAAGAAACTGGTGACGGAATCCATCACCTTGGAGATAGGCTACGACCGGGAGAACGTGGACAAGGGCGGCTATCGTGGTCTGACCCAGATCGACCGCTACGGCAGAATCATCCCCAAGGCAGCCCACGGCACCGTCCGGTTCGATGTCCCCACCAATCTGGGCAGCACCCTCATCAACGAAAGCGCAAAGCTGTTTGATCGCATCACCGACCCGGCGCTGACGGTGCGGCGCATTACCATCAACGCCAACAAGGTCACGCCGGACGAGGGCTTCTATCAGGTGGACTTTTTCACCGACACCAAGAAGCTGGAAAAGGAGAAAAAACTCCAGCAAGCCATGCTGGGCATCAAGAACAAGTACGGCAAAAACGCCGTGCTGAAAGCCAGCAGCTACGAAGAAGGTGCCACCATGCGCCAGCGCAACGCGCAGATCGGCGGTCACAGCGCAGGAGGTTCGGCGGGAGGTTCAGATGGAAAACTACAAAAATAGCAAGATCGGGCGGGAGACCGCCCAAAAGTACAGGGACATCCTAGAGATGGAACGCCCCCAGACCGAAGAATCTCTCCGCAAGCACCCCCCGCATGACCCTTCAGAGGTATCGTGGATGAACGCCTGTATGCGTTTGAAAAGTTTGTCAGCAACATCAAGGAGCTGATCCGGACTGCCCGCGAACAGGGAATCGAGGTCGTCTATGTCCAGCATGACGATGGGCCCGGTACAGGCTTCTCCATCGGAGATGATGAGTTTGAAATCTATTCTGGGTTTGCGCCGCTGCTGACTGAAAAACGGTTCGTCAAAACCGTATGTAGCGCGTTCAAAAAAGAAAGCGGTCTGCTGGAATATCTGACGGAAAAGGACGAAAAAGATGTGATGGTCTGCGGCATCATGACCGACTTCTGCATCAATGCAACGGTGGAGGCGGGCTTTGAGCATGGCCTGCATATGATCGTTCCTGCCTATGCAAATTCCACGAAGAACAACGAGTATATGACAGGAGAGCAGAGCTACCGCTATTATAATGAGTTCCTCTGGCCGGATCGCTATGCCGATTGTGTGCCCATGGATAAGGCACTGGAGCTGCTCAAAAAGT
>VOFB01002157.1_pt1 | contig 23103 bp, 38 predicted proteins | sample 5384141 | NCBI WGS metagenome assembly VOFB01 (sample SAMN12384721, study PRJNA508395) | human gut metagenome | isolation source: healthy gut A | host: Homo sapiens | reverse complement strand
TCGATGCGCTGATGGTTTGCGTATTGCTGGGGAGGCTCGGCAAGATCGCGCGGACGACTTAAATCCGTCGGCACCATCGGTGGCTGTATCTTGCGGCGTGAGGCAGGCCAGCCTGGGCGCACCTCCACCATCATCCATTATATGCACGATAAATACTGCTACGAAAAAGCTGCAGATGGCGCTGCACGACAAGAAGGTGACCCGCTGGTTCGCCACGGGCATCGCCGGGGCTTTCCGTGGTGGCGGATTCCCTCTCGGCCATCAAGTACGCCCGGGTGAAATGCATCCGCGACGCGGACGGCGTCGTGGTGGATTACGAGGTGGAGGGGGACTTCCCCAAGTTCGGCAACGACGACGACCGGGTGGACGGCATCGCATCGGGCTGGTGGATACCTTTATGAGCTATGTGAAGGGCAACCCACCTACCGCGGCGGCATCCCCACCACTTCGATCCTGACGATCACCTCCAACGTGGTGTACGGTAAAAAAACAGGCTCCACGCCGGACGGCCGCAAAGGGCGAGCCCTTCGCGCCGGGCGCGAACCCCATGCACCGCCGCGACACCCACGGCGCGGTGGCCAGCCTGGCCTCTGTGGCGAAGCTGCCCTTCAGCGCCGCGCAGGACGGCATCTCCAATACGTTTTCCATCGTACCGGGGGCGCTGGGCAGGACGACCGGATCTTCGCGGGCGACCTGGAGGTGGAAATGCCCGAGTTTGAGGCGGAGCATTGAGAGAAGGCGGCGGCCATGACGGAACAGGAAAAGCAACGGCAGATCGACGCGCTGGTGGAGCGCATCGACGCCTTTATGAAAAAACGGCGGGGGCCGCATGCGCGTCACCGGCGGCGAGGGCGAAGCGCAGGAGACCCGCTGCGCCGCCTGCTGCGGAAGGCGCGGCCGAAGCCTGCAACGCACCGGCCAAACGGGCCGGCATAAAGCCGCTGAAAAAGCGGCACAGCGAAAAGGAACCTGTTTATGAAAGCAAACGAACGACAGATCGACAACCTTGTCAGCCTTCTGGACGGCTATGTGGCCGAGGCGGACACCACCTGAACGTGAATGTATTCACCAAAGAAACGCTGCTGGACGCCCAGCGGCATCCGGAAAAGATCCGCAGCTCACCGTGCGCGTTTCCGGCTATGCGGTGAACTTCATCAAGCTGACGAAGGCCCAGCAGGACGAGGTGATTTCCCGCACCTTCCATCAGGCGATGTGAGATGGCCGCGCAAGTAACGGGCCGCGTCCATTCGGTGGAGAGCTTCGGCACCGTGGACCGGCCAGGCGTGCGATTCGGTGTTTGCAGGGATGCTTATGCGTCGCTGCCCAACGTCTGGACGTGCTGGCACTGGGGCGTTCCAAATTACGACGTGGGCATCCTTATCCGCTGGAGCCCCGCCGCATCACGCTGGCCGCCCGGGCGCGGGATGTGATTCTGGCCGCGCGCAGGGGCGCTCCGGCAGGCGCGCGGCTGGAGGAAAATACAGCCCCAGCTTCTTCATTGGCCAGGGCCTTGCCGCCCGGCGTTTGCGGCGCCGGACGGGATACCGGACGATCAGCGCACACGCCCAGGCGGTGACGGCCTCGGTGACGGGCATGGCAACCAGACGGCGCCGGGCCCGAGCAGGGCCGGCAGCGCAAAATCAGCGCGCCGCTGAGCACCAGCCCGCGCAGGACCGGAAAACGAGGCGCGGGGCTTCATCAGGGCCTGGAAATAATAGGTCGAGAAAATATTCAGCGGCAGCAGCAGGAACGTGAAACGCCGTAGCGCGCAGAATGGCGGGTGCGATGCGCAGGGATGTCCCCGGTGGGGGACATGAAAATGCGGATGAACCCGTTGGGAAACAGAAAGACGAGCAGCGTCCACACCCGCGCTGAAAAAGGCGGCGGCCATCAGCGCGTACTTCAGCGCCGCGCGGATGCGTCCCCATTTGCCCGCGCCGAAGCTGGCCGAAAGGATGGGCTGGGCGGCCTGGCCCACGCTGTATGCACAGCACTGGACCATGGTGCTCACGTTCACGATCACACCGTACACGGCCAGTGCGTCCGTGCCCAGTCCCTGCAGGATCTGGCGGTTGAACAGCATGGTCAGGATGCCCATGGCGATGTCGAGAAAGAACGTGGAAAAGCCGGTGGTCAGGAATCTGCCGCAGCTTGTTCCGGCATTTCGGAAGCGGACGGGCCGCAGCGTGCAGCGCCGGGAGAAAAAGTGGGACAGCATCACCGTGAAGGTGATGCCCGAGCCGATGGCTGTTGCCAGCCCCGCCAGGCTCACATATGTCTGGTGAACACAAAAAATCGCCAGGCGTGAAGACGCCGCCCGCCAGCACCGCCGCCGTGGCAAGCCCCGCGCCGTCGTTGCGCAGGAACGCCGCCAGCATCTGGTTGAACAGGAACAGCGGCACCACGAATTTGACGGGGGAGCAGATATTGCTGCGCCAGCGGCAGGCGTCCCGCGCGCCGAACAGGCGCAGCAGCGGCGCGTCGAAAAATGCGATGGCGAGCCAGCTCACGGCGGCAAAGAACACGGTGCCCGCCAGCGCGGCGGTAAAATACTCGTCGCCTTCTTTCCGCCTGCCCGCGCCCCGCGCCGCGCTTAGCAGAACCGAGCCGCCGATGCCTGTCAGCAGCCCCAGGCTGTAAATGATGTTCCACACCGGCGCGACGATGGCCAGCGCGGCCGTGCCCTCCGGCCCCCTGGTACTGCCCACCATGGCCGAATCCACCAGGCCGTAGATGGAGCTGATGAGCGCGCTGCCGAACGCCGCGCCCAGATACCTGAAATAAATTTGCCTGACGTTTCCTTTTCAGCAGATCCATTGAGATCCCTCCGTTGTTTTGCACCCCCGCGGGCATCAAAAAGCCGGATAAAAAACAGGCGTCTCAGCCTGTCACCTTATCCGGCCCATCATTCAAGTGAATGATCTGCCCTCCGAGTGAGCAGTTGACATTATACTAAAACAAAAGAGCGAAGTCAAGCCCTGTCTTACGGCGCGGGGGCACGGCGCTATGGCAGGGGCGGGCTGCTCCGGCGGCAGGTTGTCCTCGGTGTAGTATCCCACAGCGCCGCCCGAGGGGACAAGGCATCCGGTGGCGGGGGTCGTAGCGGCGTGCAACGACGCCCTCCGGCACGGGAAATTCCAGATAGGGCAGCCCTTCCTGTGCCTGCTGCATATAATCCCGCCAGAGCGTCTGCAGCGGTTTGCCCGTGCGCACGCCCTGCTGGGACAGGTCGGCCGGGACGTCGTAGCCCCACCAGCCCGCCGTGACGTAATAAGGCGTCAGGCCCACAAAGGTGAAGTCGCGGTAATCCGTCGTAGTGCCCGTTTTGGCAGCGGCTTCCATCTCCCCGGCGGGCGCCATGCCCCGGGCGGTGCCGCCCGGCGCGGTGAGCACGCCCCGCAGCAGCCGGTTCATGATATAAGCCGTCTGCGGGCTGACGGCCTGCACGGCATAGCTGTCCTGCGCGGGGTCCAGATAAGTGGAGCCGTCCGCCAGCGTGACTTTGGTGTAATAGAGCGCGGGACGGTACACGCCGTCGCGGAAAACGGAATATGCGTTGGCAAGCTGCACGGGCGTAACGCCGTGGGTCTGGACTGCCCAGCACCAAAGGGCCGAGATCGTTGTCCCGCTCCGGGTCCAGATGGGTGAGCCCAGGCTGCCGTACGCAAAGTCGAACAGCCTGCGCTTGCCCAGCATGTCGCCGATCTGCACCGGGACGGTATTCAGCGACTGCGCAAGCGCATCCGCAACCACTACGGGCCGCCCTGTGCCGGGCCCGTTGTAATTGGTGGGCCAGGCGCGCCAAACGTCGTCCCGCGCCTGGTTGGCGGGGTTGCCCGGGTCCAGCGAAAGGCCCAGCTTGCGGCAGTATTCCGTGTTCAGCATGCGGTGGTCCCTGCTGGGTGTGAGCGGCGCGCGTCCGCAATGAGGGAGGAATAGTTGATGACGCCGTTTTTCAATGCCCAGCGCATACGCGGCGAGGGGCTTCATTGTGGAGCCGATCTGACGGGGCGTCGGCGCGCGGTTCAGCGAAAGGTCGTACCGTTTTCGCCCACGCCGCCCACGCGCAACGTGGCAGCCTCTATAGTCCCATCGTGGCCACGGCGGCCTGCGTGCGGATGTTCCTGTAAAATACCAGTGTGTGGACGCCGTCGGCATTGGGCTGCGCGCTGGAGCCGCGGAGCGGCGTTGTGCCGTCCTGCTCATAGACGGGCGTGTCGTCCGGCCTGAACACCGGCTCGCCCTGTGCGTTCAGCGGCAGGCCGTCGTCTCCGTGGGAAACGGCGTCGGCGCTGTCGAAGGGAATGCCTGTGTCGGCTTTCTTCCTGCCGCCACAGAGCGGGGCAGTAGCCGTCCTCGCCGTCGTTTTCCATGAAAGCTTCCAGCATGCGCTGCAGGCGCAGGTCCACGGTGGAAAAGATGCGCAGGCCCCCCGGTTCGGATGCGGGTGACGGCGGCGGCACGCCCGCAGTTCTCTTTTTCCATGATATCGTCCGCCAGCCGTTCAAACACAGCGTCGGTGAAATAAGAGTTCACCTTTCCCCTGGGGGAGGCGGCAGCGGCCTCCTCGCGGCTGCGCACGCCCAGCGGAGCGGCCGCCGCCGCGTCGTAATCGGCCTGGGAGATGCGCCCTGGTCCAGCATCAGTTTGAGCACCCAGTTGCGCCGTTCCAGCAGCTTTTCCGGGTTGGAGTAAGGGCTGTACGCCACCGGGCTGCGGGGATGGAGGCCAGCGTGGCGGATTCGGCCAGCGTGAGCTGGGAGGCGTCTTTGCCGAAATACTGCTGTGCGCCGGCCTGCATGCCGGAGAGCGTGCCCGTGAGCGGCGCGATATTTAAGTAGGCCTCCAGGATCATATCCTTGAGTAGCGCCCGGCCATTACGATGGCGCGTGAGATCTCTTTGAATTTGCCGGAAATGCTCTGGGCGCTGTCGCCGGTGAGGTTTTCGATAAGCTGCTGTTCCAGCGTGGACGCGCCCTGGCGGCTGCCGTACAGGCGGTGGCCTGTCAGCTCGTTGACGGCCGCGCCGAGGATGCGCCCCGGTTGATGCCGAAGCGCTGGTTCCAGAAATTGCGGTCCTCCACACTGACGACAGCGTCCCGCAGCGTTTGGGGGAACTGCCCAGCGGCGTCCAGACGCGGTCGTTTTCGCCGGTAAAAACAGCATATTCCGTCCAATCGCCGCCGGCCGGGTCCGCTGCATATACGATGGAGTTTTCCGCCATCTTCAGCACATAGAGGTCGGGCATGTCGGCGTCCGTGCCGGACAGGCGGGCCAGATACGAGGCAAATACCACGGCGGCCACGCTCGCCAGCATCACGCCCACGCAGCAGCAGCACGCCGCGATATACCCGATGCGGCGCAGAACGCGCCGTGCGGTTTTGCCGCCGCGCGTTTTGAGGGGCGCTGCGGCCCGAGCGCCGCCGTCCTGCCTGCCGGGGCCGGAAACGGCCCTGCGGCCTGGCGGCAACTTGGTATGGTATTTGACACGTAAAATAGCGGTTTGCAAGCGCGGCAGTTGATAGTTGCGGAAGAAAGGCAGTTAATGCTGTTGCGACGTAGTTCCCGCGGGATTTCTTGGTATGGTATAATTGAATTTAGCGAAACGAGCATTCACCCCGACGAAGTACTGCTGTAGTTCCCTATTATTTCTTGGTATGGTATAATTTTCCGGAAATTTGTGAAGGCATCGCGCATGGCTGCTGTAGTTCCCTATTAGTTCTTGGTATGGTATAATAAATGTTTACGCGGATTCTTGCGGTAAATAAATGGCGGATTGGAAGTTGTAGTTCCCTAACAGTTCTTGGTATGGTATAATCAGCAGCAGCCGAAAAAACTGCATCTGCACGTTGTAGTTCCCTAACAGTTCTTGGTATGGTATAATCCTTGCTCCGTTTTAAAGTGCTTTTTGATGGTTGTAGTTCCCTAACAGTTCTTGGTATGGTATAATCATAATGCCGATAACGCCACCAGCGAACAGGTTGTAGTTCCCTAACAGTTCTTGGTATGGTATAATGCGTCACCCTTTCAGAGCAGCGATCGGATGTTGTAGTTCCCTAACAGTTCTTGGTATGGTATAATATGTCTGAGAGAACAGATAGACCTTTTACACGTTGTAGTTCCCTAACAGTTCTTGGTATGGTATAATCGACTGTTGTTAAAGCGCTTCAGGCTGCGGCCTGAAGCGCTTTTTTGTTCTTCCCGAAAAATCAAAACAGCGTAAGCTGTTCGCATGCAAAGGAGGTGTCTGCCGGGGAAAAGGGGCCGAGCAATATTTCGATGGATTGGTATTGCTTTTCCGTCACTACCAACAGGCGCACAGCGCCATTGGCCGGCAGTTGCCCTGTCAGCCGCGCCCGGTGTTTTGTCACGGCATCGTTGCCGTTGCATACGCGGGCGTAAACCGAGTATTGAAGCATATGATACCCATCCTTTATCAAAAATTGCGAAAAGGCAGTGGCTTCCCCGCCGCTGCTTTTTTGTTTGACGGGCAGGTCAAAAAATACAAGCATTCTCATAAATCTACTCATAACCGTGGGGCTGCCATGCCAGCAGCTTCGGCAGCGCCAAAGCGCCGCCCTTTTCCATGCCGGTGCGCAGGCTTTGCACCAGCCGTTCCATGGCGTAAGCCACGCTGTGGTGCTGTCCGCCGGAAAGAATGTCAGCGTTCATCAGCCCGAACAGCGCGTGCTTGAGCGCGGGGGCGAGCGTGCTTGCCTCGTCCACATTGGCGGCTACATACAAATCCACAACCGGGCGGAACGGCTCCATAAGGTCGTCCGCCAGATTGTATTGGTTCAGCTGGCTGCAATGGTGCAGCCCCTCCCACGGCAAAGCCCGTAAACTGCGGCGCAGCGGGCGGCATAGCCGCGCAGAATGGCATAGCCGTAATTGAGCGCGGCGTTGCGGCCATCATCGGCGCTGCGGGTAAAGCCTGTGCCGAACAGGGCGGGGAAGTAATACGCGGCGGCTGCTGCCTCAGATTGTCCCTTATCGCCGCTGGTGACGGCGCGTGCGCGGGAATGCAGAAAGGCCGCTTCTTGTGTTTTGCCGCACAGCGCCAGACATTCTGCCTGATTTTCGATTTTGGCAATGACGAGCTGCTGCCAAAGCCGCTTTTTGGCGGGCAGCGTCAGCGTTCTGCTGCGCATGTGCGACGGTGAGCTGCCGGCTGTGCTGGGCATACGGCAGCAGCACGCCGCAGGGCAAGATGCTTTTTCGTCGCATACGAACACGGCCGTGCCGTTTTGCGCCAAAGCCGAGAGCGCGGCCGCTGAAAGCGTGGCGCGGCGGCTTTTCCAGCATCAGCGCGCTGATGTCCTCGATGGGCACGGTGTGGCGCTCGTCCGTTTCCACAACAAGCTGTTCGCTGCGCGTGCTGATGTGCGCGGGGTTGCTGACGATCACACATCGGTAGGCCATAGCTGCCTCCTTTTTTGATGGGATCAGCGGAATTTCTGCCGCGTTTCCTTGTGAACGGGGAAGACATTGCCCAGAACATCTACCTGATATTTACAAAGGGACTTTAGGGTTTTGAGCCCAAGGCTTGGGATACCATAAGAATTGTCATGTGTGCGGACGGTAATAGTTCCACCAGAAATACCACCGCTCACGAAATATACAAATGCACTTGCCTGCGTCCGCGTTTTCTCCAGCGTGCTGTCCGCATTCTGTACAGTAAACTTCAGCTCGCTTTTATGCTCCACATACACAAGGTCGTTGGGGTACAGCGAAAAGACAAAATCCTCCTCGCGCATTTCCTGCCATTCGCTGTATGGCTTATGGGCCACCACCGCCCGGTTGGGCAGCTCCGGCTTCAGGGTGTCTGCCACATATAGGGGCACCCAGTAATAGCCGTCCCCGGCATAAAAAACACATCGATGCGCACCATCGTGTCGTTGCTGGCCGCGCCGCCGTGCACAGGGGACGGTGAGCGTGGCTTTTTCGGTTGTCTTCACCTTGCGCACCAGCGGGCCGGGCGTGCCGTCCGCTTTCGGCTTGTAAAACGGTTCCGCAAAGGCCTTTTTGCCGTCGCCGCCAAAGCGGCGCAGCTGCGCCTTGATCGCTTCGTACAGCAGCGTATCGCTGGAGGGCATATAGTAGTCTTTGATTTCTCCGTCTTTGTCCAGTTTCAGCTCTGTCAGGGCCTTGCGCACCGTCAAAGAGGCCTTCGTCTGCTGCGGCGGCGCCCTTGATGGTTTCCTTGTGGCCCGGGCCGGTCACCTTGCGGCGCGGCATGCGGGAAACAAACACCGGGCGGATATGCTCTGTGCCATATTCGCAGTAAAATGCCGGGTTGATGTCCAGAAGCGGTTCGCCGGGCTGCTCGGAGAGCCGTACGATCAGCTCGTCGCGGAAGCGCGGCCAGGGCGCGGGAAAGCGCTCTTTGTGCGGGCGTGCTGCGAGCCGGCGCCGTCGGCGTCCTGAAGATATTCGCCCTCAATGTGCCCGTAATAGCCGGAGATGCGGCGGATCATGCCGTCTGTTGTGCAGGCGACGACGGCGGCGTCCAGCGCGTGGTGCAAATCGCCGTCCGCGCGCACCTTGGAAAGCCCCAGCGCTTGCGCAAATGCGACGTAACGGCGCCGCTGACGGCGAAAACGCGCTTTTGCCAAGCGCTTCGACTGCGCAAATGCAAGATGGTCGGAAATGTAGTTGTACAAAAAGCGCGCCATGTGCTGCGTGTCCTGCAGATTGCGCTGCCGGAAGCCCTCGGCTTCGTCCCCGGAGAGCTTTTCGCGCAAAAGGTTCTGGCGCTTGCGGTAGTCGTGCACGCTGCTGTTTGTCCAGACGATAAAGTCTTCGCGCCGTTTGCCCTGCAGGTATTGCAGCGGCAGACGGTTGCCCTTTTGCCGGTTTTCGGAGGAAAGCACCAGCACCTTGTTGCTGCGCCGGTCGTCAAAGCTGAGGCTGTACGGCACAATGTGGTCCACGTCCACATAGCCCGGCTCAAACAGCCGTTCCACGTCCAGCCGCCGGAGCGAATAGGCGCACACGCCGTCCTGCTCTTTCCAGAGGCGGTATTTCACAAGGTCCTGCCCGGTGGGGAGAGCAGGTGGAACGTATCGCGCAGCTCCTGCATCAGGCGTTCGTTCTGCGCGGCGTTTTCGCGCATGGAGCGGTCCATCTCCTGCCGTTCGCCGAAAGTTTTGCTCAGCTCGCGCGCAAGCTCAATGCGCACCCATGCGGGGCTTGCGTCCATCTCGCGGATGATGCCGTTCACCACTTTGATCGTCTGCGCAACGGCGCGGCGTACCACAGGGCTTGTGATCTGCTCCATTTCCGGGGCGGCGGCAGGCAATGTAAAGGCGCGCTCACCTGCGCCGTGGCCCTTGAAATCGTACCCGGCGGCGGTGCAGGCCTGGTCGTAGTTCAGCCCCTGCTCCAGATGCGGGATCAATTTTTCTGCAGGCCTTCAGTGAAAGGTGGCCGAATTTTTGAAAAGCTAAGGCCCGCCAGCGCGTCGATCTCGGGTGCTTGAAACCGGCCTCCGTCAGCTTTGCGCGCAGCGTGTCCTCGTTTTTGTAAAGGGAAAGCGCGGTGGCGGCCGCGTCGCGTTGGGAAATGCTCAGGGGAGGAAATACGGCCCCTTTACAACGCCGTCCAGCGCCTTGCGCATTTTGTGGTATGCGGGCAGGCAGGCGAACTTTTCCTTTTTTCGCTCTCTTCAAGCGTTTCGTTTGCCCGGCAGCGCACGCCGTTGAATTGCACCGTTTCCGGGAGCGCCAGCTCTTGCGAATGCGGGCAAGGCTCATGTCCGGGGTTTTGTGCGCCAGCGAGAGAAGTTGCCCGCTGCGGCTGCGTCAGTGGGCGCGTTTCGCCGTTTTCCGCAAGGCGGATGTGGTTGAGCTTTTGCAGCAGCGAAAAGATATTCAAACGAATAGGCGGCTTTTGCCGCGCGCGGCTCATCCGGCTCGAATGTGCAGCGGCCCACCATTTTTTCCACCTGGTTGCCTCCGTAGGGGCTGTCGCCGCCCGGCCCCTCGTCAAACGAACGCTGGCGCAGAAGAATGGAAAGATATTCCGCCTGCAGCTCCGGTGCGGCCCAGCTGCAGCCCATTGCACGCTGGCGCTCGAACAGGATGGAGGCCTCCTCTGCCACCATATCCCGCCCGACGGTGGAAAGGTAATCGTCAGCCTTATTGCGCTTGTGAAGCGCGAAAGCCTCGTGCCGGTACATCATTTCGCCCACGGTGCGCCAGCCGCCCTGGGCCATGCGCCGGCGGTTTTCGTTCACAGCGGCCAGAAGCCGCCCATCCTCGCCGTCCGAGGCGGTTCGGCGGTTGCTTTTAAACCCGCGGCGCGGGGCAAGGTGCAGCAAAATGCGCGAAAATTCGGCCTTGCCGACCGGTTCGTCCAACGCGCGCGTGCGCAGCGCATAGATGTCTTCAGGCCGCCCGCTTCAAACATTTGCGCGAGCGCTTCCCGGGTGGAAAGGCCGCTGCGTTCCAGCAGGGCGTAAACGTCCGCACGGCGCAGCGCCTTGCGGCGCAGACGGCGGCGCATCCCGCGCGCCATGCGCCGCGGCGCGGCAAGGCTTTCGCCCGTCTTGGGCTGCTCGGCCTTGTCGAAAATGCGTACACCCAGACGGTGCAGTCCAACAGGTTCACCCGTGCCGTTCAAACCGACGACGGCCCAGCCGACAGACGCCACGCCGATGTCCAGCCCGATGCCATACAATGTGTTTTCATATTACCGCCTCTTTCACCAGCATTTGCATGAAAAGGTCCTGCTTTTACGCTTCCATTTATATCATGACCGAATTACGTTGCAGCCGTCAATCAGCACAGTGGATAAAAATATCCGTGTCTTTTGGGCAAAAAGATGACGCCCCGCTGAAAGCGAGGCGTCAGAGCTTTACGGTGCTAAGACCTTATCATAGCAACCATAACAGTTCTTGGTATGGTATAAGAACTGGTTTCAGTATAGCAGTTGTTTGCAGGAATGTAAAGCTTTCGACACGAAAATTTTTGCCGGTTGTGCTTACAAGGAGGCGCCGCGCGCCAAGGCGCGCCTTGGAAAAGCCGGGCCGCCTTGGCGGATGAAAAAAACAAGAAGGCGGCGCAGCGGGCGTATGAGCCGCCAATGCCAAAAGACCGCAAAGAATCAATGTTCTTTGCGGTCTTTTTGGCTGGTTGGGCCAGCTGGATTCGAACCAGCGGAATGCGGGAGTCAAAGTCCCGTGCCTTACCACTGGCGATGGCCCATTGGCAGGAGAACGATAATCCGCATGCGGGTTTTGTTCCTGAAAATGGGGTGGGAGATGGGACTCGAACCCACGACAACCAGAACCACAATCTGGCGCTCTACCAACTGAACTACACCCACCATATTTGGTGCGCCCAAAGGGACTCGAACCCCTGGCCCACTGCTTAGAAGGCAGTTGCTCTATCCACCTGAGCTATGGGCGCAAATGTAAGCCACGATCGGGACACACTGCTTGGATATTTTACAATAAGACGACCAGAGTTGTCAAGGTATTTTTGAAGAAAAAGCATATTTCATGAAAAATCTTCAACCGCTTGACGGCATGGGCCGGGACGACGCGATAAACTGTTAGGCGGAACCGTGAAAATAAAGAACGGAGGATCAGAAAATGGAACTTATTGCAACAGGAAAAAGCAAAGCAGCTGCGGGCCGACATCGTGAAGATGACGTATCTCGCAAAATCCGGCCATCCGGGCGGCTGCTGTCTTGCGTGGAGATGCCTGATGGCGCTCTATTATAATATAATGAAGGTGGACCCTCCAACCCGGGCTGGGAAGAACGGGACCGCTTCGTGCTCAGTAAGGGCCATGCCTGCCCCGCGCTGTATGCCGTTCTGGCGGACAAGGGGTATTTCCCGCGGAGGACCTCTGACGCTGCGCAAGTTCCACAGCCATCTGCAGGGCCATCCCGATATGCGCAAGACCCCGGGTGTGGACGCCAACACCGGCTCGCTGGGCCAGGGCGTTTCCATTGCCGGCGGCATGGCGCTTGCTGCAAAGTATAAGGGCGAGAGCCACCGCGTGTTCGTCATCACCGGCGACGGCGAGAGCCAGGAGGGCCTGGTGTGGAGGCCGCCATGTCCGCCGCCCACTATAAGCTGGACAACCTTACCGTTCTGCTGACCACAAACGGCCTGCAGATCGACGGCACCAATGACGAAGTGATGGGCGTGGGCGATATGATGGCCAAATACGAGGCTTTCGGCTTCGCGTGCGTAAAAGTGGACGGCCACGACATCGGCGCCGTTGTGGAGGCGGTGAACACGCCGCACCCGGGCAAGCCGCTGTTTGTCTGCTGCGAAACGCACAAGGGCCACGGCGTGTCCTTCATGGAAGACCAGGTGGGCTGGCACGGCAAGGCGCCGAACAAGGAGCAGTATGAGCAAGCGATGAAAGAACTGGGGGTATCCGACAATGGCTGAGAGCAAATCCTGCGTATTGCCTACGGCGAGGCGCTGGCCGAGCTGGGCGCGGAGAACGACAAGATCGTCGTGCTGGACGCGGACCTTTCCAACGCCACCATGACCAACCGCTTTTTCCGCGGTGTATCCGGACCGCTTTGATTTCGGCATCGCCGAGGCCAACATGGCCTGCGCGGCCGCGGGCTTTGCCCACGAGGGGCTGATCCCCTTCATCAGCACGTCGCGCTGTTCGGCGCGGGCCGCGCTTACGAGCAGATCCGCAATTCCATCGCGTATGTGAACGCCAATGTGAAGTTCGGCTTTTCCCATTCCGGCCTGTGCGTGGGCGAGGACGGCGGCAGCCACCAGAGCATAGAGGACATCGCCCTGATGCGCGTGATGCCCAATATGACGATCTTCGTGCCCTGCGACGCCGTTGAGGTGCGCAAGGCCGTGCGGCCGCGGCCATCGAAGGCCCGGTGTATATCCGCGTGCGCGCCCGGTGTGCGAATGCTTCACCGACGAGAGCACGCCCTTTGTGCCCGGAAAGGCGAACATCATGCGCGAGGGCGGCGACGTGGCCATCATCGCCATGGGCCTGATGGTGGCCGAGGCGCTGAAGGCCGCCGACCTGCTGGCGGCGGAGGGCATCCGGGCCACTGTGGTGAACATGCACACGGTGAAGCCGCTGGACGAGGATGCGGTTTGTCCGTGGCTGAAAAATGCGGCGCCGTTGTAACGGCCGAGGAGCATTCCGTCATCGGCGGGCTGGGCTCCGCGGTGGCCGAGGTGCTGGCGGGCAGGTCCGGCGCCAAATTCGCGCGCGTGGGCATCGAGGACCGGTTCGGCCAGTCCGGCACGCCCGCGGAGCTGTTTGCAGACTACGGCCTGACAGCGGAGAACATTGCCGAAAACGCCCGCCGCCTGGTGAAGTAAGCGCGAAAAAACAGGTTGACTTTGTTTCCGTTTATTCGGCTTTTTCGCTGGATTCTTACAAAAAATTACAGTTTGCCATTCTTTCCCCGCAAAACCCTTAAATTTACAAATATTTTTCCTGAAAACTGCAACATTTTGGCCCTCTGCGTCGTATACTAAGCAGAGGGGCACAAAAAGCAGTGTCCCGGATTGAAGCGTGGACGGCGGCGCCAAAGGCGCAGCCGACGGAAAATATGCGGAAAGGGCGTGTGGAATTTATGACGACTTCGATCACTTCTTTTATGGACAACCTCAAACAGATTTTTGGGCTGGTTTATTCAGACACGCCCACCGAATCCTACGAGGAAAGCGAAGAGTACGAGGACTGAGCTTTGTGCGAAAGCGCAGCCGGCCTTTATAAAAGCGTCCCGGGCGGTTTTGCCGCCAACCTCTGAGGGACACCGGACGCTTTGTGCTGCGCAGCCGGTTTCCGGTTTCCTCAGTTCTCCTTTCCGGCGCACAAAAGGGCAATTTCGCGCACTTCGCACAAAATTGCCTTTGTACGGTAAGGTATTTGCCCGCCCGGCGCACGTCCGGGCGGGCAAACGTTTTTTTTATCTTTTTCGACAGGCTGGGGCGGGCACCTTTTCAGGTGCCCGCCTTTTTTGCGTTTGGCCGTTTGCACGCCGGCAAAACGCCCGCCAACGTGTCTTTCGCGCGCCCGTGCGGGGAAACGCTGCGGTTCCCAAAGAAGATACGCCCGGAGACGTGTTTCGACACGGTCAAAAAACGGTTCGAAGGCGAAAACTTTCACAGAAAAAGGGTTGATTTTTACAGGGACGCCCCTATAATTGAAACAGAAGTGGGGCAAAGTGGGTAAAGGGGAAACTCCCCATGTGCCGGGAAGGTGGTGGCTGGAAATGCTGATCGGCGAGTACAGCTATGCCATCGATGACAAGGGGAGGCTCAATTTCCCGCCCAAATTCCGCGAGGCCATGGGCGGCACTTTCATCGTCACCCGCTGGCTGACGACTGTCTGGTGGCGTTTCCGGAAGACGAATGGGAGCGCATTTCCGCACTTCTGTCCGAAAAAAGCATGGTGAAATCCCCGTGACGTGCGCTTTCGTACCGCCACCGCCGTGGAGGCGTCGCCGGACAAGCAGGGGCGCATCCTGCTGCCCGCCAACCTGCGCCAGCATGCAAGCTGGAAAGGACGTTACGGTCATCGGCGTGGGCCGCCATGCCGAGATATGGAACACGCAGGCCTGGCAGCAGATGAACGAGCGCCTGCGCAGCGGGCCCATCGCCGCCGCCATGGAAGAATTGGAGTTTTAAGCCGAGTTTTCATCATCCCATCCCTCCTCGCGGAATGCATCGACGGCCTGCCATCCGGCCGGACGGCATTTATCTCGACGGCACCGCGGGCGGGGCAGGGCATTCCAAAAAAGAGATCGCCGCGCGCCTCACGACCGGCCGCCTCATCGCGCTGGACCAGGACCCCGACGCCGTGGCCCGCGTCGCAGCGCCTGGAAGGGGCTGCCCGCCACGGTGGTGCAGAGCAATTTCCACTATGCGGACCGGGCGCTGGCCCAGCTTGGCGTGGACGGGCTGGACGGCGTGCTGCTGGACCTGGGGGTTTCCTCACACCAGCTGGACGAGGTCCGCGCGGCTTTTCGTATCAGGGCGACGCGCCGCTGGACATGCGCGCCAGAGCGACGGCCGCCGACCTTATGAACACCGCCTCCCGCGCGGAATTGTGCCGTATCCTCAAGGAATACGGTGAGGAGCCGTATGCCTGGCAGATCGCCGGGAAGATCGAGCGCCCGCGCCGCCGCACCCATTGAAACGACGGCGCAGCTGGTGCAGGCCGTCGCCTCGGCGCTGCCGGCGGTGCGCCGCAAGGACAAAACCCCGCGCGCCGCACCTTCCAGGCGCTGCGCATCGCCGTGAACGGTGAGCTGGACGCACTGAGTGAAGGGCTGGACGTGCTGTTTGCCGCACTGAAGCCGGGCGGGCGCATGTGCGTCATCACGTTCCATTCCCTGGAGGACAGGCTCGTCAAGCAGCGGTTCCGCCAGTGGGCCACGGCCTGCACCTGCCCGCCGGAGTTCCCGGTGTGCGTATGCGGCAGGAAGGCCAGGGCAAAAATTACCAAAAAGCCCGTTGAGGCAGCCGCCGGGGGGAACAGGCGGAAAACCGCCGTGCGCGCAGCGCAAAGCTGCGCATACTGGAAAAGTAACGCGGCCGGGGCCGCATTGCATATTGAGGCAACGCCGCACAATTCACGGCTGAAGCCTTAAGCGCCGCCTCGCTTGCGGTTTTTCCGGCAACTGTCACAAAAATGCTCGCGAATGCACAAAGTATTCGCTGTGCTTTTTGTTTAACCTGCCAAAAACCGGCCGGCGCGATTCGACGCTTAGAATGTACGGTATTGCCTTGAAACAAAAAGAAAGGAGAGGACGCCATGCAGACGAATGCAGCGTACGACCTTGAGCGGTTCGCTCCGCGGGAGCAAAAGCCGCGTCTGCGCGTGGCCGGGCAGCCAAAGCCCAAACGGGGGCTGGCGCGGTACAATTTAAAATGGATCAAAGCCGTGGCGTTCGCTTCCGTGTTTCTGGCGCTGGTTTGCAGCGTGCTGTACTCCGCAGGTGCAGTCCACTGAGCTTTCGGCCCAGATCCGCACGCAGGAGGACACCCTGGCCGACCTTCAGAGCGAATATACATACCTGTCCAATGAGATGGAAATGAAAACAAACCTTTCGGCGGTGCAGGAATATGCAACGAATACGCTGAAAATGGTAAAGATGGACCGCTCACAGGTGACGTATGTGACCACCGGGCAGGAGAACAAGGTGGAGCGCTCGGACACCGGGCTGGCCCGCCTGGCGGGCGAGATATCGCAGACGGTGGCCAGCTTTATGGAATACCTCACGCCCTGAATCAATAAGTATTATCACCGCCTTTCTTCCTCTGCCGAGCCGTTCGTGCGGGAAAAGCCGGTGATAATTCTTTTTTGCCCGCGTTCGACCGTTTGCGCGGCTGGCCCGCGCCCTTGACAACAGCAATATCCCGGGAGGCAGAGATGAAAAAACAGCCGGAACACAATCGAAAAGAACGTACCGCCGCAGGACACGGCGAAGGCGCCCAAGAGCGCGGTGTCCCGCAGCATGCGCACGCGCGCCATCGTGCTGGCCGCGCTGTTCGTGCTGGTGGGCTTTGGGGCCGTTGTATACAACCTGTACCAGCTTCAAATCGTGCAGCACGACGAACTGGCCGCCCGCGCCGAAAACCAGCAGCTTGCGGACGAGACCATCACGCCCAACCGCGGCGTTATCTACGATTCCGATATGAAGGTGCTGGCCCGCAGCAACAAGGTGTGGACGGTGGTCGCCTCGCCCCGGGACATGGCCAACAGCGGCACGAATATCAACGACGTTGCCGTAAAGCTGGCCGAGCTGCTGGAGCTGGACGCCCAGAGCATTTTGGAAAAGCTTCAGAAGAGCGAAAGCAACTATCAGCTCATCAAGCGGCAGATCGAAAAAGCCGGTGGCGGACGCCATCACGGCCTGGATCACCAGTATAACGCATCGGACAAGGGAAAAGATACTCCCTGTCGCGGGCATCAGCCTGGTGCAGGACGCGAAGCGTTATTATCCCTACCAGACGCTGGCCTCCACGATCATCGGCTTTGTGAACGCGGACGGCGACGGCGTGCTGGGCATCGAGAGCTATTACAACGATACGCTCAAGGGCACCGCCGGGCGCGTGGTGGGCATGAAGAACGCCTGGGGGTACGATTTGCCAAACGGCACCTACGAGGCGGCCTATGACGCCGAGGACGGCAACGGCCTGGTGCTGACGCTGAACGCCAGCATCCAGAGCACATTGGAAAAATACCTGCAGAACGCCGTGGACCAGTATCATGTGGAAAACCGCGCGGTGGGCATCGTGATGGACGTGAACACGGGGCGATCCTGGCCATGGCGACGATGCCGGACTACAACCTGCAGGACCCTTACACCATTGCGGACGAGGCGCTGGCGGCACAGATCGCGGCCATTGCGGATGAAAACGAACGGGCGGACGCGAAATATACCGCGCAGTGGGCGCAATGGCGCAACAAGCGGTGGCCGACCTGTACTACCCCGGCTCGGTGTTCAAAGGTCATCACGGCTTCGGCCGCGCTGGACTCCGGCGCGGCGAACCTGAACACCTTGTACAACTGCAAGGGCTCCATCACCGTGGCGGGGCCGCACCATGCGGTGCGCGCACACCCCGACGGCACGCTGGACTTCTTCGGCGGCCTGGACGGCTCGTGCAACCCCTACTATGTCACGCTGGGGCAGATGATGGGGGGCGGAGACGTTCTGCAATTATATGCAGGCCTTCGGCTTCTACGAGAAAAACGGGCGTCGACATGGACGACGAGGGAACGACACAGTACGTCCCGCTGGAAAGAATGGGGCCCGTGGAGCTGGCCTCCTCCGCCTTCGGCCAGACGACGTCCACCACGCCCATCCAGATGATCACAGCGGCCTGCGCCGTCATCAACGGCGGATATCTGGTACAGCCGCACGTGGTAAAGCAGGTGCTGGACGCGGACGGGAATATCGTTGAAAACGTGGAGCCGGAAGTGAAGCGGCAGGTGCTCTCGGCCGAGACAAAGCGCCACCATGCGCGGCTGCTGACGAGAAGCGTAAATATGACGGCTGCGGATGGCAAGACGCTGACCGGCGGCAACAAGACGGGCTATGTGGCCGGCTATAAGGCGGGCGGCAAATCCGGCACCAGCCAGCGCAAGCAGGCGCTGTCGGACGAAGAGCAGACCTATTATTCCTCTTACTGGGGCTTCGCGCCCGGGGACGACCCGCAGATCGCGGTGCTGGTGATGCTGGACACGCCGCACGACGAACAGGGAACCTATTACGGCGGCCGTCTGGCCGCGCCCGTGGTGCAAAGTGTGCTGGACGAGGCGCTCCAGACGCTGGGGGTGCCCAAGGGAGTACACCGAGGCGGAGCTGGCAAAGGTGGAGACGGCGGTGCCCAACGTGGCAGGCTCCAGTGTGAACGCCGCCGCCGGCAAGCTGCGCGAATCCGGCTTCAATGTGGACATCGAGCGCGCCACAGGCGATACCGTTCTGTATCAGTACCCGGCGGCGGGCACCATCGTGCCGCGCCAGTCCACGATCATCCTGTATTCGGAGGACCGCTCCGAGGAGCGGCGGCGACCTTGTCACGGTGCCGAACCTGACGGATATGAGCTACGACGCGGCGTGCGCCACGCGCTGAAATCGCGCTGGGCCTGAACGTCAGCGAAAAGGGGCGTAACGGGCGGCGGCAGCACCATCGTGGTCACAGAGCAGGACATTGCGGCCGATACGCAGGTGGAGATCGGGTCTGTCATCGAGTGACGTTCCCACGATACCACCGTTCTGGATTAACAGGCCGCGTCAGGGGCGGCGGGCCCGCGGCGCGGCACGAAAGAGGGTGCATCCATGGGTTACAGGTATTGTTCAGCGGCGTGCCGTATACCGGCACGCTGCCGCAGGGCGAGCGTTGCTCGTCACGCAGGATTCCCGCCGGGCCTGCCCGGGCGCGGTGTTCGTGTGCGCCAGGGCATGACGACCGACGGGCACGACCACGCGCGCAAAAGGCGCTGGAGGCGGGCGCCGTGTGCATCGTCACCGAGCGTCCGCTGGGCCTGCCCGGCGAGGTGCAGGTGGCCTCCGGCCGCAAGGCATACGCGCAGCTGTGCCAGAATTTTTTTTCAGCCGTCCGCCGAAAAGCTGCGGCTGGTGGCCGTCACGGGCACCAACGGAAAACCACCGTCACCACGCTCATCAAGCAGACGCTGGAGCAGGCGGGCTGCAAAGCGGGGCTCATTGGCACCATCCACACCGAGATCGACGCCATGGACGTGCCCGCAAAATATACCACGCCCGAGCCGTGGGACCTGAACGCGCTGTTCAGCCGCATGGTGCTGGCGGGCTGCACGTTCGCGGTAATGGAAGCCAGCAGCCAGGCGCTGGACCAGCTGCGGCTGTGGGGCCTTTTACCTTGAGGTGGGCGTGTTCACGAACCTGACGCAGGATCATCTGGATTATCACAAGACCTTTGAAAACTATTTCGCCGCAAAGAAAAAGCCTGTTCAGCCAGGTGAAGCACATGGTGGTGAACCTGGACGACAGCTACGGCCGCCGCCTGCTGGACGAGGTGCGGGGGCCGGAGCGCATCACCTTTTCCGCGGGCGACGACGCGGCGGATTACACCGCCCGCAACATCCGGCTCTCGGCCTCGGGCGTGAAGTTCGAGATGGTGGGCCGCGGCTTCATCCAGCGCATCGATTTCCCATGCCCGGGGATTACTCGGTGCACAACGCGCTGGCGGCGGCGGCCGCGGCCATTGCGCTGGGCATCCCCGCGCGGGACGCCGCGGCCGCGCTTTCGGCCTCCCGCGGGGTGCGCGGCCGGTGCGAGGTGCTGTATCACGGCGCGTTCACCATCCTGTGCGACTATGCCCACACGGGCGACGCCATTGAAAAAAAGGTGCTCGCGGGCGTTGCGCCTTTCGTGGAGGGGCGGCTGGTGGTGCTGTATGGCTGCGCGGGCGAGCGCGATGCAAAAAAACGCCCGCTGATGAGCGAAGCCGTGGTGAAATATGCTGATTTTGCAGTTTTAACGTCGGATAATCCCCACGCAAGGAAGATCCTTGTGCTATAATAAAGGACGCCGAGCCGGTGCTGGCCGCTTCGGGCAAGCCGTACATCGTGGAGGTGGAGCGGCGCACGGCTGTGAACCGGGCGCTGGATATGCTGCGCCCGGGCGATGTGCTGGCGCTGTGCGGAAAGGGCCACGAGGATTACCAGGTCATCGACGGGGTGACCCTTTATCTGGACGAACACAGGATCGTCCGCGAGTGGCTGGAGCGCAAAGGGCTGGACAAAGCCTGACGCCGCCCGGCGAGTATTCAGAGCATGGAGGATTGTATATGCAGCCTGTTTTGTCGAGTGTGCTGCTGCGGGGCTGGGCGCCCTGGCAGGGGGACCCGGAGATCGCGTCGGTGGTGACGGACAGCCGGGAGGCCGGGCCGGGGAGCCTGTTCGTGTGCATCCGGGGCGAGCGCGTGGACGGCCACGATTACGCGCTCCGGGCGCTGGAGGCCGGAGCGGCGGGCGTTGTGGTGCAGCGCCTGGTGCCGGGCGTGCCGCCGGAGAAATGCGTGCAGGTGCCGGACGCGCTGGATGCGATGATCCGGCTGGGCGCGAACTACCGCGCGCTGTACAGCCCGCTGCTGGCGGGCGTTACGGGCAGCGGGGCAAAACGACGACAAAAAGAGTTCTGTTACGCGGTGTTTTCGGCTTTCGGCAAAACACTCAGGACCGAGGGCAACCAGAACAACGAGATCGGCATGCCGAACACGCTGTTCCGCCTGGACAAAAAGCGTGGAGTACGCCGTGGTGGAGATGGGCATGCAGGGCCTGGGCGAGATCCGGAAGCTGACGCTGGCGGCAAAGCCTGCGGGCGCTGTCATCACCTGCATCGGGCGCTCCCATCTGGAGCAGCTGGGCACGCGGAAAAATATCCTCAGGGCAAAGCTGGAGATCTGCGAGGGGCTGCCGCAGGCGCGCCGCTGGTGGTGAACGGCGACGACGATTATCTGCCCGGCGCCGCCGTCCGGCCGGACCTTGAAAGGTGCTGTTCGCCGTTGAAAACCGACGCGGACGCGGGCGCTGGATATCGTTTCCGGGGCGGAGGGCACGCGGTTCACCATCGCGGACAAGGCGCACGGAAGCCTGCCCGCGTATATCCCGGCCATGGGCCTGCACAATGTGCGCAACGCGCTTTCGGCTTATGCGCTGGCCACGCGCCTGGGCGCTTGCACCGGCCGCTGCGCCGCGGCGCTGGCGAATTATCAAACGACGGGCCACCGCCAGCATGTGGTGGAGCACGGCGGCGTGACGGTCATCGAGGACTGCTACAACGCGAACCCCGACAGCATGCGCGCCGCGCTGCTGACGCTGAAGGAATATCCTGTCCGGGGACGGGGGGTCGCGGTGCTGGGCGATATGTTCGAGCTGGGCGTCATCACCCGGCAGGCTCACGCCGAGGTGGGCGCGCTGGCGGCGCGCTGCGGTGTGGACCTGCTGCTGACCGTGGGCGGGGCCATGCGGACCGGCCGCGACAGCGCCGCCGCACTGGGCGCGAACGCGGTGCATTGCAGGGACAAGGACGAAGCGCTGGCCCGCCTTACGGCGTACCGCCGCCCGGGCGACGCGGTTTTGGTGAAGGCCAGCCACGGCATGGCGTTCGAGACGATTCTGGACGGGTTTTACAAAGCCGTGCCCAGGGATTAAAAGGCAGCACCGCACAATTCATGGCTGACGCCTTAAGTGTCGCCCCGTTGCATATTTTCCGGCAGTTGCCTCCAAAAGTCTCGCAAATGCACAAAGTATTCGCTGTGTTTTTTGTTTAAACTGCCAAAAAAATCTGCCGGCGCGATTCAACACCTGGAATTGTGCGGCATTGCCTGAAAATAAAAAAAGCCGGGTGCCCAGCGGAAAGACCGTGCGCATCGGGCCGGGACGCGGCGCGGCCGCGCAAAAATTACCGGGAGCGTGTAAATTATGGAAAAATATGCCCTTATGGCGGCGGCCTTCGGCGCGCTGGCGATCACAGCGGCCTCCGGCCTGCTGATCATCCCCGCTGCGCAGGCTTCACTTCGGCCAGACCATCAAGGAGATCGGCCCCACCTGGCACCAGGGCAAACGGCACGCCCACTATGGGCGGTTTGACGTTTTACCTGGGTGTCCTTGTGGGCGTGGTGCTGGGCTATACGGTTCTGGCGCTCAGCGTGCCCAGCCTGCTGGGGCTGGCTTTCCGGCACCAGCGTCTCGCTGTTCATCGGCGTGCTGACGGCTTACGCCTTCGGCCTGGTGGGCTTTGTGGACGACTATATCAAGGTGGTGAAAAAGCGCAACCTGGGCCTGATGGCGCGCTATAAGATCGTGGCGCAGGTGCTCATCACCGGGGCGTACCTTTCCTCGCTGTATCTCAACGGAACGCTGTCCACCATCGTGACGCTGCCGCTGCTGGGCGCGGTGGACTTCGGCTGGTTCTTTTACGTCCTCTCGTTCCTCCTCATCATCGGCATGGTGAACGCCGTCAACCTGACGGACGGCATCGACGGGCTGGCGTCCAGCGTCACCTTTGTTGTAATGATGGGCTTCATGTTTATCGCCAGCCTTTTGGGAAACACTACCATGGCGCTGTTTGCCGCGGCCGTGGCGGGCGGCTGCGCGGGCTTCCTTTGCGTGGAACTTTACCCGGCCAAAACGTTTATGGGCGATACGGGCAGTATGTTCCTGGGGGCGCGGTGGTGGCCGTGGCTTACGGCATCGGCCGGCCGGAGCTGCTCCTTTTCATGGGTGTTATCTACCTGATCGAGGCGTTCAGTGTGATGCTGCAGGTAACATATTTCAAAGCTGACCCACGGCAAGCGTATTTTTAAAATGAGCCCCATCCACCACCACTTTGAAATGTGCGGGTGGAGCGAGGTGAAGATCGTCTCCGTGTTCAGCTTCATCACGCTGGTGGGCGTGGTGCTGGGCGGTATTTTTGTCTACGTATCCTGATTCCCCAATAAGCAGCCTGTGCCGATGCGGCCGGCGCGGGCAATTTTGTATCTTCGGAGGTTCCCGATGCCAGAAGCAGCCAAAAAGTTAAAACGCAAGTCCGAGGCCCGCATCCGGCTGCTCAGCCAGCCGCCGCTGGACTGGCCGCTGGCCATCATCGTGCTGACGC
>VOFB01004537.1_pt1 | contig 23113 bp, 25 predicted proteins | sample 5384141 | NCBI WGS metagenome assembly VOFB01 (sample SAMN12384721, study PRJNA508395) | human gut metagenome | isolation source: healthy gut A | host: Homo sapiens | reverse complement strand
GGATGCAATGTCATCATCGGTCTTTACGAAGGAAGCAAGTCATGGGCTAAGGCTGAGGCACAGGGATTTAAGGTATATACAGCTGCTGAGGCTGCAAAACAGGCTGATATAATTATGATTCTTATCAACGATGAGTTACAGGCAGATATGTACAAGAAGGATATCGAGCCAAACCTTGAGCCAGGCAACATGCTTATGTTCGCTCATGGTTTCAACATTCATTTTGGTTGTATCAAGCCACCAAAGGATGTTGATGTAACAATGATCGCACCAAAGGCACCTGGACACACAGTACGTTCAGAGTACCAGGCTGGTAAGGGTACACCTTGTCTTATCGCTGTAGAGCAGGATGCTACAGGTAAGGCACTTGACATCGCACTTGCATATGCACTTGGTATCGGTGGAGCAAGAGCAGGTGTTCTTGAGACAACATTCAGAACAGAAACAGAGACAGACCTCTTCGGTGAGCAGGCTGTTCTTTGCGGTGGTGTTTGCGCACTTATGCAGGCTGGTTTCGAGACACTTTGCGATGCTGGTTACGACCCAAGAAACGCTTACTTCGAGTGTATCCATGAGATGAAGCTTATCGTTGATCTTATCTATCAGTCAGGTTTTGCAGGCATGAGATATTCAATCTCTAACACAGCTGAGTATGGCGACTATGTAACAGGTCCTAAGATCGTTACAGCTGAGACAAAGAAGGCTATGAAGAGAAGAAGCTGTTTGTGCGCTGCATAGCGGTGTGAAATGGCATAATGATATAGTAGAAAGAAATGGAGGAGCACGGTGAAAACACAGTTAAAAGAACATATATTTTTGATCGGTTTTATGGGCGTAGGCAAAACGGCTACATCTCATGCGCTTAGTAAATTATCGGGCGCAAAGGAATTTGATACCGATCAAATGATCGTGAAACAGGAGCATAAATCGATTCCGGATATTTTTGCTGAAGAGGGGAGGAATATTTTCGCCAGAGAGAGACAGAAATATTGACAAGGCTGCGTGATCTGGAGCCGGGGATCATTTCGTGTGGCGGTGGCATGGTGATGCGCGATGTGAACGTGGACAAGATGAAGGAGCAGGGCAAGATCGTGCTTCTTACGGCAACGCCGGAGACGATTTATGAGCATGTTAAAGATAGTACAAACCGTCCGCTCCTTAATGGAAATATGAATATACCGTATATTACAAAGATGATGGAAGCAAGAGAATCAAAGTATTGTGCAGCGGCTGATATTGTTATAGAGACAGATGGCTGTACGCCGAAGCAGGTTGCACAAAAATTACTTGAAAAATATGCTCAAATAGGATAAACTGTATACAGGATTTTGCGTAGTAATCAAGACGCATATACAATTAAGGAGGATTTTTATCATGGTATCAGCAGGTGATTTCAGAAATGGTTTGACCATTGAATTTGAGGGAAATGTATATCAGGTTATTGAGTTTCAGCATGTTAAGCCTGGTAAAGGTGCAGCATTTGTCCGCACAAAGTTAAAGAATATTAAGAGTGGTGGAGTTGTAGAGAAAACATTCCGTCCGACAGAGAAGTGCCCACAGGCACATATTGAGCGTGCAGATATGCAGTATTTGTACAGTGATGATATGTATCACTTTATGAATGTCGAGACATATGATCAGATTGATATGACGGCGGATCAGGTTGGCGATTCCTTGAAATTTGTCAAAGAGAATGAGATGGTTAAGATGCTTTCTCATGGTGGAGAGGTATTTGCAATTGAGCCACCATTGTTTGTTGAGCTTGAAGTAACAGAGACAGAGCCTGGTATTAAGGGCGATACAGCAACAGGTGCTAATAAGCCGGCTACTGTTGAGACTGGAGCACAGGTAAATGTGCCATTGTTCGTTGAGACTGGAGATAAGATCCAGATCGATACTCGTACAGGTGAATATTTGAAGCGTGTATAATTATTACGCATAGGATAGGAGGCGCAATTCATAAGGAATCATGTATTCCTGGGGGTTGCGCCTTTTGTGCAGAAATAAGAAGAGGATAGACATGAAATATAAATTAGTCATTTCTGATATGGATGGGACGATACTAAATACGCTAGAAGATCTGACTGACAGCACGAATGCAACGCTGGAGCATTTCGGTTATCCGGTTCATTCCATAGAGGATGTCAGACATTTCGTGGGCAATGGGATCCGTAACTGATCGAAAGGGCCGTGCCATCGGGACTTAGTACAGAACGGATTGATGAAGTACATCGATATTTTTTGGACTACTATGCGAAGCACTGTGCGGACAAGACGAAACCGTATGATGGGATTTTAGACTTGATCCGTACGTTGCGAAAAGAAGGCTGCAAAACGGCAGTTGTGTCCAATAAAGCAGATATGGCAGTGCAGGAATTGTGTAAAGATTATTTCGATGGTCTGTTTGATTTCGCTGTCGGAGAGAGAGAAGGTGTCAGACGCAAGCCGGCACCGGACGCAGTAGAGCATGTTTTGGATACCTTGCAGATCACAAAGAAAGATGCAGTGTATATCGGTGATTCAGAGGTTGATGTGCAGACGGCGATCAATGCGGGATTAGACAGTGTGATCGTTTTGTGGGGCTTCCGAGAGAGAGAACTACTAGAACAGTATGGCGCCAAAGTCTTTGCACAGGATACGAAAGAATGCCTGCGCTTGTTACAATAAAAAGGATTGGAAAAGAGGAAAAGATGAGAACAAAAAGAAAAGAAACAGATCATATGGGAAGTAATAATTTTGTTTGTGCTGGTAGCAGCTGCTGTTGGTGCGGTGCAGTTCAAACGGATCCATGAACAAAAGATGGCAGAAAAGAATGCCGTACAGAAAGTAAAATCGGTAGATGATCTTGCGGGTCGTAAGATTGGTGTACAGATTGGTACAACGGGAGATATCTATTCAACGGATTATGCCAAGGAAAATAAAGGTACCGAGGTAGAGCGTTACAACAAAGGAGCCGATGCCATTCAGGCACTGAAAGTTGGCAAAATCGATTCTGTTATTATTGATGAGCAGCCGGCCAAAGCCTATTGTGAAAAGAATCCGGAATTAAAGATCTTAAAAGATGAGTTCGCAAATGAGGACTATGCAGTATGTGTTGCCAAAGGAAATGATACGCTGCGCGAGCAGATCAATCAGGCGTTGGACGAGATCACAAAAGATGGCACGATGCAGAAGATCAATGATTACTATATCGGTGTGAATGCCGGCAAAGATCGTTATCAGGCAGATCCAAAAAATCCGAAAAAGAAAAAATTGACGATGGCGACCAATGCAGAATTTCCACCATATGAATACTATGATAAGGGAAAAATTGTTGGTGTTGATGCGGATATGATGCAGGCAGTATGTGATCGACTTGGTATGGATCTGGAGATTCAGAACATGGATTTTGATTCGATCATTACGGCTGTTACTTCCGGTAAAGTAGATGTAGGTGCCGCCGGAATGACTGTGACAGAGGATCGTCTTAAAAATATTGATTTCACCAACAAATATACAACAGCCAAACAGGTTGTTATCGTAAAAGGAACTAAGTCGGTTGTGAAGAAACAGACTTTCCGAGAGGCATTTTATAATAACTTTGTGAAAGAACATCGTTATGAATATTTGTTAAAAGGTTTTGGCAATACACTGGTTATCACATTCTTTGCAATCATTATTGGTATTGTATTTGGCCTGATCCTTTCCCTGATCCGTACCAGCCATGATCGTAACGGTTCTTGGCCAATATTGAATGCGCTGTGCAGGATCTATATCACAGTAATGCGAGGACGCCTGCTGTTGTACAGTTGATGATCATTTATTACGTTATTTTGACTTCGGTACAAAACAAGATATTAGTGGCGATTATTGGATTTGGATTGAACTCTGCAGCATACGTTTCAGAGGTTATGCGTTCCGGTATTATGTCCGTCGATCAAGGACAGTTTGAAGCGGGACGAAGCCTTGGTTTAAACTATTGGCAGACAATGCGCAGTGTCATTATTCCACAGGCATTTAAGAATATTTTGCCGGCACTTGGTAACGAGTTTATCGTACTGATCAAGGAGACTTCTATCAGTGGATATATTGGTATGATGGATCTGACGAAGGGTGGAGATATTGTCCGTAGTATTACGTATGAAGCATATATGCCACTATTTGCCGTAGCTATTGTCTATCTTGTGACAGTAATGATCCTGTCGGCCGGTGTCAATAAGTTGGAACGTAAATTACGAAACAGCGAACGTTAATGCAGCAACAGGGGAGAATAAATATGAGTAATAAAATAGAAAAAGATAATGTTTTGATCGATGTACCTGATTTGCATACAGCCTTTGGAGAACACCAGGTTTTAAAGGGGATTGATATTCAGATCTGCAAAGGTGAAGTGATTGCGATCATTGGCCCATCCGGTTGTGGTAAATCAACCTTTCTGCGGTCATTAAATCTGTTAGAAGTACCGACAGATGGTATTATTTCCTTTGAGGGAACGGATATTACGGATGCATCTGTTGATATTGATGTCATGAGAGAAAAGATCGGAATGGTATTCCAGCAGTTCAATCTGTTTCCGAATATGACGATCAAAGAAAATATTATGCTAGCACCGGTAAAGCGGAAGAAGATGAGCAAAGAAGATGCCGAAAAGAAGGCCTTGGAGCTGTTGACACGCATAGGCCTGTCCGATAAAGCGGACAGCTATCCGTCACAGCTGTCCGGCGGGCAGAAACAGCGTGTTGCCATTGTGCGTGCACTTGCTATGAATCCGGATGTCATGTTGTTTGATGAGCCGACGTCAGCTTTGGATCCTGAGATGGTAGGTGAGGTACTTGCTTTAATGAAGGAGCTCGCGGCAGAGGGAATGACGATGGTTGTAGTAACGCATGAGATGGGTTTTTGCGAGAGAAGTGGCAAGTCGTGTCCTCTTTATTAATGATGGTACTATTCAGGAAGATGAAACACCGGAAGAGCTGTTTGATCATCCTAAAAATGCGAGATTACAGGAGTTTTTATCCAAAATATTATAATTGTCTTATGAAGAAAGTATTATTGGTAACGAGGGTGAGTGGTTTCATACCGCAGCATGAAATGAAACATGTGCGTATACTACAGGATATGGGATATGAGGTACATTATGCATCCGATTTTAATAATGTAGTGTATGGCAAAGATAATCACAGATTGGACGGGACCGGAGTGATAAGACATCAGATCGATTTTGTCAAGTCACCGTTTTCACGTCAAGTGAAGAAAAGCTATCTGCAATTGGTAAAGCTTCTTATGGAAGAAGAGTTTGCAATGATTCACTGTCATATGCCGATGAGTGGAGTTGTAGGCCGCTTGGCAGCGCAGAAGGTATATCGACAGACCGGACGTCATGTGCCGGTATTATATACGGCACATGGTCTGCATTTCTATACTGGAGCGCCGCTTCGCAATTGGCTGTATTATCCGGTGGAGTACTTTTGGCACGTTATACGGATCGGCTGATCGTCATCAATCACGAAGATTATGATAGAGCTCAGTCATTTCCGGTGCGCGGATGGGTGGTATATGTGCCAGGTGTCGGTGTGCCGCTGCCTGAAGAAACTGCTCCGAATGCCAGAGTAATGCGGGAAACGACGCCGAAGATGTTATTAAGTGTAGGTGAATTGTCCGCACGTAAAAATCATCAGCTTATGATAGAGGCAATGGCATTGCTTCGTGATCTGGATCTGAGATATGTTATTTGTGGAACCGGTGACAAGCAGAAAATGTTACAGCAGCGTATCCTAGAGCTAGGGTTGGAGCACCGGGTCTTTCTGGCAGGATATCAGGAGAATATTTCAGAATGGCTTGCCCGTGCAGACTGTTTTGTACTGCCTTCCTATCAGGAGGGGCTTCCGGTAGCGGTGATGGAAGCAATGGCCGCAGGGCTGCCGGTGATCGCATCGGATATCCGCGGAGTGAATGATCTGATCGAGCATACCAAAGGCGGTTATCTGGTACAGGGATTTGATCCGGAAGATTATGCGGTTAAGATTCGCCGCATGTTTACGGAAAAAGATGCAGAAAGTGCAGTTCCACGTGATGTGCGCAGAAACTTGATGGGAGAGTGGAACAAAAAGCGTGTGAAACAATTTTCTACACAAGTGGTGGATCAACAAATGAGAGCACTGTATCAAGAAGTGCTGCAGGAAGACAATGCAGGAAGGAGAAGGCGTTGATGGCACATACAGCAAAAGTATTGACCATTGCGGTTGCGGCATACAATGTCGCGCCATACATTGCACAATGTTTGGATTCTTTTGTGGATGAGAAACTCCTTCCGGCATTGGATATTGTGGTGATTGACGATGGATCTACGGATGCTACGGCACACATAGTGAAAAAAATATATCAACAGATTTCCAGAGTCTTTTCGTCTTGTTTCGCAGGAAAATGGTGGTTATGGTGCCCCGGTCAATCATGCGCTGGCACTGGCACAGGGAGAATATTTCAAGACAGTAGATGGAGATGATTGGGTAGATACAAAAGAACTCTTGACAGTTGTATGCTATTTGATGGATAATAGAGAAAGATCAGATGTTGTCGTGACAGATTATTGTTGGGTACGTCATCGTGATGGAAAGGAAATACGCCGGATCAAGACTGATTTCGCACAGAAGCAATATCAACATATCTATTCCTTTGATGAAATAGCAGATAAGGTTTATCTTAATATGCATGCAGTGACGATTCGAACCGCCTTGCTGCAGTCGCACAATATTCAGTTGGATGAGCATTGTTTTTATGTAGATGCACAGTATGTTTTGAGACCGGTGCCTTATATCGAGACAGTTGTATTTTTGCCGGGGATAGTATATCAATATCGACTGGGAACAGATGGTCAGAGTATGAATTTAGAGAGTATGCAGAAGAATTATTTGCAGCATGAAAAGGTACTACAAAGCATTATTCGTTTATATGAACAGGAAGACAAAAGTAGTTTGGCGAAAAGAGCGTATCTTGCCAAAGGGGCAGCAAAATTAATGACAAGTCAAGTTAAAATTTATTTGAGTTTTCGATCAAGCCGCCGCTGGAAAATGAAGATCAAACAGCTTGTAGACACAATCGAAGCGAACAATCCCGAAATATTTCATGCCTGCAACAACCGTGCAGTAAAATTATTATATCGCACAAACTATAGGATCTATCCTGCAGCAAGTTTCTTATTGAGACTGCAACACACATTGCACTATAGATAAGTCACATCATGTTAGAGTTACCAAAAATACAGTGAGGAGAGGACATATGGCAAGATAAGATCGAGGAGATACAGGGTAAAACGTTAGACAGAACAAAAACGGTTATTCATCATTTTATATTCCCGGATAATGAGGACATGGATTCTAATTACGCCCAGATCTATTTTCGCTGGACCAGACAGCAGCCGGAATGCAGACATGGAAAAGTTAGGATACCGGCCGATTGTTCGTTGTCGACGTGTTCTTTTTTAATATCTTTCCGGCTGGAAAATGGAATAAATATGCGGATATTCACACTTATACATTCCAGATTTTATTGCGTGGATCGGCAAAGATTTATTTGTGGGAGACCGGTTTTGATGAGGAAGAGGGGTAGATCGTAAATTATTGGGGATGAAACGTACGATTTCCGATGAAACCAGATTATATGAATTTGGTTTTATGGCTGATGCACTGGATAATAATATATTTATTGTAATTGATGCGGAATCAGATTGTGAATTGTACGGTGGACAGGTTGTGGCAAGAACATGTTATGAGGCCAAACCGGTCAATCTTGCCATTGGAATATGTACATATCATCGGGAGGAAAGTGTGCGCACGATCCTTCAACAGATCTATACCACATTTTTTGAACAGAGTATTTTAGCGGATAACATAGGTGTATTTGTTGCGGACAATGGAGGTACGCTGACAGAAAGTGATTATCCGGACCGTGGTGTCAAAGTTATGAAAAACAAGAATGTCGGAGGGACCGGTGGCTTTGTACGGTGTCTGTTGGAGGCGCTTGAGGATCCTAATAAAGAATGGACACATATATTGTTTTTGGATGATGATATCCGTTTGGAGCCGGAAAGCATTTATCGAACGTATATGCTATATTCTTTTATCCGACCGAATTTCCGCTGTAGTATACTTGGTGGATCGCTGATGCGAATGGATTATCCGTATATTCAGCATGCCAAAGGCGAAAGATGGATGTTTGACCATGTAGAATTCGGCAGAAACGGATTTAATCTTCTTTGTGAAGAAGATCTTATTGTCAATGAGTTGGAAAAAGATGTAGAATATAATGGTTGGTGGTATTGCGCAATGGTTTTAGAAAACAAAAAGAATGAACTTCCACTGCCCTTTTTTATACATATTGATGATATAGAGTACGGAAGAAGGATGGGATGGCCGATCATGACGATGAATGGTATCGGGGTATGGCATGATTCCTTTGAGAATCGCAAACAGTCTGCGATGGAGTACTATGATATGCGTAACAGCTTGATCATGAATGCTTTATATGAACCACGTCGGCCGGTAGAGGATACGTGTAAGCGTGTGTTCCGCCATTTGGTGCATCAGATGCTCAAATATCGGTATGATGATCAGCTGCTGACATTGCGTGCGGTAGAAGATTTCTTGGAGGGACCGGAATATTTCAAGACACATGATCCGATCCTCGTGCATGAGGAAATCATGGAGATGGGCTACCATCCGAAAAATGTAGTCAAGAAGCTTTATGAAATGAAGGCAAGCAGAGATCCGATGCGGAAGGAAGATCTGTACCGCAAGTACACGTTTTCGCTCAAACATAAGCTGACTTTGAATGGATGGCCGTTATTTGGCAAGAAGGAGTTGACGGCACTGCCAATGGGGTGTCATGCTACACAACTATATCGACTCAAAAATGTATTGTATTATGATCCGCAGAGTGGTAGTGGATTTACGGTAAAGCGTAAGAGAGGTATGGCATTTGTGACGCTGTTTCGTTATGCAAAGGCTGCTTGGAAACTTAAGAGAAAATACGAGGACACGGTTCAGGACTATGTGTTAAACAACGCAGAACTCTGTTCCAGTGATTTTTGGAAAAATACCTGAGTATAGGTTAGAGAGGAATTATCATGCGGTTGTTTATAGCAAGAATACAGGGATTTATCAAATACAAAGACCTGATGGGACAATTGATCTCCCGAGATCTGAAACTCAAGTATCGTCGAAGCGTGCTGGGGTATTTATGGAGTATTTTGAATCCATTGTTTATCATGGTCATTATGGCAATCGTGTTTTCACATATGTTTCATCAGAAGAGTATACCGAATTATCCCGTGTATTTAATGAGCGGACAAGTGTTATTTAATTTTATGAATATATCTACCCATCAGGCTCTTGGGGGCAATTACCGGGAATGCAGCACTGCTTAAAAAGACGTATCTTCCGAAATATGTATTTACCGTCTCTAAGATCACCAGTGGGTTAATAGACTGCATTTTTTCCTTTGGAGCGCTGCTGATCGTTATGTTATTTACAAAAGGACATTTTACGTGGTACCTGCTGCTGTTCCCTATTGTAGTAGCACAGTTATATGTGTTCAATATTGGTCTGGGAATGTTGTTAAGCGCAGCAAACGTATTTTCCGGGATATCCAGTATATTTATAATGCGATAACGACAGCATGGATGTATTTGACTCAATGTTTTATCCGGTAGAGTATTTGCCGGATAAGCTGCACTGGTTCGTCGTTCATCTCAATCCAATGTATGCATATGTTACACAGCTTCGATGCCTGACTCTGTACGGAGTATTTCCGGATCCGCATATGGTGCTGTACGGATGCATTGATGCCTTCCTAATGCTGCTATTTGGAACATGGATCTTTACGAAAGGACAAGATCAGTTTATCCTATATATATAAAACACACACTTCACACCTCCAAAATTTGTTCAAGGACCACATAATAAGTAACTCATACTTCCCATACCGGAAGTTATTTCAAAACCACATATTGCTTATTATGTCAGCAACAAATAAACTATTTTGCAGCCGGTAGTCTGAATTGTTCTGCCGGCAGCGAACTAAGATAATTGCCGCAGAACGCAGAGTTTTGGGTGATTTCTTATTTTTGTTAAGTCTCTGATGAATACATGCCCGAAGGATTGTCTGAGATGTCCCGGTTTAGCAAGGTATCATCCATTTTGGACGGGACGCTTTCGCTACGATGCGCTACGTCACGTTACTTAATGTCTCTGAAATACGAGACATAAGTAACGACGAGCGCAAAGTCCCTTTCAAAAATGATGATTACCTTGCTTCCGGGACTTTGAGTTTCCGAAGGGCATGTAAATCAATCATCAGAGACAACAAAATCTAGAAATCACCAAAAACGTAAATGCGGCAAGGCAATTACTATAGTTCTCTGTCGGCAGAAACCACGATGTTGTGGCTGCAAAATTCTTAGTATTCTTTGATATAATAAACAATATGTGGTTGTGAAGGATTTGAGGTATGGGAAGTTTGAGTAAGTAATATGTGGACATACGACTGATTGGGTGTGTGAAGGTTGTGTATAAAACGTCGGATAAAAAGGGGATAGGTTATGAGTGATGTAGTGATTGATGTGAAAAACGTTACGATACGTTTTAATATGGCATCGGAAAAGATTGACAATTTGAAAGAGTATTTTGTCAAATTGGTCAAGAGAGAGTTATTATTTCAGGAATTTTTGGCGGTAAAAGATGCGTCTTTTCAGGTGCATAAAGGAGAAGCATGGGGGTTGGTCGGTTCCAATGGATCGGGGAAGTCGACTCTTTTGAAGGCAATCTGTGGAGTGTTAAAGCCGTATAAAGGAGAAATTATCCGCAACGGGAATATTTCCCCGCTTTTGGAATTGGGAGCCGGGTTTGACCCGAATCTGACCGCTCGTGAGAATATTTTCCTGAATGGAACAATATTAGGACATTCGATGGAATATATGAGACAGCATTTCGATGAGATCGTGGAATTTGCGGAGTTAGAGAATTTTCTTGATGCGCCGATCAAAAATTTTTCTTCCGGAATGCGTGCAAGACTTGGTTTTGCGGTGGCAACGGTCGTAGACCCGGATATTTTGATCGTGGATGAGGTACTTGCTGTGGGGGATTATGCTTTCCAGCAAAAGTGCTTGAAGAGAATGTCGGAGATGTTAGACGGCGGAACAACGCTGGTCTTTGTATCCCATTCGATCGATCAGGTTAAGAAATTATGCGATCACGCAGTTTGGATTAACAAAGGAACGATCATGCAGACAGGAGATGTCAATACGGTCTGCGACGCCTATATGGCATCACAAACCGTGAAAGCGTCCTCTCTCCAGCAATAGAAGATCAGCAATATCATGCCGCACCAGAGACCGGCAAACATCAGATAGCTGCTGATCGACATATAAGGTACTTGCTGCTCTTGGTAAACCTGCAAAAACAGATCATAGGGAACATTTCCGGCGTCAAGGTGCAATGAGCCTGGATAGTTGCCAAGTGTTTTTGACAGCCGGTATCCGAAGAGGATCCCATCCCCCTTGGAGGCATCTGAAGCAGAAATCTTTAGCTCATAACGTGTGTTTTTCTTTGGTTTCTGCACTGGAATAGAAAGCGTAATATAATTATCAGCTATGGCTGTGTGATCCAGCTTAGTTTGATATAGCGTTTGACCGTTTGCAGCAAAGTCAGGACATAGTTTGAATCTGTATCATTTGCCTTAGCACGGATCTTCAGTGTGTTAAACGCATGACGTGCATAAAATGTCTGTGAGATTGTTGAAATGTTCGTTTGCTCCATATTTATAAACCGTGAAAAATGCTCTGTATGAACATTTACAGAGTATTTTTTTTGTGTGACGGGCTGTACGGTAAAGGAGGAAAAGGCACATAACGTAAGAAAAATCGTGACAGACAGGCACATAAGCATTGTCTGTCGTACGCGTTTGGCAGGTATTGCTCCGTGTTGGAACGACTGGGCGGCTTGCACGCCATCCGCTGACAAACATAGCAGGATCGGGATAAAAGGAATGCTGTATTCTGCTTTTGCTTCCCAGAGAAGATAGAATACGATGCCGCCAAATACAGTAAGAACCACAGGAAATAGTGGATCCTCTAATCGTTTGCCGTGTTTGGACAATAGAGAGACCGCAGCAAGCAGCATTGTTGCAAGACGAAAGGCCTGACAGTATACGATCATGAAATCTGTCTGTTCGCTGTCAAGCAGTGTTAATGGCTGGACTCGATCATTTTCGCCGGTGCGCAGATAATAGCGGGCCGAACCATCGCCCCAGGTCACAGCAAGTTTGCGCAGGCTGTGTCTGGCAAGTCCGGAAATTCCATAGTCTATTAACCGTTCTTTGATCTTGCCAAGATTGGCGTGCACTTTTTGGGACTTCGTCTGGAAACTTTGCGTGTACTGTTCTTCTTCGAGCTGAAAGGTTCCATCGGCAGACAGTCCCATCATGAGCCAATGGGTGACAGGAAAGTTGCCGGAACGTTCCGGGGCATAGTAGTGTGCGGTGTAACGGATGCCACAGAAACACAGGACCAAAAGAGCACAGAGACATATTCCGGAGATCACTTTGCAATATAATGGATGTTGGCTTGACTGCACCTGATGTTTGTGCTGAAAGAGCCTCCGAATGCTCAGGATCAACAGAAGGGCAATCGTCGGGATCAGAATGGTCGGGCGCAGGTAAAGACCAATAATACTGCATATTCCGATAGCCAGCCGGCAGAGCCATCGGTACCCCGGCTGATGTGTGTGGCGTGATCTTGCATAGAGATATAGGATCCCTGTCATAAATGGCAGTGACCAGGTACAAGTGTAACTCCAGTGTATAAACAGATAGTTTAATGGGTTAAGTACGCACAGCAGTAAATACATGGATGTAAGATCTTTGCGGCAGCAGTTGATGAAACGGTACCCAAACCAGATAGATACATCAATGAACAATACATTCAATATGCCGAAAGCGAGTATGTCATCAGATATCGATAGTAGGTTCAATAATTTGTAAAAACTACACACAAAGTCAGAAAGAAATAGTTGTTTCCATAATCAATAAAGTAGTGTGTTTGCGTATTATAGTTGATCTGTTGATCGGTGCCATTCGCAATGGCGGCTGCCTGATCGCGAATAATATAGGCATCCGTGATCTGCACCGGATGTAATGCAAATAATACGATCATCTGCAAGGTAAAAAGTAATGCGACGAGCAGGATGGTCGTAAGATATTTGCTGCGGACAGAGTGATTTGTCAGTCGGTACCATGTGATGCTGCCGATTATCACAACGAAAGCGATCATCCACACGAAAATCTGCGGATGGTCAAATAGTTTGTAAAACTGTGTGGCGTGACTGTTTAAGGTCATGCCTGCACAGTAGCAGAGGATTGTGAGTAAACCAAGAAACAGAAGGCTTACAGCACGTGAAAAATAATAGTCGATATGTTTCATAATAACCGTCCAATCTTTAATAAATTTTTTTGCCCTGTCTGCGACGGATCCTATCGCGGACATCTTTACAGTACCAGGCGTACCCGTTGTAGATGGCACGGAAAGGCAGTGAGGATTTTTCATGGAAATCTCAAGGTTTTTGTATGAAAAGAGTTTCCACGCATCCAGTTTATGATCGTTTTGCAAGTGATCGGCGGAGCATATTCTTCGCTTTTTTCGCCAAGCGCGACAGAGTCCTTTAGGTTCGAGAAGACGTTCAGCAAGATGGGATCTGTCGTATCCGGGCTAAAGTAAGCAAGTCCGAAATTGTATAACAGTCTGCCAACGGTTTCCTCGTCTTGTAATTGTAAGGACAAAAAGTCATGGCAAAATGTCGGCAGATATGTTTCGAGTGCCGCATGCAGTCTGACATTGTTATTGTTCGGTGTGAGTACCGGTTTCCAGACATTCTCTGCACGCTCATAGCGTTGTACTGTTTCGTAGGGAACATTCGCAAAAATGCTCTCCACAAAAACAAGAGAATGCATATTGGAAGAATAGTTGTATCGAATGGAATGTCCTACCGTTGGGTAAATAGAGCGGACGTAATACATCGGCGTATCAATGGTATATCCGGCTGCTTCACTGAGAAGCCTGGTCAGACAGTCCTGTGTATAGCCACGCCCCAGTATTCGATAAAAGCAAAGGATTCCTTAAAAGTAATCTCTTGTTGTAAATAAGCAATCACAGCGCTTCTTTTTTGAGCAGCTATTTGAAGTAAATAGTCTCGATAAGCGGAGCTGTTTTTCAGTATGCCACATATTTCCTGCATAAATTTGACGGAGTATCGTTTTGCATGTTTTACATAGCCAAGCTCCGGGAAGAAACGGTCGAAATCCGCCTCTGTAAGACATAGCGCTGATAACAGCCCGGTAAAGGACTGGATCCCCATCAGACTGCCGTATTCGCTAAAAATTCTTCGTCAACATGATCAATAAAGGATGGAATCCGCCAAGCTTTTCTGGATCCGTAAATATATTTGGTGCGGATGGAATATCCCTTGGAGGCGATCACTTCATCTGCAATCTGTTTTAGATAATGTCCGTCACGGGAAATGAAATACAGTGTCCGGTAACCCTGCTTGACGGCATGCGATACGGCATGCACTACGTAAGGGACGAGATAGAGCGCCGCATAGCAATAGGCAAACTGCTCTTCCGGGGCGGGATGCGTAAGGCGGAAAGATTGTATCTGCTTAGCAACACAGCAAAACTCATAGTGGCTGCTGTAATCTGCCAGACGTTTTTCATATGGCGTCCATTCCGGAACCGGTATCGGTGCAGTCTGTATGCCGAGCATTTCCGGCTGTACCTGATCAGCAAATCGGTTATCGCCGATATGGATCCACTTTTCGTAGCAGTAGTCAAGATCTGAATATACGTGCAAAAACAGTTTGCGGGTTGTCTTTTGATGTCCGACTTCACTGGATACATACAAAGGAAGCGTTGCTAATAGTGGATCTGCTTTCTGAAGCAGCTTTACGATCACTTCCTTAGGCAGATACATATCACTGATCAGAACAATGTCGTTTCCCTCTGCAATATATTTTTTGAGTAAGGAAATCTGTGGCACAAGTGGAATAACGGCTTCAAGTTCTCCTTCAATCTCCCATTGCATTAACTGATCTTTCTGCATATCGTCAAGACCATACAGTGCTGCCATGTGGTCAAAGATTTCTTTAAACTGAATCTCAAAATGATCATCGTTGCGCAGCAATACAGACTTTTGTAGTATTCACGCACATTCTGCTCGCACTGCTGTCTGACGGCGGAATAATTTGTCAGCAGATATGGCGGGAAGTCCATCGTGCCGGTGCACATTTTGCTTTGCACATAACTAAAAATCGTCGTTGGATAGAGGCACTTGCGCGAGATGAGTGTGTCAAATATATCAAAGCTGTACAGCGTTGGGAGCTGGCGCATCAAAGGAGTAAATTGAAGTGCGCGTTCTATAATGATCTCGCAGGCATTTTCGTTGGAATACGACCAAAATAAGTGGTTTAAGCGGTCGAGTTCTTCGGCCGGTGATTCCGTTAATGTTTGCAATGCCTGCAGCAATTGTTCAAAGTTCGTTGCGATCTCGCCACAGGTCATTTCTTTGACGTCAAATACAAAGTCGCGGAGCTCTTCTTCATCACCGTTTAGATAGCGGATAAACTTTCGGACGCCGCGTGCCATAAAGTCATAAAAAGATGGAAGAATAGTCGATGATCGCCGCATCGACATCCTCAAAAAATTTCATAAATATCGTTGGCATTATCCCAAAATAACAGGTTTGGGCAATGTTCATACTGTGCTTTTACCTGTAGATATTCAGTATCTTTTTCTACTAAAGGATGCATTTTGAGAACCAGTAATATATTTTCTCCTTGTAAAACCTGCGTTAGTCTGTCCATATCCGGAATCGCAGCTTTGATAAAGTTTTCTTTGGCGTAATCTCTGTAGGTCGGTGCATAAACTACGATACGTGCATCGTCAGAAAGCCCTTTTATGGCACGTATATCATGTGGATAAGTGCAGACCGGATCGGTTACGGTACAGCGTGGATAGCCGGCGCGGATCAACAATTCTTCATCAATGCCGCATTGTTCCATAAAGTGTTTTTCCATCAATTCAGAGGTCACTAAGAAGAGCTGCGCATTTTTGTAGATGCGGTTGTTGCGGATATATTTTTTGGCAATGCGTTCCTGTAGAAAGCCGCCGGTTACTTTTCGTTCAATACTTTTGCAGCCAACACCATGCCACAAATTGAGTATCGTGATCCCCTCTAATTCCGGCTGAAAAACTTCTTTACACATTTCGACAACATAAACTCCGGCTTCCTTCATAATAGTTTTGCCGGCGGTGGAATCAAAAGGCAGGCCTCATAGCCGAGCCGTTTCACATAGTTCCTGACATCTTTGTGGTAGCACATCCATACAGTGCGAATGTCCGGGTGATGTCTGCGGATATATTCAAAAAGACCATTTTGGGTTGCCGCTGTAGCTGTTTCCGGCATTAAAGATCCATATGTGTTTATTTCTTGTCATGGTGTTTCCCTCCAGAGTTTTTCCTTGGTGTCATCGTATGTGTTAGTATCACATCCGTCAGTCGTTCGCAGGCGTGTCCTGTTTCAAAGGAGCCCATCTGCTCAAAATGTTTGTGATAGTTGTCTTTGTCGTCCCAAACAGCATATTTAGCCGGGATCTCCTGTAAAGAGCGGATCTTCGTGTAGGGCCAGCTTTGCGGCGAAACGAAAAATCCACGATCCGACTGCTCATAAGCTTTGATAATATCCTGTAAAACAAAAATCGGACGATCGGTCAGCGCAAAGTCCCACATACAGGACGAATAATCGGTAACTAACATTGCAGCTGCAAGGAGCAACGGCTGTATATCGTCGTAACGGTTGCCGTCGATAAAAAGTTCATTTGTTGTATCGCAAGAGGCCAGAGTAAAATGGTGTGTACGGTACATAAGTACCCATCGCTTGCCGGTTGTATTCGCAAGATCAGATAGGAGCTGCTTCCAAGCGGTGGTATTTGCCGTTAATGAAACCAGATTGTCCCTGTCCGGCAGATTTGCTGCAAAACTGGGCGCATATAGCAGGATCTGCGTGTCAGGGTCAAGATGATAAAATTCATAAACCTGTTGTAGTGCCATATCCGGGTCCTGCCAAAAAATATCATTGCGCGGACTGCCGATCTCCAAAAAACAAGACGCAGGCAGATGGAACGCTTCAGTATAATTCGTCGTGCATTTACGGCAGGAGGAGACAAAATAATCCAGTCTGCCATACCATTTACGAAAATGTCGTGCCATTTCTTTACTTTCCGCACAGGTACTTTTGCCAACCTTCTTGTAAGCGCCGCCGCCGTGCCACGTGCTTATAAAGAGCTGACCGGGTTTTTGATCAGATTTTCATCGACCATATCATTGGTAATAAAGACTTTTGTTCGGATAAAGGTTCGAAAATATTGGAAACTGCGTCTGCCGCATATACGGACACCGGGAAGGTGTGGAAGACTCTCCGGATATTCGGTTACCCAGACGAGATCCCACTGACCGGGATGCTTTGCTTCCAGATATTGCAATAACGCACCGGGGTTACAGACATAACCACTGCGGTGGTGTGCATAGAGCATGATACGGTTCTTTTTTAGGGGAACCGCAAAATATAGAATATATTGACACATTCGTGCAATCCACATTTTTATCTTTAACAGCATACCGTTTGTTCGTACCCCTTTTTCCTTAATAATGTATTTAAAGTGTATCATACCGGATATGGAAAAGCAAAACGAAATTGTTCCCTTTTCAAAAATGATGAAATGCAGTATACTGTTCTTTGAAAGATTTGCATAATAGCAGCAGGCATATGGCAGATTCCGTGAATCTGCTGTTTTGGCATGCAGAATGGAGGACAACATGAATGTATTAGTGACAGGTGGAGCAGGCTATATTGGAAGTCATACGTGTGTGGAACTTTTGGAGGCAGGACATCAGGTGATCGTTCTTGACAACTTGTATAATGCCAGTGAAGAGGCATTAAACCGTGTTCGAGAAATTACCGGCAAACCGGTTAAGTTCTATAAGGGAGATATTGCAGATGCTCCGTTGTTAGAGAAGATCTTTGAGGAAGATAAACCGGATGTATGCATTCATTTTGCCGGCCTTAAAGCAGTGGGAGAATCCGTAGAGAAACCGTTAGAGTATTATCAGAATAACATTGCCGGAACGTTAAATCTGCTATTAGTGATGCGTAAATATAATATGAAAAATATGATCTTTTCTTCTTCGGCAACCGTATATGGTGATCCGGCAATTATTCCGATCACAGAAGAATGCCCGAAAGGACAGTGTACCAATCCTTATGGCTGGACCAAATCGATGTTAGAGCAGATATTTATGGATCTGTATCGTGCGGATAATGACTGGAACATTATCCTGCTGCGTTATTTCAATCCGATCGGAGCACATAAGAGTGGTAAAATGGGAGAGAATCCAAATGGCATCCCGAACAATTTGATGCCTTATATTACACAGGTGGCAGCAGGCAAGAGAGAGAAACTTGGTGTTTTTGGCAACGATTATGATACACCGGACGGAACGGGAGTTCGTGATTATATCCATGTTGTAGATCTTGCCAAGGGTCATGTTAAAGCAATCGATAAGATCCAAGAAGATTGCGGTCTTAAGATTTATAATTTGGGAACCGGTGTCGGATACAGTGTATTAGATATTGTGCACAATTTTGAAAAAAGCGACTGGCGTTAAGATCCCATATACGATCGAGCCGAGAAGAGCAGGTGATATTGCGACCTGTTATTGTGATCCGTCAAAGGCAGCTAAAGAGCTTGGCTGGAAAGCGGAGAACGGCATCGAGGAGATGTGTGCGGACTCCTGGAGATGGCAGTCAAATAATCCAAACGGTTATGATAAATAAAATCCAATCCGTGTGGACAGAAATGGAGAAGTTATGAACGACAATGATCAATATTCTTTGCGTGGAAGAGTGTTTAATAAATTGAGGGAGGACATTCTTGCAGGGAATTATGAAGAGAACTGTGAACTGAAAGAAGCGGCGATCAGTAAAGAGTTGGGTGTTTCCAGAACACCGGTACGAGAGGCGCTTCGTCAATTGGAGTTAGAGGGCCTGGTTTCAATCATTCCGAATAAGGGGGCTTATGTCAAAGGTATTACAGCGAAAGATATTTATGACATTTATGTGATGCGCTCTTACTTGGAGGGACTTTGTGCCAGATGGGCTTGTGAGCATATTACGTTAGAGCAGTTGGAAGAGTTAGAGGAGATTGTTTATTTAAGCAAGTTCCATATTGAGAAAGAGCATTGGGATCAGATCTTTGAATTAGATAACCGTTTTCATCTGCTACTATATCAGGCATGCGGCAGTAAGGTATTAGAACATATTTTGACGGATTATCACCATTACGTAGAGCGAGTCCGTAAGAATACGCTGTCGTCCAGAGAGCGTGCCTCTAAGGCAGGCGAGGAGCATGGAGCTATTTTAGAAGCACTCAAGAAAAAGGATGAGGAGACGGCAGAACGTCTTGCCAATGAGCATATTTTCCGCTCCTTAGCCAATATTAAGCATCAGGGACTTGATAAACTAATGAAAAAGCACAGCTGATGAGCAACAAATACGAAGCAGGACAAAAAGGAAGGAGTTTATGAAGAAGTACGATCCATATAAAAGGCTGATCTTGTTTATAGCCTCATTCATAAATATTTTATTGCTCTGCCTCTTATTTGCTGCAGGCTGGTATCGTTATTATGCAGGTACGATGTATGTGATCACATTTTACCGTAGAGGACATTACGTGGTGATCGCCCTCTATGGTATGATGCTGTTATTCTTTTCTAATATGTATGGCAGCTTAAAGATTGGGCAGTATCGCCGAATCGAGGTATTATTGTCCCAATTTTTGAGTTTATTGCTAACGAATATCTTGTTTTATTTTATTATATCACTGTTAGCGTTTGGTTTTGTAAATCCGTTCGTTTTGTGCCTGATCATGGCAGCAGAGATGGTGGTGACAACACTTTGGAACTCGTTGGTGATCTATTTTTACAATTCAATTTTTCAACCCTGAAATTACTGCTGATTTATGGTGAACGTTCCGCTAAGGATCTGATCTATAAGGTCGAGACGAGACGGGATAAATATGCTATTTATGATTCGATCAATATTGCGGAGGGATGGAAGCGATCAAGCAGAAAATGCAGGACTTCCACGCTGTTATCATAGGCGATATTACGGCAGAGTGCCGTAATGATCTGCTAAAATACTGTTATATGTGTGAAAAAAGAGCGTACGTTGTACCTAAATTATCCGATCTGATCCTGATGGGGGCAGAGAGGATCAATGTCTTTGATACACCGTTCTTGTTGTCGCGGGGATATGCGTTAAGTTTTGACGAAAGACTGCTTAAGAGACTGTTAGATCTGGTATTGTCGTTTGTACTGTTGGTTGTGACCTCACCAATCCTGGTGCTCGTTAGTGCAGCTGTGAAGCTTTGCGATGGCGGGCCGGTCTTTTATCGACAAGTGCGTTGTACCAAAGATGATCAGTTGTTTACGATCATTAAGTTTCGAAGTATGGTGGTGGATGCAGAGAGCAGTGAAGGACCGGTACTTGCATCTAGGCATGATGACCGTGTTACGGTGGTGGGTCGTTTTCTGCGGGCGAGCAGACTCGATGAACTTCCGCAGTTGTTTAATATTTTGAAGGGGGATATGTCCTTTGTGGGTCCAAGACCGGAACGGCCGGAGATGATACAGGCGTATGAGCGTGATATGCCGGAATTTCGCTTTCGAACCCGCGTAAAAGCAGGACTGACGGGATACGCACAGGTGTATGGCAAGTATAATACATCGCCATATGATAAGTTGAAATTGGATCTGTTTTATATTGAAAATTATTCTCTGTGGCAGGATATCAAGCTGATCCTTATGACATTGAAAACGGTATTGAAACCATCTGCTGCTGAGGGGTTCCGGGAGAACAGCCGGATCCCGGTACACAGAGTGGAAGGACAACGGACAAAGGAGGAACAGGCAGATGAGTGCAAAGAGATCAAACCAAAAGGTTATACAGCAGAAATATCCGATGTTGTATTTGATTCCATTGATCGCAGTATTAGCGGTCATTCCGGCATTATTATATGAATGTGATGTGAATACCGGTCTGACAAAATATAACTGGTATACCGGTTCGCAGACAACGATCGATTTCTTTTTGTATGTGAAAGCAATTTGGCTTTACGTGACCTTTGGTGTTATGTTGTTTCTGACGTTTTATATGGTTTTTAGCGAAGAAAAAAAGATATCATTACATAAAGCGTTTATGGCGCTCCTGGTCTATGGCGGTCTTTGCCTTGTGGCAGCCTGCTTGTCGGTGGACCGGGCAAGATCATTTCGGGGGATTTATGAACAATATGAATCAGTTTGGATGTTGTTAGGCTATGTACTGTTGACAATATATGCGTATGTTCATTTGCAGGAGGAGCGTGCAGTCAAAAGGCTGCTTCCGTGGTTTGTGGCCGGTATTGTTGTTTTGACAGCGTTTGGAGTGTGTCAGGCATTCGGCGTGGATCCGGTTGCGTGTAGGACATTTCAAAAGTTGTTTATCACCAATTCCGATCTGATCGGTCATGTGTCGCTTAAGTTTGGTAAAGGACGGACCTATATGACGCTGTACAATCCGAATTATGTAGGTTTTTATGGTGTATTGACGATCCCTTTGCTGATCGCACTGCTTGTCGTTGCACGAAAATGGTGGCATAAGATGGGATATGCCATTCTCATTGCAGGACTGTTCTTGTGCGTTTTTGCATCGCAGTCTCGTGCGGGAATGATTGCACTGGCAGCAGGTGGGATTTTGCTTGCACTGCTTTTGCGCAAATATCTGTTTCGGCGTTGGTATATCGCTGCCGGTGTGATCGCTCTGGGTGTGGCTGCCTTTGCGGGAGTTAATGCTTATAACCACAATGTGTTGATCACACGAATGCAGGGGATGTTTCAGGCAGAGCAGGAAAAGTACGCACTAACAGCGGTCGAGACGGATCGCGATGTGATTTTTACGATGAATGGACATGAGTTACATATGGCTTTGGAGGGAAAAAGAAGCAGATGCCGGAGTTTTGCTTACCGATGAAAAGGGAACGAAAGTCACTGCCGGCCCGGCAGATGACTCTCAGGAACGGCAAGTAGATGATCCCCGTTTTCCTGTGCGTGTCGGAACGATATCCAAAGAGTCGTTTCATGGATTTTATGTCGTGACTTCGCGTAAAACGATGGTAGATGGCAAAGAACAGAATGAACAAAAAAGTGGATCTTTACAAATGAATTGGTTAAAAATGATAACCGATATTATGTTGTGGCGGGGGAAATGCTTTGTTTCGTATGAAGAAAGCGAAAGAGGGATTCTCTTATTTGGAAAAACATTACTCGTTAGCGAATAATCGTGGATATATTTGGGCGAAAACCTGGAATCTGCTGAAAGCACATCCGCTCTTAGGAACGGGACCGGACACTTTTTTGATCGCGTTTCCAAACGATGACCTGGTCGGTCTGTATAATTCCGGACACAGCGGTGAAATGATCAGTAAACCGCACTGCCTGTATTTGCAGATTGCGGCTCAGACAGGGATCCCATCTCTGATCGCTTCTTTGACCTTTGTGTTATGGTATGTGGTATCCTCGATCCGTTTGTTTTGGAATGCTTCGATGCGTGGATATCTGCCGAAAATAGGTGCTGCACTTCTTGTCAGTGTGATCGGTTACCTGATCATGGGATTATCCAACGATTCCTGTATCGCAGTAGCCCCGATCTTTTTTGTGCTTCTTGGCATGGGAGTGGCCGTTAATCACACACTAAATGATCAGCAGGACACCGAGGTTGCGTAGCAGACCACTTTTAAGAAAATGATAACGTAAGATCAAATAACGTCTTGTAAACCAATTTGCGGATGGAAGACCGGCAAAGAGGGATACGAGGCGTTTTTGCGTCTCCGTCAGCTGATCGTTATAGATCGTCAAAAAAGACTTCTGCCTGCTTACAAGTGTCATAGAGTACTTGTCGCTGTGCCGTCAGATGCTTTACACGGTTTGTGATATAATGCGA
>VOFB01003809.1_pt1 | contig 23113 bp, 29 predicted proteins | sample 5384141 | NCBI WGS metagenome assembly VOFB01 (sample SAMN12384721, study PRJNA508395) | human gut metagenome | isolation source: healthy gut A | host: Homo sapiens | reverse complement strand
TGGACGCCTCCGGGTACTGCTCAAAAGACCTTCTGGAGATTCGGCATATTGTTCTCAATGTAAGTGCCCAGATTGATGGCACCCTGGTCGTAACAGCGGGTGCTGTCGGTAAAATCAGCAGTAAAAACAAAATCCAGGTGTTGGGTTTGGACATATTCAGGTGATCTATCGTTTCCACTGGTTCAGACTGGATGGTCAAGTCGATGTTGATGGTCTGCTCTTCCAGACGCTTGAAGATGGTGGGATTTGTTCGGCTCGGATTCGCTGCCACAGGAGCTGGTCATACCGGTAAGGTGACCTTTTCGGACGCGGAAATGTAACGGCACCGGTCGTGTCTGTTGCGGTGCGGCAGTTGCTGTCGCCGGTTGCCGCCGCCACAGGCGAACCAAACGACGGCAGGAACCCGCCAGAGCGCAGACCTTGAGGAGACCGCGTGGGGTCGAGGCTTTTCTGGTATTTTTCTCCTTTTGTTTCTTTCTTCGTGTAGCAGATGAGCAGCGCGGCTCACATAAATTCTGGAATATCCTCGGCCTTTAATGGAACCAGCCGACGGTACCTGGCTTGCTGGAAGAAGGGATACATCTCAGCGACGGCGAACTGGAAATAATAATGAGTTTGCATATTTGAGCAGCTCTCTGCCATCTTCGCACGTTCGCGGTGCTCTGGATATCTGCCCGATCATGCGGGTCCGGCCAGCTCTGGATCGGGAGGATGGAACCTTGACACCAGCTGCGGCGGCTGCTTCATTCGCTGTTCAGGTAGATCGTAGCATCAATGGCTGTTCCACATTGCCACGAACTGCCACAGGCCAGAACTGCCGCTACCGGCATACAAACGGGCAGGAGGATGTGAAAGAAGTGGCTTGTCTCGCTGGCTCCATCCACATCCGCGACTTCAGCGCAGCTCACGCGGGATGCCTTGATAATAGGTACGGGCAATAGTCATGTTCCACACGCTGGTCTTCCCCGGCAGAACGCCCACATGGAATCCCAGCAGACCCAGATTGTTGATGAGCAGGTGGGTGGGAGATCCCGGACTCGCCGCTGAAAAACATCGTGATGTTCGCAAACAAGGTGTTGAAGATCTTTGTTTGAAAGTCCGGCGGCGACATGGGATAAAGCGGCAAAGACATCGTCCCCAGCGACCGAGATGATGGTGAAGATGATCGAGGTAAAGTACTGCGTTCTGAAACCGACCCAGATTACGCTTGTCCGAAGGAAACGACGCACGCTGGTAAGCATCAGACTCCACTTGCAGAAATCAAAGGAGATTCCCGCTTGTTTTGCCAGAGTGACCGGGTCCATAAAGGACGCGATGACGATGTAGAATCGTGGAACGATGGTATCAACGGAACAAACCCCAGAGGTGCGTAGCCACCAGTAAGGATGATCTTATGCTTGTCTGGTTGTAGAGGCGCGTCGTTTTCTGTTTTGCCATGGTAACCCCTCATACAAGCCCCTTGCATCGTTCATTTGGCAGCGATCTTTGTTCACTGCGATCGACAGGATGACGTTGACAACGGTGTTGAACAATGACTGCCGTGGAGAAACTGTAATCGCCGTCCAGCGGGCCCTTTTTATAAACGTACGTTGCAATAATCTGGCAGTATTTCGGGTTCAGGTCGGTTTGCAGGAGGCATAAACTTTCAAAACCGATGCTCATGATGTTTGCCTGCAGGATAAACTGAATCACGACCAACATCGCCAATGGCGGGCCACTCCACACCGTCATGATCACGCTGGATTCGGGTTTGCGCCGTCGATGGCGCGAAGCTTCGCTGAATCTTTGCTGGCGTTAGAAAGGGATGCGATTGTACATGATGGATGACTCCAGATGCCGCTGATGATGTAGATGGGGCGGAACGCTGCGGCGACGTCATGAAGTTGATGCTGGTGTGAAACAGGCCGTTCACCGGACCGGTGACACTCCGCGGCACCGGACGATACCGCACAGCATTGATGACCGAGATGAAGTTATGGGCGCCTCTGGCACCAGCTGCATAGCCTCGATCTTCTTGCTCTCGATACGGTTGTAGATGTAAACAGAATGGGGATCGAAGCCCACAGCAGACCGTGAACTTCCCAGCTTCAGGGTGTTGTCGAGATAGCGCTGGAAATCCGAGGACATAAACAGGTAAAGTTTTTGAAGCCTACCCACTCCGCTGCCCAGATACCTTTGAAGAGGATTGTGCTTCTGAACGCGATCAACACACCGCCCATGAACGCCGTTTCAGCACCACGGCGAACATGGGAACAACGATGCTGCCAATGCCGTTTGATGTGAACCCATGTGTTTGTGCAGCTTGCGTTCTGCTGCCAGCACAGCCGTTTCCGACAATGTCTTTGCTTTCATGAATCATTCTCCTCCTTTTTGATTTGTTTGCCCGCTTGATTTGCATTTTACATTTGCACCTTTGAATTTTGCACTTTTACTTTGATTGTGCAAATGTAAAAACTCTGTAATTCATTTATACCACGCAAGCAAGCGAATGTCAACGATAATTCATAGTATATATCAAAAATACTGTGGATTTGTACAGATACTAAATTCGAAAGTGCGCGAAATATACAAAATGATGATTTGCATTTTTGCATTTGACTAATTTGTGCATTGCACTATACTGAGTCGTAAAGAACAAGATCCGTCGCCAGACTTTATCGATAAAAAAGAACACCGCCTCCTATTTATAAAGAAAGAGGATGACTTATGACAACCAAAGTCACCATTCAGGATATTGCAAACGAACTGCAGCTTTCCCCGCAACACAGTTTCAAAGGCCATCAACAACACCGGTGTGTGCTGGCAGATACCACACGGGAGAAGATCCTGCGCAAAGCCGCCGAAATGGGCTATAAGCAGTTCGCCTATCTGCCGCTGTTTCAGGGAAGACGCTGCAAAAGCAGCAGAGCCTTTCATTCTGCCAAGTGACAAACAGGAGATCGCCATGCTGACGACCCAGTTTCTGAACAGCTCTCACTTTTCCTCCATGATGCTGGATCGTTTTCAGTCGGAAATCGACCATCTGCACAGCGGCATGACCATTCATCGCATTTCTCCCATAGAGCTGAAAAGAGAAAAAAGACTTCCATCTTCTCTCAGCCATCAGCGCACAGCCACGGCATCATCTGCTTTATTCGACTATTCGACTACGCACAGATGCTGTGCGTCGAAGATGCTGTGCAGCCCTGTGATGAATGGATGACCGCCTTTGCTATGGAAAACACGCATTGAGATCCGGGAAATGCGGTGATTATGGTCAGCGCGGCAAAAAAACGCATCAACTTTGCGGGGATAAAGACCACTGTCAGTCCTTCTTTGAGCGTTATGCCAGAAGCATAGGGATGCAGTGGAGCACTTTGGTCTGACAGGGCCTGAGCACCTGTGCGATGCCATCTGGACAGCAGAACTATCCGGTATCCCTGTACGAAACCATCCGTCGGTTCAAAACGATGCCGGATGCCTTTGTCTGCGCCAATGACTTTGTTGCCATGGATCGGTCAAGGCATTGGATGAGCTGGGGTATTCGGTTCCCGATGATAGCTGGGTCTGCGGCTTCGATGACAGTCAGGAGGCTTCCTACTTTGCCCCGTCTGACTTCGATCCATATCCATGGACAGATCGTGGGCTACACCGCCGCCAATCTGCTTATGACCCGCATCGAAGAACCATCGCTGAACTATCGCACCGTCTATACGAAACCAACCTGATCCTGCGCGAGTCCACAGGAGATTGAGCGAAAGGAGAACCCCCATGCGTGACCTGTTCCAATACGGACAAAGCCGCTGTTTGCTGTGCTGACGAAATTGACTTACAGTGCTTACCTGCTTATGGCTCGTGTGCGCCTTCGGGACGATGGTCTGACCCGGATGTTTTTTAAAGGCGTTCCGGGAAAATTTTAAGCCCGCCACAAAACTCTGGCTGATCCTGCTGGCAGTCGGCAGTTTCCTGGCTGCGGATGGCTTTGTGCTGCGCCGAATGTGGGCGAAAACATTTTCTGGACGCTGCTCACTGCAGTGCTTATTGGTGCAGCAGTTCTGTACGGCATCGTTCTGCTGTATACCTTTCCTCTGCTGGCACGGTTTGAAAACACCACCTTCGGCATCCTGAAAACAGCGTTTCTCGTGGGTGTCCGGTATCTGTTCTGCACCCTGCTGATGGCGGCGATCTATGGCATCATGGGGTACGTCATAGTGTTTGTGTTCACGCCTGCATTCCCTGCTGGGCATGGGCTTCTGCGCCATGCTCTGCTCCTTTCTGATGCTTCGGATCCTCTATCTGATCGGTGGAGACCCTGATGCAGTACACGAGGAATACGACCATGACGAAAACTGACCGGGATACGCTCCGCTCCCTCCATGGGCGCAAAAGTGGGAGCACATCTGGGCATATTACAAGCTGCCCATTGCGATCGTGCTCATCGTCGTCTATATCCTCGGCTATGCAGCCTACCGTCATGTGACGAAAAAAGAGGATGTACTTTACCTTGGTCTGGTAAATATCACTGCCGGGTCTGATCTGACAGAACAGCTTACCACCGGCTTTGCCGAGGCACAGGGTCTGACCAAAAAGCAACAGGTCGATCTGCTGTCCGGCTTACTGCTCAGCGAAAGCGAACGCGCAGAGGAGCAGTATGTATATGCTTCAGAGATGAAGCTGCTGGGTGCAGTCAGTGCCCAGCGGTTAGATGTTGTTCTGATGGACGAATATGCACGGGATCGACTGTTGGCAGATGATTATTTTCTTGATCTGCGGACACTGGATGCGTCTTTCCATGCACTGCCGGGTCTGAACGCCGGTGGGACCGTGCTGGATATTTCGGACACGCCGTTTGTCAGGCAGGCAGGTTTTTCTGGCAAGGTCTATCTTGGGGTGGTGCAGAATGCACCGCACCCGGAGCGTGCAGCCGCTTACATTCATTATCTGTTCCAGCGGTGATCGTTGGGTTTTAAATAAAGAATAAGGAGAAAACGCATGGACATTTTAACGATTGGTGAAGTTTTTGATCGACCTGACCCAGACCGGCAAGGATGCGCGCGGCATTCCCTCAGTTTGCCGCAAACCCCGGCGGTGCCCCGGCCAATCTGGCGGTGGCAGCCGCCCGGCTGGGCGCACAGACCGCCTTTATCGGCAAGGTGGGTGCGGATGCCTTTGGCCGCTACCTGAAAGAGGTTCTGGCAGAGAACAAGGTGGAGGTTTCCGGCATGGCGGTGGATGCAGACCATCCCACCACCATGGCTGTTGTTTCGGTGGATGCCACCGGCGAGCGGGATTTCAGCTTCTACCGCAGCGCCAACGCTGACGTGATGCTGAGCAAAGAGGACATTTCGGAGGGCGCTCTGAAAGCTGCCAAAATCGTCCACTTTGGCTCGGTCAGCCTGACCGCTGACCCCTCCCGCACCGCTACGCTGGACGCTGCCGCCCGCGCCAAAAGCTGGGTGCTACCATCACCTACGACCCCAATTACCGTGCCAACCTCTGGAAGAACAAAGAGGAAGCCATTGCCCAGATGAAGGCTCCCCTGCCGCTGGTGGATATCCTGAAAGTTTCCGATGAGGAGCTGCCCCTGCTCAGCGGCACCACCGACTGCGAAAGCGGCACGGCACAACTGGCACAGAACGGCATCCGACTGATTTTTGTCACCTTGGGTGCAAACGGCGTATTCTACCGCTTTGGGGAGAAAACTGGCCATGTGGCTGGCATCCCCTGCAAGGTAGGCGACACCAACGGCGCAGGCGACACCTTCTTTGGGGCTGCCCTGTCCAAGCTCTGCATGGAGGAGCTGGACACCCTGACGGTGGACAAGCTGGAAGGCATTCTTGCCTTTGCCAACAAGGCGGCAAGCATTACCACCAGCCGCCACGGCGCTATCCCCGCCATGCCCACCCTTGCAGAAGTGGAGGGCTGAACCATGGCAGCAAAACAGGAATTTGAGTCCCGGTTTGCCAAGCACAAGGACGAGCTGGAATGGCTGTTCATGGAACTGTACCACAACCGGGAAGGGATGGAGGTTCTGGAGCGGGAGATGGCAGAAGCCTACAATGCCCGCAGTGCCGAGCTGAAAGCACTGGACAAGGCACGCTCTGCCGATCCGGAATGGTACAAGCGGGGCAATATGTTCGGCATGACCATGTACACCGACCTCTTTGCCGGGAACTTAAAAGAGCTGGCAAAGAAGCTGCCCTACCTGAAGGAACAGAAACTCACCTATCTGCACCTGATGCCACTGCTGAAAATGCCGCATCCGCAGAATGACGGCGGTTACGCAGTGGAGGATTTCGATACCGTAGACCCGGCCCTTGGCACCAACAAGGATCTGGAAAACCTGACCCGTGAACTGCGCAAGGCGGGCATCAGCCTGTGCCTCGACTTCGTCATGAACCACACCGCCAGCACCCACCGTTGGGCGATGGCGGCAAAGGCAGGCGACCCGTGGTTTCAGGCCTATTACCATCTCTATGATGACCGCACCATCCCCGACCAGTACGAGCAGACTGTGCCGCAGGTGTTCCCGAACACCGCGCCCGGCAACTTCACCTGGAATGAGAAGATGAACAAGTGGGTGCTGACCACCTTCCACGACTACCAGTGGGACCTGAACTACGCAAACCCGGCAGTGTTCGTAGACATGACCAAGAGCATCCTGCATCTGGCAAATCTGGGCGTGGAAGTGTTCCGCATTGATGCGGTACCCTATATCTGGAAGCAGCTGGGCACCACCTGCCGCAATCTGCCGCAGGTGCACACCATTGTGCGGATGCTCCGCATGGTGCTGGAATGCGTCTGCCCGGCGGTTATCCTCAAGGGCGAGGTGGTCATGGCTCCCAAAGGAGCTTGCCGCCTACTTCGGTACCCCGGAAAAAGCCGGAATGCCACATGCTCTACAACGTGTCCACCATGGTCAACCTGTGGGGTGCCCTTGCCAGCCGGGACACCCGGCTGCTGAAAAGCCCAGCTGGATGCCCTCCACGCCCTGCCGGACAACTGCTGGTTCGTGAACTATCTGCGCTGCCACGATGACATCGGCTGGGGTCTGGACGAAGCGGTGGAGAAGCGGCTTGGCATCGACCCGCAGAAGCACAAGGAATATCTGTACCACTTCTACGAGGGCAATTTCCCCGGCAGCTGGGCAAAGGGTGAGCTGTACAACTACGACCCTGCCACCGGCGATGCCCGTAGCTGCGGCACCACCGCAAGCCTGTGCGGCGTCGAACAGGCACTAGAAAAAGACGATAAGACCGCACTGGACTACGCCGTGAAGCGCGACCTGCTGCTGCACACTGCTATGGCATTTTGCAGGGCTTCCCATGCTGAACTGTGGCGATGAAATTGCACAGCTCAATGGCTGGGACTACAAAAACGACCCCGACCGTGTGGAGGACAGCCGCAATCTGCACCGCAGCAAGTTCAACTGGGAGGACGCAAAACAGCGCACCCAAAAGGCACGCTGCAAAACCAGCTGTGGCAGGGCATGGAGCAGCTGCGCCAAATGCGGGCAGACCCCTGCTTTGCCCCGGATGCGTGGGTAACACTTGGGACAGCCACAACCCCGGCGTGCTGGCACTGGTGCGCAAGCGCAGCGAGGAAACGCTGGTGGGCTGTTCAACTTTACCGAGTACCCGGCAGGGGCAAATCTGGACGCTCTGGGTGGCAAGTATCACACCCCGGATGGCACTTCCGTCTGGCTGGCTGATGTGGAGCTGGAACCCTATCAGGCGCTGCTGGTAAAAAACAAATAAGTAAAACGAGTCATCCGGCTCTCTCTTTTTCGCCAAAGTTTCCCTCGCGTTTTCTTGTCTGCCGAAAGTGGCGTGTTTTCAAAGTGCGCGTTTGCGCAGCCGAAAGAGCAATGAAAGCCCCAGTGGGGCTTTTAAGCGACAGAACGGTCTTGCGTAGCAAGATGGAGGGGCCTCGCCCCCGACAAGTTCACGTTGACATGGCTCGATTTTTGTGGTAATCTATCCCAACAATTTAATATAACATATTTACTTAGAGTTCCAGCTCGGCTCCTAAGGAGCCGGAGCAAGTTTTTAACTTTCTGATCGCTACATAACGAACCCGAACCAAGGCTATCCCGGAAGGGATGGTCAGGTTCAGGTTGTTGTGTGGCGATTTTTTATTGCCAAATTCAGCACCGCACCTTGAAAACCGCATGACCGTCTGCATGGGATACCCGGCGATGACCCTGCCAGGGAGAGCTGGAAAACGCCGCCGGAAGGGGGCAGGAAATCCATGAAGGGAGAACGGCGCACCCAACCTCATGTGTTCACAATGATATGCTCCCTATAACAGAGACATTGAAATAGGGAAAGGGTTAAAATGAGCAAATGAAAAGAGATCGATCCAGAGTTTAGAATCTGGCTCATTGAAGAATGCCTTGCAGGGCGAATGCGAGGACGAAAGGCTGCCAGACGAGCAGGTGTTTCTTCCACTGCAATGTGAAAGTGGATCAGCTTGTACAAAATGGATGGGCCTGCAGCATTTGCGTCTTCAAATGCCAAGAGAACTTATAGCGAGGAGATCAAGAAAAAGTCGTAAAGGATTATCTGACTGGGAAACGCAGCTTCCAAACGCTCTGCGAAAAATACCATCTTCGTAGTCCTGAATCGGTCAATCGATGGGTAAAGTCGTATAATGGTCATAAAGATTCCAAGAAAAACTCAGGAGGTTTCTCTTTGTCTAGGGCTAAAGCCGTTTTTATTCCACCAGCAGAGCTGGTGGTTGTCGCTCGCTCAAGCTACCCAAAGCAAAAGACCAGAGTTGTAAAGCCTTTCGGCTAAATAACTCTGGTCTTTTTGTTGGAGCTTGTGCAACAGCCCCTTCTTTTTGTTTACTTATGCTTTTTTAAGTGTCACACCATACCGGCGTTCTTGCTGCGCGATCAGGGTCCGAGGGGTCTCGGTAGCTTGGTGTCCTGTCCTGCTCTCCTACTGCTTTCCATGGGTGGTAAGCTGGGATCTCCTCCGGAATGGGGCCGAAGGGGTTATCTTCCCGTTCTCCCAATCCAGCCTCCAGGGCAAAGCCGAAGCGACAAGGCCGATCATCGATGCGATATGTCGGCAGAGCATCTGGGCCGCAGCTGCTGTTGCCCAGACCCCGGTGGGCGTAGTCCAGATGCACATACAGGGTCTCCGGTGCAGGAAGCTCAGGGGATGCCGGGCATTCCACAGCTGCAGATCACTGTAGGGCACTGCGCTCATGGCCATGGGGCAGGCGGCCTCAAACCGTACAAAATCCGCACGGTCCGGGTCTGTTAATCGCATACTACGAGATTCCATATGAAGTCCGTATTCCTGAGGCCGTAGATAAAACGGCTGATTTCTCACATCTTCGCTGTAAACTCCCATGCGCCCGCCGCACTGGCGATCAGGATAGGTTTCTAACGGTCCCTTCCCATACCATTTCATAGCCGTAAACCGCACGGGAAGAATTGCCGTCATCCCGATTCGCCCCGGAGACAGCATATCTGCCGGAGATTGCACGTTGCAGTCAATAAATATACGATTTTGTCCTGCCTGCCATAAACCAACGGTAACATAGAAACTGTCCTTCTCCGTCTGGTATGCGGTGGTGTAGGTCAAAGACGGCTCTTCTACCCCGTTCCCCTGCCGGACTTCCAAACAAGTACGTTTTGGATGATCATACTGCTTTGTAAACCAGTTCTGTTTACCCAGTACCAGTGGGCTGTGAGCATCGTTGTCTGTGGGGGCACGAAAAGGGGTGAAGAACAGATCGTGCAGTAGCACACCGGATACGTTGTCGACCTGAAGTGCTCCGGTTTCTGTATCCAGCCGAAGAGTCAAGTCACCCATCTCGCCCACCAGAAGAGTTCCCTGTTTTGAGAAATGAGCTGTGACCTTTTCTGTCACAAGAGCCGGGTGACATCCCTTTTTCCAAAGGAACTGCTTCCATCCGCTGAGGCCGCATCCCGCATGGGCCGGAGATTTCTCCATGAACAAGAACTCCAGAAGCTGTTCTCCCGAAGCCGGAGGAATATCCTGCAGGTCGGCCTTCCATACCACCGACTGTCCTGCAGGGCAATCCGGCAGAGAGAGCTCTCTGATTTCCCGACAGACACCATTTTCCAGCAGGCGCAGTTGAGCTGCAAAATCTCTCAGGTTCAGCTGCTCACAACGGTTTTCCAGAACAAAGATTCCATTCCGGAGGTCCTTCACCCGAAGGTCGATGGGCTGGTACACCGTCTGAACTTCCTGTAGCTTAGGCGTAAATCGACGATCGGGTGTTGTCAGTCCATCGATGCAGAAATTGCTGTCATGGAATTCCTCGCCAAAATCGCCGCCATAGGCATACCAGGTCGTTCCATCCGGGTTCGTCTGGCGCAGACCGTGGTCGCACCACTCCCAGATAAAGCCGCCCATCAGATTCTGGTGTTCATAGATTTCTTTCCAGTAATCCCCATGCTTCCGCATGCGTTTCCCATAGCGTGAAGGTACTCATTGGTCAGAAAGGCCCGATTGGGATTTGCTTCTGCCCGTTCCCTCATGTTCTGAGGAGAAGGATAGGTCTCGCTGTCCATATCTGCAATCTTGTTCATCTGGCGCTTGTGGATCAGACGGGTGGGGTCCGCAGTGCGGCAGTAGGATGCCGCCAGTGCCACAGTCTCTCCATAACCAATCTCATTGCCGAGGGACCAGCAGAAGATTGATGCATGGTTTTTATTGGTTTGAACCATGGCAGCCTGTCGGTCCAGCACACGGGGGAGCCACCGCATATCGTTGCCGGGCAAAAAGATTCTTGCGGTAAGAAATGCCATGACTTTCCAGATTTGCCTCATCCATTATATAAAGGCCGTATTCATCACAGAGCTCATACCAGCGTGGAGTATCGGGATAATGCGCACAGCGAACCGCATTGATATTGCATCGCTTCATCAACTCAATATCTTGGCGCATGCTCTCTTCGGTGATGGCATAGCCGGTGACAGGGTCGAACTCGTGTCGGTTCACGCCTCGCAGCTTGACGGGTGCACCGTTGACTCGGAATACGCCTTCTCCATCGATCTCATAATGGCGGAAGCCGAAGGGCACGGTGGTTTCCTCCAGCTTTTCTTCTCCCAGAAAAGTAGACAGCCGCACCTGATACAAATAGGGTGTCTCTGCCGACCATAGGTGCGGCGTTTCCAGCTCAAATGCCCATACGCTGTTGCGGTGATGCCCGCCGGAATCTGCAATGCACCATCCAACCAGGCCGGATCAAAACCACGCTCTTTAAATACCGCTTCCAGGCTGACCTCCTCAAAACGATCACTGTCGTTGCCAGTCTTCCCATTGCAACTGCCCACTGGACACGCCTCGGCATCCAGCAACTCCACCTCTACCCGGATGCGTGGAGCACAGCGATGGCTCAAATTCAAAATTTTGCTTTCGGTATGCAGAACTGCCTTTTCCGGCGTTACCTCTGCCCAGAGATAGCTGTCCAGAAGGTGCAGCTCGTGGATTTCATACAATTTAACGCTGCGAAAGATTCCAGACAGCCTCCACATATCCTGACATTCGAGATAGGAACCTGGGCTGAACTCATCCACCCGAAGCAACAGTAGGTTCTGCCCAGGCCGTACAGCATCGGTCAGGTCTACCTCACAGGCAGTGCGCCCGTTTTCCGCATAGCAAAGAACCTGCCCATTCAAAAAACAGTTATAGCAGAGGAAAAACCGCCGATGGATAGGATCATCCGGTGGTGCGCGGTAGGAACTTCCAGAGTCAAATCTTTCCGGTAGATGCCAACCATCCCCTGTCCTTCCGGAATAAAAGGCGGCTCCAGCTTGTTCGCATCTGCCCCGAAGGCATAGCGTGTGTTGATGTATTTGGGCTTATCGAAACCCTGCAGGCTGCCAGCATCCGGGCACAGAGATTGCTTTGGGCTTTGGCAACGCCCCAAGCTGTTCCGGGGTCTGTGTATCGGCATCAGCACGTGGAATCAGCGCAAAATCCCAGACTCCATTCAGACAGTGTTCTTTCGTTCGGGGAAATCGGTCAAACCGATAGGGCATTCTTCCGACTGCGTGCGTCCAGACATCCATAGTAGTTCTCCTTCCTGTAGGGCCTTCCGGGGCCATTTCATCCCGGCATTCGGGCATGTTGCTTACGGTAATCGCTGGGTGTGACTCCTTCAATGGATTTGAACAATTTGGTGAAATGCGAAAAGCTGGAATATCCCAGTGCGACAGCCAGATCGCCCACGGGCATATCGGTGCCCGCCAACAACTGTCTTGCTAGATTGATGCGTTTATTCTGGATATAGTCGTTCAAACTCTGGCCGGTCTTGCGCTTGAATAGCCGGGCTGTGTAGTCCGGATTCAGGTAGACGGCCGCTGCAATATTTTCTCGCGTCAATTCTTGATGAATATTCAGTTCGATGTATTCCTTGATTCGGCGGATTACCTGTTCCTCGCCGGGCGAGTGCCGCAGCAGTCTTTCGGTCCGAGCAAGGTTGCCCTGCACCCACGAAAGAAACTGCGGCAGCGATTCAAACACCGGTTTCGCTTCCACAAGTTCTGTTGCCTCCGGGCAGCCTCGCTCTTGTAGCGTGCAGTGGAGCGCCTGTGTCAAGGTCTGTGCAATCCACTGCATCCGTTCCTGTGCTGCCTTGAGGGACAGCCGGTTGAGTTCGGTGGTAATCTCTGCCTGCACAGTCTGAGCATCTTCCTGCAAAAGCAGGGTCTTCCAATGTGGGATCCGGGCCTCCTCCGGGCTCTGCGACTCCTTGTGAAGGCTCGTTTCCCACTGTTCCAGCGCATCCGCAGTGGAACAAAGTCCCAGAATGCTGCTGGACACGGCAGGCGAGACCTTTACTGACTGCTTCAGCATCGTCTTGCAGGCCAGACCCAATTCTTCCCCGAAATGCGCAGCCGCAAAGAGGTTCCATTCCAGCGCTGATGAGCAGAAAACTCTGTCCACTTCGGCGCTGCAAAGAGGTCCAGCCGGTACCGGTTTTATCCCAAAGCTCCTTGGCAATATTGCACACGCCGTATCCGAGCAGCTCCTGCTCGCTCTGCGGCAATGCAAAGAGGCATCTGCACCAATACCCGTACCACCTGCGCGGCGCACTGACATCCAGCTCCGATCATACTTCTGTGCACAGTTGAAAAGAGATTCCGCCGTGGATAGGATGTTTTTTCTAAAACGTCCTGCAAATACTGGTCTCGGCGCAGACTGCGCCCGTTTTCATAGGCGCGGCGGGTCCCGCGCATACTTTCCTGCGTCTTCCAAAGGTTGAGCGCATGTCGGATGGATGCTGTAAGCTCTGCCGGTGCAATTGGCTTGAGCACATACTCCACACACCCCAGCTCCATCGCTTTCTGCGCCATGGGAAAGGATTCGTGGCAGGTTAGGATCACAGCCTCGGTATCGGGACAGGAGGTCTTCATCCATTCCAGCAGCTCAATGCCGGACATCCGAGGCATTTCCAGATCACAGACCAGAACCTGTACCGGTTCCTGGCGAAGGATCTTCTGCGCTTCCACGCCGTTTGCGGCATCCAGCACCCGGTCCACATCAAGATTTTTCCAGTTGATCGAGCGTCGGATGGCTTGGATTGCAAGCGCCTCATCATCTACAATCAGAACGGTCGTCACAGTGTTTCCTCCTTTTCCGGCTGTTCTGTGCCGTAGTTCAGCGGCAGAATCACGCTCACATGTGTGCCGCCGTCAGGCCGATTTTCCAAGTGAACTTCCGCTTTGCCTGCATATAGCAGTTCCAGCCGCTGTCGGACATTAGCGATTCCGATGTGGACCCGCCCATCAAAAAACGGTTGCGCCTTTTGCTGCAGAGCCTGCGACCTCATCCGAAAAGCCAGGGCCATTGTCCAGCACTTCCAGCCATAAGTAGGTTTCCCCTCCCGGTTCTGCATCGAGGCGCGGATGTCGATTTTGGCTTCCCTGCTCATATTGCGCGCATATTTCACCGCATTCTCTGCAAAAGACTTGATGACCGAAGGAGGGATGCGTGCCTGCCGCAGAAAGGCCGGGACGGAGATAGTGTAGGAAAAGGCATCGCCGAATCGGAGTTTCTGGATGGAGAGAAAGTCATCTGTGAAGCGAAGCTCCTCTTCCAGCAGAACAAAATCATTTTCTACCTGTGCCATAAACCGGAAATATCGGTTCAGGTAAGTGGTCAGAGCCAACACCTGCTCAAAATCGCCGGTAAGGGACGCATTGTAAACCGCATTAAAGCAGTTGCCCAGAAAATGCGGGTTGATCTGCATCTGTAGATTTCGCAGCTGGCTCATCTGCTTTTCCCGTAAGATCTGTGTCTGACGCTCCTGCAGCTCAGAGATCTCCTCCAGCGTGAGGTTGAAGGTCGTACCAATGGTGGAAAACTCTTGCAAAGATTCCGCTTGTATCCACCCGGACGCTCAAATCTCCCTGTCCGGCTTGGTGCATGATCTGTGAAATCCGATCAATGGGTTCCACAATTTGCAATCGGGCAAAACGGTACAGCAGAAAGAGTGCAGCCAGCAGCAAGAGCGGAATCACCATCATCAACAAGCTGAGCCAGACGATGCCATTTGTCAGACCGGTGCGCACCAGCCTGACCCGGAGTTCAAAACCGGTGCGCCCGATTTTAGCCGAAAGCAGTTTTCCGGGCCGGCCTCCACTCCTGCAATCCGTTTGTTGTTCAGGTAGAGGCTGGTCTCCGCATACTGGCTGCTATCCTCTGCAAAAGGAACCGTCATCAGTTTCACTGGATCCAGCAAAAAGCCGAAGTAGGCATCGTTCATCTGATAGCTGTACAGAAGATACTGAGCGGCCTCATCTGTGTAATACTGCCATGTGCCGGTGGGGTAGTCGTCCAGATCTTGGCAGATCGTCTCAATAGCATGATTCACCTGTTGACGTTCCATAAGACTTTGGCCCTCTCCGCGAACCATTAGGACCGCCCCATGTGCAAGAGGACACAGAAATTCTGCGCTCATGCTAGGATACTCGATCACGTCCACTGCCATCCGCCGAAAGACCCTTGTTGTGGCAAACACACGCTCTGCCTCGGATGTCAGATACTGCATATAAATGGTATCGTTATCCACTGTCGTAAAGGTCTGCACATTCATTTCGATGGCGTTCAGATTTGTTTCCAACTGATCCGCATAGTTCTGCAACGCCGCCTGATCCAGCTGGGTCACCTGGCGGTTCAGATTGTATATACTCAGCCCGCAGCAGATGAGCATCAGGAACATCAGAACCAGAACCGGGATACTGTAGAACCAGAAAAGCTTTTGATGGACGGATGGTCGTTTCATAGGCACAACTTCCTCTGAAAGCACCACAAAGGCCCGGCAATCTTGTTTGCCAGACCTTCGCGGTACCACATTGATTATTCTTTCACGCCGCCGATCACAATTCCTTTGACAAAATAGCGTTCAAAGCAGGGGAACACCGCCAAAACCGGGATGGCAACTGCCGATGCAATGGCCATACGGACACCCGATGTGGGCAGATTGCTGACCGCAGCCATCATCTCACCAGCCGCTTCACTGTTGTTTTTCAGGAACTGGATGTTTGCAAGCATATCGTTCAGGACATTCTGAATATTATAATACCGCGTATCAGTCAGATAGTACAGACCATTGTTCCAGTCGTTCCAGTATGCCATGAAGATGAACATGCCCAGCGTTGCGATGATGGGCAGTGAGATTGGAATTACGATCCGCCGAAAAACTTGAAACTCCGTAGCACCATCAATGAGGGCCGCCTCGATCAGTGGTTTGGGGATGCTGTTGCTGAAGAAGTTCCGTGCCAGCATGACGTTGAAGGCATTCATCAACAGGCCGGGAATCAGGAGGGCCCAATAGGTATTCTTGATGTGGAACACCTCGGTGTAGACCAGATAGGTAGCCACTAGGCCGCCGTTGAACAGCATGGTGAACAACACCAGGAAGTTTAGAATCTTCCGGCCCGGCAGATTCTCGCGGGAGAGGGTATAGGCCAGCATCAAGGTAATTGCCAAGCTGATGGCCGTTCCCATTACTGCGATGATAATGGTCGTCAGATAGGCCCGTCCGATGATGGCACGGTTTCCCCACAGATATTCATAAGCGGCCAGGCTGAACTCCGAAGGAATGAAAGAATAGCCGTTCCGGGTAATAGATTCCTCGCTGGAAATGGACGAAGTGAACATCAGCACAAAGGGCAGAATGGCCGAAAGTGACAACAGCGCCAGCACAACGTAGGAGACGACCGTCACCCCGGAAACATGTTTTTTCTTTTTTTGTTGTAGTATCCATACTCAGAACAGGCTCCCTTCCATATTTCTCTTTTTCACCAGCCAGTTGGAGAACATCACCAAAATAAAACCAACAATAGACTGATAGAAGCTTGCAGCCGAAGACATGCCCACGTCGCCCAGTTTCATCAGGCCGTTGTAGACATATGTATCAATGGTAGAAGTCACGCTGCTGATGATACCAGACTGCATCGGAATCTGATAGAACAGACCAAAGTCCGAATGGAAGATACGTCCCACGCTCAGCAGTGACATCATAACGATGGTAGGAGAAATCAGAGGGATGGTGATTGAGAATATTTGCTTTAGTTTCCCGGCACCGTCCAGCTCGGCTGCTTCATAGAGAGAAGAATCGATACCCACCATAGTGGCATAGTAGACGATGGCGGTGTAGCCCGAGCGCTTCCATAATTCCACAAAGGTCAGGATAAAAGGCCAGAATTTGCTTTCCATATACCAGGAAACCGGGTCTTTTCCCATTACTGTGAGAATATGATTGAACATACCCGTAGTGGGGCTCAGGAATGCATATACAAGGTAGCTGGCGATGACGTAGGAAAACAGGTAAGGAAACAGCACCGAGGTCTGAAAAAAACGGTTCCAGAATTTGGACTTTACCTCATTCAAGAACAATGCAATAGCAATGGCCATTACAGTTTGCAGCACGATAAAGAGTAGATTATAACCGATGGTATTACGGGTGATAACCCAAGCATCCTTGGTGGCAAACAGATACTTGAAGTTTGCCAAACCGCACCAGTCACTTTTCCAGATTCCCTTGGTATAGTTGACATTGCGGAACGCAATGCTCAAGCCAGCCATAGGGAGATAGTTGTTGATGAGCAGATACAGCAATCCGGGCAACGCCATCAGATACAGCGGGAGAAACTGCTTGATCTTCACTTTTTTCTTCGGGACGGTAACGGTCTTTTCCATAAATACCACCTGTTCTCAAAAATCCCCTGCCGGATCGGGGCAGGGGATCGTGTATCACGTGCTGGTTCCCTGTATTTCGCGGTTAGGAAACGCCATTCTCTTTCTTCCAGTCAGCGAACTGGGCAGCCTTTTCATCGATAATCTTCTGCAGACCGGCGCTCTCCAGCTCCTTGAGGAACTTGGGCAGATTGTCGTCGATGTCGATACAACCATAAGCAAGTGCATTCAGATACTGATCGCAGACATTCGTTACTGCCGTATACTCGGTCTTTACCGGTGTCACATCGTAAGCGAAGCCCATTGCCTTACTCAGCATGGCGCTCTCATTCATGGCGCGCACCTGTTCCGGGAAGTCCTCTTCTGTGCCGTCCCAGAAGTAAGCGCTCAACTGGTCACCGAAAGCGAAGCTCCAGTTGTGGAAATAGCCACTGGTAGAAGCGTCCACTCCATCAGCAAAGGTGATGATACGGTCAGAGCCCTCCTTCAGCTTATAGTGGACACCTTCCAGACCCCAGTCCAGCATATTCAGGAAGGTGGGATCCGAGTACATCATATCCAGCACCTGCATGGCAGCCTCAGGATTCTTGCTGTTGTTCAGCAGACCCCAGCCAAAAGTGTTAACCTTAGTGGTGTAGGAGAATACCGTGTTCAGTGGGATCACAGTCATGTCACGGCCGCACTGATTGGTCTTGTCCTGTGCAGTGCCAGGACCAACAGTACCGTAGAAGCCCAGAAGCTTTCCAGCCTTGATCTGCTCTGCAGCAGTGTCAGATGTTGTCAAGATGTCAGATGCAATCCAGCCCTTCTTGAACCACTCGCGATGTTTTTCACACACTCGATGCGGAATTCGTCGCTGGCAAACAGATCACGGATCTCGTTATCCTGGCCGTAATTCATCAGAACGCCAAAGTTGTCACCCAGCGAATCAAAATCCGCATAAACGAAGGTTCCGGTGCTCTCCAGACGCATCATGGCCATATCCGGCTCGCCCGCATGAATGGTCTCGAACATCCCATCTAAATCATCGGTAGATTTGATCGTAGCAGGATCGATTCCGTACTTTTCCAGAATATCAGTACGCACCACAATACCGCCCTGATAGAACAGTGAGCGATTGCGGCACCTGATAAGTCACACCGGACACCTTACCGGCCTGCAGATAATCTCCCAGACATTCCTGAATATCCGTACCGTATTCATCCAGCAGGTCATCCAACGGAAGCAGTGCACCCTTGGCCACAAAACTGGAAACGTTGCGGCCCCAGATCAGAGCCAAATCAATCTGCTCACTGCCAGCCATCACAAGGTTCAGCTGATTGTCATAGGAACTATTGAGTACTACCTCCAACTGTAAGTCAATGCCCTTTTTATCGGCCACATAATCGTGAATGGCTTTAGACACCTTTTCCTGATCGGGTTGGACCGAGGACAGAGGGTAGTACATAACGACCTTGGGCATTTCGCCGCTGGCAGCTGCCGAACCGGATGCCGTCGAACTGCTGGTGGAGCTGGACGAACCACCGCAGGCAGTCAGACCCGCGCCACAGCAGAGATACCCGTTGCCTTCAGAAAAATTCCGGCGAGAGATCCATTTCTTCATGATTGTTCTCCTTCTCATGTATCTTCCCACCCCCTTCCGAGCGTGGGAAATAAGACATTTTGCAGGAGCGGCCCATTTCCTCATCGACGCTCGCTTCTGCGTTTCCTGACACTAGTATACCCCTTCTTTGCTCTTTCCCGCTAACGCAATCTGCAGGTAGATTAGCGAAAAACGGACTTTTGAAATTGCTGGCAGCCTATAACCGCTCCGGCAGGGGCGAATCCTTTATGGCCCATTAGAAAGCACGAGATTTCTGATATGCACCCTAGCTCTTGAACGGCAAAGCGAAAAATCCGAACCCTTCTCCTACCGGAAAAAGGTTCGGATCTTGTTTTTGATGCCGTTACAAAGAGCCATTTTAGCGGTACAGCAGATAAGTCTGCTCCCGCTGGGTCAGCCGTTTCAGGCTATCGTACAGTTCCCGGCGCGATTCCGGTTCTTCCATAATGGTCTGCGGCTGCATGGCGTAGGGGGTCGGCTGTGGCTTCGATGCGCCGCGGCTGTTCCAGTGCTTCCGGCGTGGCTCCTTCCATGCCCGAAACACTGACTATTCCCGGACAAGCTGGAGCGCAGCACCACTTCCCTCATCCTGAAAAGCACCAAAACCGCATCCTCCTGCCGCACCATCTTCATGACCTCTGCACTAAAAGAAGAATTGAAGAAGTGGCTGAATCAGTTGGCGGCAGACGAGATGAAAGATCCTGCACGTTACCATAACAGCGGAATGTTGTTCCGTCTGCCCAATGGTCTGGCAGTGGAGCCGGTGCTGATCCGCAAGAAGTTCCTCAAATGGCAGGATGCACACCCGGAGTTCCCCCGTATTGTCTTTCACGGTCTGCGGCATTCCAGTGCAACCTATCAACTGATGATCTCCGGCGGCGATGTGAAGGCCGTTCAGGGGACCACAGGACACGCCAGTGCGGATATGCTGGTGAACACCTACGCCCATATCCAGCAGTCCTCCCGCGTGGAACTAGGCAAAAGTTTGAGGAAGGCTTCTATGCTAAGTCCGAAAGCCCCAGCCCGCAGGCTGTACCCGCTGCAGGCGAACCGACCATCTCCATGACGGCTCTGCTGGAGCTTCTGAAGAATGCAGGCCCCGAAGTAAAGGCCCAGCTCCGTCTGGCTCTGCTGACCTGATGCAAAATTTACTACGCATTTCAAAGCAATTCCAGCCCATGCAGAGGATTCCTATGAAAACGCCAACCGTGCAAAAACCGTGCATTGACCGTGCAAGCCCCGATTTTCGGGGTTACATAACAAAAAAGAGCGTCAAATCTTTCGATTCAACGCTCTTTTATTGGTGCACCTCGCGCACTCATATCCGAACTTTTCTCCGCTTTCACAGCTTCCCCGAAAGCGACCGTTTCTGTACCTTCCTTATAGTTAAAGGTAATGAGGACCTTATCATCGTAGAGATAGATGGCATTGATGAAGGTATCCACCAGTGCCTGCCGCTGCTCCGGCTGGGTCATATCCAGCTTGCGGAAGCGAAGCAGCCCAAAAGCGGACGAACTCCTCTTTCATCTTCGGTTTTGCCAGCCGTTCCTCTGCAATGCGGGCTTGCAGTTCCTTCCTCTGCTCTTCCAGAGCTTCCAGCCGCTCTTTGGTGGAGCTGGTCAGAATGCCCATCTGGATGGCATTCAGCATATTGGTGATGCCGACTTCCGTTTCTTTCAACTGCTTTTCATAGATGGGCAAATCCGTGCTTTCCTGATTTTGCAATTCCATGACTTTGGCAATGATGGCATTCATGGAAGCGTCATCTTCCACCAGCTTCATGGTCTCGTTGACCACCAGATCTTCCAGCCACTGTTTACGGACGGTCTTTTTCTTACAGCCCTTCTTCTTTTTGGCAGTGGCACATTTATAGTAGCGGTGGACTTCTCCCGTCCGGCTTGTGCCGCTTTCGCCAAACATCAGCGCCCCACAATAGCCGCAGAACAGCTTGGTGGTGAGCCGGTAGTCATCCTCTGCCTTTCTACGGGCAGGGGCTTTCTTGTTTTTGGCGATTTTGACCACCGTTGCAGCGGCCTTTCAGGATGTTCTCTGTCTGTCCACGGACAACCTTTTCGGCAAGGTCAGCAGAGTAGTATTCTGCATAGCCCTCCAGAACCGATTCCAGAATAATACCCTCTGGCCCTTCTGAAATGATCTCCGTAGCCGACATGAGCTTGACACCGTTCTTCTTCAGCTGGGTCTTATACCGGGCACTGTCGTAGCGATTCCGGGCAAAGCGGTCAAGTTTCCAGACCAGAACAATATCAAACAGCTTCTTGTCGCTGTCCTTGATCATCTGTTGGAATTGAGGGCGATTATCCGTCTTGGCAGAGATGGCGCGGTCAATGTAGTGCTTGACAATAGTGATGTCATTCTTTTCGGCATAGGCCGTGCATTCACGGATCTGGCCTTCGATGGATTCTTCGCGCTGGTTATCACTGGAATAGCGGGCGTAGATCACAGCGGTCATGGCAAGCACCTCTCTTTACACGTCATTGAACGGTGGAGCGTTCTTTCAAAGCACTGTTTCGTATAATGTATGTTTTTTATGAGCCGGGATAGTGCTTCCTGAATGGCAGTTTCGTTCTCCACATCCAAACTGGCTGTGGCCTCGTCCAGCAGGATGATAGGCGCATCCTTCAGAAAAGCACGGGCGATGGAAATGCGCTGACGCTCGCCGCCGGAAAGAGCGCAGCCATTCTCGCCGATGTTGGTGTTCCACTTGTCCGGCAGCTTTTCGGCAAATTCCTCGCAGTTTGCCAGCTTTGCCGCCACCAGAACCTCCTCGTCGGTGGCCTCCTTTGCGCCCCAGACGGATGTTTTCGAGGATCGTGTTGTCAAACAGGGTCACATCCTGAAAGACGATGGAATACAGGCTCATGAGCTTTTCCGGGTCGATTTGGGAAACCTCCATGCCGCCCACGGTGATGCTGCCCTTCTGGTAATCCCAGAACCGTACTGCCAGCCGGGAAACAGTTGTCTTGCCGCCGCCGGAGGGCCCACCAGTGCCGTGACCTCGCCCTGCTTTGCGGTAAAGGAAATCGTGGACCAGATCTTTATTGCAAACGCCAGTTATCTGGGTTCCTACGACAACGCCGCCAACACCGTCGTGTTCCCCCTTACGGTGGTAGCGCTGGCCATTGCGGTGATGATCGGTGACGGCTGCTGCGCCTTTGTCAGCATCAGCCTTGGCCAGAACGAGGTTCCCAAGGCAAAGCGGAGCGTCGGCAATGCGGTGGTGATGTGTCTGGTCAGCAGCATCGTGCTGGCCGTGCTCTATCTGATTTTTGCGGACACCATTCTTGCTATGTTCGGTGGAACGGTGAATGCCGAGACCTACCACCACTCCCAGGAGTATTTCTTTTATATCACGCTGGGTGTGCCGTTTTATATGTTTGGGCAGGCCATGAACCCCATCATCCGTGCCGACGGCAATCCTCGGTTTGCCATGATCTCCACCCTTGCGGGCGCGGCGCTGAACATCATTCTGGACCCCATCTTCATTTTCGGCTTCCGCTGGGGCATGATGGGCGCAGCAGTGGCTACCGTGATCGGTCAGCTGGTCACGGCAGCGTTGGCAGTGTGGTATCTACTGCACATGAAGATCATCCGTCCTGGAAAGGGTGATTACCGGCTGAAGGGCTCCATCTGCGGCCGTACCCTGACCCTTGGCATCACCAGCTTTCTGTCTCAGATCAGTCTTGTTGCAGCTATGGCAGCCATCAACAACATGATCCGCAAATACGGCGCACTGGATGCGGTGTTCGGGCAGGAGCAGTACGCCCAGATCCCCATGGCGGTGGTGGGCATCGTGATGAAGTTCTTCCAGATCGTCATCTCCATCGTGGTGGGCATGGCAGCCGGCTGCATCCCCGTGGTGGGCTTCAACATGGGTGCCAAAAAGCCCACCCGTGTGAAGGAGCTGTTCACGAAAATGCTGCTGGCAGAAGCCGCTGTCGGTGCCGTTGCACTGGTGTTGGTGGAGCTGCTTCCCCGGCAGCTGATTGCCCTGTTCGGTGCCGCCAACGAGAGCGCTTACTACACGGATTTTGCCGTGAAGTCCTTCCGTATCTACCTGTGCATGATCATTCTGGCCTGTGTCAACAAGGCGTGCTTCATCTTTCTTGCAGGCCATGGGCAAGGCAGCAGAATCCACCGCCCTTTCCATGGTGCGTGAGGTGGTGTTCGGCGTGGGCTTTGCCCTGCTGCTGCCCCGGTTTTTCGGGCTGGATGGTGTGCTGTACTCCATGCCGCTGTCGGATATCCTGACCTTCCTGATCGCAGGCTATCTGATCTGCAAAACCTACCGTGAACTGAGCACGAAAGGAGAAGTCTAATG
>VOFB01001554.1_pt1 | contig 23115 bp, 28 predicted proteins | sample 5384141 | NCBI WGS metagenome assembly VOFB01 (sample SAMN12384721, study PRJNA508395) | human gut metagenome | isolation source: healthy gut A | host: Homo sapiens | reverse complement strand
GCGGAATTGGCGCATCAATTGACCCTGCTGAAATGTGTCGTCTGACCGGATGAACAAGCGGTTTGTACGCGCAACCAAAATGAATTGAAAGAAATATTATCGAAGAATGTAGAGTTCTCCCAATTGGAGAAATTGCTGACTGACGCTTCTAAACCCGGAGGAAAGACTGAACTATCCGGAAAGACCTGGGAATCCCAAACTGGAGAAAGCGAAAGTACAAATTTTATGATTTTTCGACCAAAGAACTTTCAATCACTCCGACAGAAGTTACTTCTAGATACCGTCAGGTCTCTTTGGAAGAATTAATGAAAAATGCTGGTAGCTTTTATTATGATAAAACGTCTCTTTGTAATTCTGGTAAGCAGCCTTTGGCTGGCAATTCCGCTTTCTGCTCAATCGAACAAGCTGATTCGTGAGCTGGAAGGTAAGCGCGGTGCTGCAAAAGCAGATCGCCGAGACGGAGTCGATTTTACAGAATACAAAGAAGGACGTAGGCAGTCAGTTGAACGGACTGGCGGCATTGACGGGACAGATTGAAGAACGAAAAACGGTATATCCCCTTGCGATCAATAACGATGTGGAGACTATCGAACGCGAATTAGTGTCATTGGACCGGCAACTGAACAGTCTTGAAAAAAGACCTGAAAAGAAAAAGAAGAAGTACGAAGCATCTGTTCAGTACCTCTATAAGAATAAATCGATTGAAGAGAAACTGATGTTTATCTTCTCCGCCAAGAACCTGGGACAAACGTACCGTCGTATGCGTTATGTGCGTGAATATGCCACCTACCAGCGTCTGCAGGGAGAGGAAATATTAAAGAAGCAGGAGCAGATACGGAAGAAAAAAGCTGAGCGCCAGCAAAGTGAAAGCCGCCAAAGAGGGACTGCTGAAAGAACGTGAGAACGAAAAGCGAAACTGGAAGCTCAGGGAGAAAGAGAAGCGTACGCTGGTAGCTAATCTGCAAAGAAACAGAAAGGTCTGCAAAGCAGAAGTGAACAAGAAGAGACGGGAAGCCAATCAGCTGAATGCCCGTATCGACCGGTTGATCGCAGAAGAAATAGAACGCGCCCGCAAACGTGCCGCGGAAGAAGCCCGCCGCGAAGCGGCAGCCCGCAAGAAGGCGGATACAAATGACAAAGGTGCCTCCGAAACCGGAACGGCTGCCAAACCGAAGTCGGAGCCATTGGACGCTTTTACGATGAGCAAGGCAGATCGTGAACTGTCCGGTAGCTTTTGTTGCCAATCGTGGAAAACTTCCGATGCCTATATCCGGACCTTATATCATAACCAGCCGCTATGGACAGTATTCCGTTGAAGGACTCCGTAATGAAGCTGGACAATAAAGGAATTGATATACAAGGAAAGCCGGGAGCACAAGCCCGTGCCATCTTTGATGGAGGTAAGCAGCCGTGTTCCAGTTGAACGGACTATTTAACGTCCCTCATCCGGCATGGTAATTATATTTCCGTTTACTGTAATCTGTCTTCCGCTTCGGTGAAACCGGCGATACGGTGAGCACAAAGCAGTCTATCGGACAGATATTCTCTGATGGCGCGGATAACGGACGAACGGTCCTGCATTTCCAGTTACGCAGAGAGAAAGAAAAGTTAATCCGGAACCCTGGTTGAATCGTTAATCTAAACATAAGACACACTTGGTATGAAGTTAACAAAGATACTGATACTTTTACTGGCCTTCTGGCTCGAACCATTGTCTGCATCTCCCTATTTCTCCTTCAAGAAATATCAGGTAGAAGATGGCTTGTCACATAATACGGTATGGTGTGCTATACAGATAGCTATGGATTTATCTGGCTGGGCACCAGTGACGACTGAACCGTTACGACGGTCGGGGCAATAAAGATTATCGGAATGTATTGAACGATAAATTCTCATTGGAGAACAATTTCGTTGAGGCACTGATTGAAGAAGATCAGAATATATGGGTTGGAACGAACTCCGACTGTATATCTATGACCGGGCAACGGACCGTTTCTCCTATTTTGATAAGACTACTCAGTATGGCGTATACGTCAGCAGTGAAATCAAGAAGATTGTAAAGACGGAGAACGGACTTCTCTGGATTGCCACCTTGGGGCAAGGACTTTTTATTTATGATCCCAAGACCGAAGTATTGACTCAGAATAGTATTCAGACCTCTTTTTTGTCTGGGATGTCTGTCAGAGTTATGATAAGAAGAAGGTGTATGTTTCTTCGCTACAGGAAGGACTGCTTTGTTTCGATGAAAACGGCAAATTTCTGCAATCATATAAGGTCTCATCGGACGTGAACTCTTCCGATAGTTACAAAATAAACTGTGTACTCGATGTAGAGGGGGAAGTATGGCTGGGAGCAGGCAACAATTTGTTGGGGGAGATTGAACCGGCAGACCGGAACGGTTGAGAATTACATGGCTCCTTCATTGAACTTCGGGGCAGTTCGCAGCCTGCTGAAATATACGGAAAATGAACTGCTGGTAGGAACCGATAATGGACTCTATCTATTCAACCGCGAGTCGAAAACCTTCCTCCGTGCAGATAATCCGGCTGATCCGCGAAGTCTGAGTGATCAGACCATAAACGGCATGATGTGGGATGCGGAAGGTGCTCTGTGGGTATTGACGAACTTGGGAGGTATCAACTATATGTCCAAGCAGACCAAGCGTTTCGATTACTATTCACCCGCCTATCTGTCGGGGATAGCGGGAGCAGGAGAGGGGTAGGCCCATTCTGTGAAAATAAAGACGGAAATATCTGGATTGGTACTCAGAGTGGCTTATATTTCTTCAATACCGTTACACGGGAGCTTTCGGAATATCATATCGGTGGTGTAAAGAGTCAGAAATATGATATTCGCTCTTTGATGTTAGACGGCGATTGTCTTTGGATCGGTACTTATGCGGAAGGAATACGTGTGCTTAATCTGCGTACCGGTTCGATAAAGGAATATACCCACTCGCGCGGAATCCCCAATACCATTTGCAGCAATGACGTACTATGCAATATAAAGACCGGAAAGGGGGAAATCTTCGTCGGAACAAGCTAGCTTATGCCGGTATAATCCTGATGCCGATAATTTCATGACAATCACCAGTATCGGTTCCATGATTTCCGTGGGCGATATATATGAGGATATGTATAACAACCTGTGGATTGCAACGACCAACAGCGGCGTGTTCCTCCTACAATACCCTGAGCGGACACTGGAAACATTTCCAGCACGAACGGGAAGATTCGACCACCATTACCAGTAATTCGGTGATTACGGTATTTGAAGATAACAAAGGCGTGATGTGGTTTGGCACGAATGGGGGGAGGATTATGCTCCTTCGATCCCAAAACAGAGGCATTTATTGAGTTTGATTCTGCGCTTCCCAATAAGGTGATCTATTCTATTGAACAAGATCAGACAGGAGATTTCTGGATATCCAGCAATGCAGGGATATTTAAGATTAATCCGATTTCTAAAGCTCATTTCCGACAGTTTACGATTAATGATGGTCTGCAGGGAAATCAGTTTATGGCACGTTCTTCTTTAAAGTCTTCTGAAGGTAAACTATATTTTGGCGGAATCAACGGCTTTAATGTTTTCCAGCCGGAACGTTTTGTGGATAATTCCTACATTCCTCCGGTATATGTGACTGATATCCGTTTATCCTACCTGAATGACGAACAGGAAGTGAAGAAGTTGCTTCAACTGGGGAAACCGATTTATATGGCTGACAAGATAACCTTGTCTTATGAAAATAATAGTTTCACGATTCGTTTTGTGGCGCTAAGCTATGAAGACCCGGCACGAAACAGATATTCCTATATATTAAAAGGAGTAGATAAAGAGTGGATTACCAACTCCGAGAACAACTCTGCTTCTTATACCAATCTGCCTCCCGGAGAATACGAGTTCGAAGTGCGTGGCTCCAATAATGACCATCAGTGGAACGAGAAGACGACTACTCTGCGGGTAGTGATTACTCCCCCTGGTGGCGTAGTTCTTTTGCCTATTTTATTTATATTCTCCTGTTGATGGGCTGGATTGTCTGGATTGCATGGCGCTGGAATCTTCGCGTGAAGCATAAGTACAAACGCCGGATGGAGAAATAGCAGATTGCTAAAGAACAGGAAGTTTATAAATCAAAGATCGGTTTCTTCATTAATCTGGTACATGAGATACGTACCCCTCTCAGTCTGATCCGATTGCCTCTTGAAAAGTTGCAAGAGATAGAACATGAAGGAAAAGAGGCTAAGTATCTGTCTGTAATAGATAAGAATGTAAACTATCTTTTAGGGATTACCAATCAACTGCTCGACTTCCAGAAGATGGAAAATGGAGCTTTGCAACTGAATCTGGCAAGTTGCGATATTAAGGAAATAGTGAATGATGTATATAGTCAGTTCACCAGTCCTGCCGAGTTAAAGGGAATGAACTGGTATTGACTCTGCCCGAGCAGGAACTGGTATCAATGGTCGATCGGGGAAAAAAGTTGAGTAAGATACTGGTGAATCTGATGGGTAATGCGATAAAATATGCCCGTACGCGTATCGATTTGAAACTTGTGACAACTGATGCGGGATATGAGATATATGTGAGTGATGACGGTCGTGGAGTACCGGATGCCCAAAGGAAAGATATTTGAAGCCTTCTACCAAATGCCGGATGATAAAGTCGCTACCGCCACAGGTACCGGTATCGGACTGGCTTTTGCGAAATCTCTGGCAGAAGCCCATCAAGGCAGCCTGCGCCTTGAAGATAACGAACCAAGGCTCCTCGTTTATATTATCTCTTCCTTTAAACGAAAAGAAGGCAGAAGAAGCTGCTGATATCGTTGAGGTTCATTCCGAAAACGAAGGTTCGGCAGAGAATATTCCTTCAGAGTTCTCCGGAAAGAAATTCACCGTATTGTTGGTAGAAGATAATGTCGAACTGTTGAATCTGACGCGTGACTCGTTGGTTGCGCTGGTTCCGTGCTGAAAGCTCCATGGTCGTGCGGCACTTGAGATACTCGAACAGGAGGTAGAACGTCATCGTCAGTGATGTGATGATGCCGGAAATGAACGGGCTGGAACTCTGTAGCAAAGTGAAATCGGAAATCGACTATTCACATATTCCGGTCATCTTACTGACAGCAAAAACGACGCTGGAATCTAAGGTGGAAGGACTGGAATGCGGAGCCGATGTGTATATTGAGAAGCCATTCTCTATCAAACAACTGCATAAGCAGATTGAGAACCTGCTCCGGTTGAGGCAGTCTTTCCATAAGCTGATGGCCAGTTTGTCCGGGAATGCCAATCAGGCCTCGGCAGAACTTGCGATGACTCAGAGAGATTGTGAGTTTGTTGCCAAGATACAGGAAGTGATTGCCGACCAGTTGGCAGACGAGAACTTCTCCATTGGATACTCTTGCAGAGCAGATGAACATGAGCCGTTCCAACTTCTATCGGAAGATAAAAGCATTGTGAATGTCGCCCAATGATTATCTGAAGGCCCTCCCGTATGAATAAGGCAGCCGAGTTAATCCAGGGCGGTACACGTATCTCCGAGGTTGCGGCACAGGTTGGATTCACTTCCTCCTTATTTTGCCAAGTGTTTCAAGGCACAATATGGAGTTCTCCCGAAGGAATATGTCAATCAGTTGTCTGCTTCCCGATACAGCGGCAGAAAGCACTCCGGATGCTGATTCTACCATTTGATTTGTCATCAGATGTATGAAAGAAGCATGCAGGGCTTGACAAACCGTTTTTTAATGTTGTATCTTTGTAAGTGAAAACCGGAAGTAAATTCGATAACATTGATAATATAGACGAAATATGAGCAATAATAAGTATTATATAATAACAGTTTGCAAGGCATTCCACTCCGGGTAATGCTTGTTAGATAGTCTGACACAAGCTAAGGGCTGCGATTCTTTATGGGAATTGCGGCCCTTTTTGTTGCTTAAAATGGATATTTGTTACTGAAATAACGAAATTAGAGTTTATAATAAACTTGGAGGACGTTTATAATAAACGATGAAAGAATTTATGCCAATCAATTCCAGACAGGCGAAGGAAAGAAGAAGATGTTGTCACGATGTAATGACATTGTTATGGAAGGAGCTAATATTATTATACCCATGAAACTAATGAGCAAATATATCTGTGGGTAACCACCGATATTACCGATATGGCTCATTCCCTTGTAAAGGTCTGGGTGCTAAAGATCCTTCGAATAGCCATAACCTCTGGAATCCGGAAATACGGAATATCAATGGTAAATGGTATATCTATTTTGCTGCCGATGATGGAAATACAGATAATCATCAGATTTATGTGATTGAGAATGATTCTCCTGACCCTATGCAGGGAGAGTTTCGCATGAAAGGAGCGATCATGACCAATCCCGATTGGAACTGGGGAATACATCCCTCAACTTTTGAACATAAAGGGGAGCTTTATCTTCTATGGTCCGGGTGGCCTAATCGGAGGAGGATAGGCAGTGAAACACAATGCATCTATATTGCCCGCATGGAAAACCCTGGACATTGGCTACGGAGGTTCTGATTTCGAAGCCGAGTATGAATGGGAACGGCAGTGGGTAAATCGGATGGCGGGCGGACTGCTATCCGATTTAAATGTTGAAGCCCTCAGTATTTTCATTCCAAATAACCGGACTGTCATTGTCTATTATGCGGCAAGCGGTTGCTGAATACTCCTTATTATTGTACCGGAATGTTGACTGCCGACGCGGACAGCGACTTGCTGAATCCGGCTTCCTGGAAGAAAGCCCCGTTCCTGTATTTCAACAGAGACCGGAAGATGGAGTGTATGGCCCGGCTAACCTTTCCTTTCTTCCTTCGCCTGATGGAACGGAATGGTATATATTGTATCCAGGCAAAAGTGTTCCTATAATACGGGAGAGTCGGAGAGTCGCAATCCAGATTGCAGAAGATAGAGATGGGATGCTGATGGAATGCCGGATTTGGGAGTCCTTTACCGGTGGAATACTCTGTTGCCTAAACCATCTGGTACAGTTCAAATCAATAACTCTTTTGGGGAGAAACTCGCTCATTATTAACTCGCTGTTTTTGATTTTGCTACGAACAAGCTGGTTGAGAATCTCACCAGTGGTTCCATCATCCGTTACTACTGTCACTTGTCTTATCCTTCCAGTGGTTTGCCATGAAGGAGATAATGTGTTTGCGATCATCTGAGGTTGTTTCCGGAGGTGGTTGCAAGCATTCGTTATTAAGGGTATGGATTAGTTTTTTATAGTTTTTTTGTACTTGCCTGATCGCCAAAGCTGACTTTTCCATCCTGTGCCAGCCGGATGATTACCTAAACAAAAATACAGAACTGTTTTTCCCATATTTATAAGGCATTTTCTATGATGTGAACCTTTATATTTCTCTTATTTTGTCGAGAGCATAACCTTTAAGAAATCGGAAAGGTTTATTGTAGTACCTAGCTTTTGAAAGACACTCTTGCTTCGGGGTATAAATGAATGGGTGTATGGTATCTTGATTATAATTATCTGAGTGGATAGTAACATCGAAACATCCTAACGTTTTTTTATGATATTCTGTGCACAATGAAATCATCCTGTAAAGAGACTGACTGATCATAACAGGAGCTGTGGAAGCTCTTTTGATTGACTTGCGATAATTCTTCACTGGAAGGGTCATAATAATTTTGCAATTCTTTCCAGTTGTCGGAGAGTGTCCATATATACTATTTACTAAAGCATTAATTCATTTTCTGATTTCTGGCAGCAGAGTATTATATCTACGCGCGTGTATGCATGGATAAAAACCAAGCATAAAGCAAACCGAATCATCACCATGTGCCTTGTATAAGTGTTGAATATGCTGCATTTTGTTTTATTGAAAATATTAAGAGGGCACCACTGTGCATGCCCTTCTGCTCTTGATTTATGTTAGAAATCGGCTTTTTAGTGCGATTATTTCAGCTCTTTGATTTTTATATTTTTAAACCAGACTTCGTCTCCATGATCTTGAAGAAGAATATTGCCTTCAAAGCCATTTTATATTTACTGTGTAGGCAACCAAAGCATTCCACATGTCAAGTATTTCAGTATATTCGATTAGTTTTACTCCATTTAGCTTAAAAATCTACGTGGTTATCTTTTACAATAATGGTAGCTGTATTGAAATGTTTTTTTAGTTGAAAGGTTTATTTTCTGGGGCCGGAATCAAATCATATACCGATCCTAATTTCCTGTTTCCTTTCACACCCAATTTTGCGTCCGGATGTTTAGCGTCATCAAGTATCTGGAATTCACAGCCGATAGCAGAACCTTCGCCTTTATTCAAGTCAGGATTGACGAAATACTTAATTCCGCTATTCGCGCCTTCGGTAATCTTGAAGTCTACTTTGAGAATAAAGTTTTTATATTTGCGGGTAGTTACGATATCTCCACCATTAGCTGATTCTGCTCCTCCGCTCTTCATCACTTTCAAATTCCATCTTCCATCTTCCATCCTTTTTCCGGGAAAAGCATTCAATTTTAGCTCCTCTCCAACCATTGTTGGTTTTACCATCCAAAATAGGTTCCATCCTTCTTTTGCCTCGTTGGGCGAAATTGGTATTGGCAATCAGATTCACTTCGGGCGCAGATACAGGTGTCTGATAACGTTCTACATCCGTTGTACAAATACGGATATTCTTCCAGCTGACAGTTTTTCCTTCATCTGCCTCTTTTTAATAGCATGCACTTGCAAAGCTATAACTCCGCTAGGCGACATATCATCCCAGATATTGGCACAAGGTACTCCATTAATCCAGGTACGGATAGAATTTCCGATAGCTTCAATCCTGAGCTTTATTCCATGCATTGTTTTTGAAAGCGGTTTTGAGCTGACGGGTTTAGCGTCAGAGGATACAGCCAGCCTCTACGCGCTTCATCGTAGATACCACCCGACCAGGCTCGTTGGGAAGGATCAATCTCAAACTGATAACCGTGTACACGTCCCTTCTTATAATCTTTCTTGCTTTCACTACGAAGCTGTACACCGGAATTTAAACCGTCATCTATCTTGAAGTCAAATTCAAGTATGAAGTCTCCATAGTTCTTGGTTGTTGCCAGAAAAGTATTGGGAGTCCCCATTTTAGATATGCCGACAATGGCGTTATCCACAATCTTATACTCGGCTTTGCCGTTCAGTTTCTTCCATCCTTTCAGATTCTTTCCGTTGAAAAGAGGTTCCCAGGTCTGCGCAGATAATGAAGCCGCACAGAATAAAAGCAAAGTAAATAAGAAGTTCTTTTTTTTTTTTTAATGTTATTCTTAGTAAATTGTTTGTTATTTTTAATGGGTGGTTATGTTCATTTATAATTTATAGAACTCATCCCAACCTTTACGAGGGGGAAGGCCCGTCAACATTGCGTTGGCAAAACTCGTTATTTGTAATTTGTTTGGTACGGCTGTCGAAGAACAGCTGAGTGTTGAGGCGTTGAGCCATTACCCCGAGTGAGAACACCTGGCTTAGCACTCCATTGATTTCGAATGGAGAACGTGTTTTTTCTATACCGTTGCATGCCAATAAAAAATTCTCGAAATGATTGGACGGGCTCTTTGGTATTTGGGGTAGCTTGTCTGCCATCTCTTTGGCTTTTTCTTCGGGAATGATGGATAAGGTGCTTCCATGACTTCCTCCTTTAAATGTCAGGTCTTTTGTATAAATGATCTTTCCCAAGTTCAATTTTGATTTGGGTGTATCTCCTTGGTTTGTCGTGGGGATATTAGGGTCTAATCCTGATACTCCGTAACCGGCAGGAATAGGAGGGAGATTGTCTAGACCGTCATACCAGGTAATATCTACCGGAGGCATTCCTTTACGTTGCGGGAAGCGGAAGAGAATCGTGGAAGAATAAGGGAAGAAATAATCATTGTGCCCTTTTTCATGCAATAAAGTTACTTCATAGGGCAATCCTAATTCCAAAAACTCATGAACGGTATCCAGGATATGTGCTCCCCAGTCACCTAATGCCCCCATTCCGAAGTCATACCAGCAGCGCCATTGTCCCTGATGATATTTTCATTGTATTCATGATATGGAACAGCCCCGAGCCAGGTATCCCATTCTAAGTCCTTCGGTAGTTGCTGCCCGGCGGGAAGTTTGTAAATGTTTGTATCCCATTTGTGCCAACGCCGTACGTTATTCATGTGTGCAGTGACGGCGGTCACGTCTTTGATGATACCGGCATCCATCCAAGCCTTAAACTGGAAATAGTTTGCTTCAGAGTGTCCTTGGTTTCCTACTTGAGTAGCCAGGTTAGGACGTTTGAGCGCTGCCTGCATCAACAGCTCCGCTTCATAGAACGTACGTGCTAACGGCTTTTCTACATATACGTGTTTGCCAGATGCCAAAGCTAGCATGCTAATCGGAAAATGAGAGTGATCTGGTGTAGCAATTGCAACGGCATCAAATTCATTTCCGCTTTGTCAAACATCTGGCGGAAGTCTCTGAACTGTTTTGCTTTGGGATACATGCCTATTACCTTTTGCGTGTGTGTTTGGCCCCCATATCTACATCACAGAAGGCTACTACTTCTACCATACCTGTCCGTTCAAAATCGCTGATGATCTGTCCCCCGCGGTTTCCGATGCCAACATAAGCTATCTTCACTTTTTCGTTTTTGCTTTTTTGAAGATGACAATGTTTGTGCATTCAATATTTCACCAGCTCCTGCCAACCCGGCAGAAGCCATCGACATTGTTTTCAGGAAATCTCTTCGTGTTACCATAATTTCTTCATTGATATTGATTAAGTATTCTGTTGATTATATGTTATAAATCTGTTATTATTCTTTTTCTTTTTGAATAGTGCTGTTATGCCATAAAAGAGGATACGTAAAAGGCTCCAGATGATATATAGCGCTACAGAAAATATGAGCACAAAAAATGAAGTTATCATCTCCGTCAAAGGAGTATTATACGTAAATATAGAGTATAAATTGACCAAATTGGCAATAATAAAACACAGGAACAGTGTAATCAACTCTGTTTTCTTTCGTCGAGCGGTCAGGATTGTATCTTTCATACTGCTTCGGATGTTTTGATTGATGATTCAGATAATTAATTTTGTATTCATCAGGGAAATATAGTGTTTTTCTTCCTGTAACGCTTGGTGACCCAATAGGCAGAGCATACTCGCATAATATCCTTCTTCCGCGATTCTTGCGGGTTGTTTGCGAGTAATAACAGCTTCTACAAAAGCTTCCAATAACAAAGAAGTGCCATCGCTCTTAGGACGTTCTCCGAGGATTAATTCTCCTTTGTTTTCGTTAGCCGTTTCCGGAGCCCAACTGGTACCTGCGAAGGCAGAGTGTCAAATAATTTATTTTCCCAATCGTTTATCATTTGCAGAAAACCGGGTGCCGGCGGGATACTTTCAAAGTAATATTTACCTTTTTCTGGTTCAACAGTTCCGAGATTTCCCAGAATTTGTTCTTCTAATCCATAAAATTGATTGGAAATGACAGAGTCGAATGTCATTTTACGCCATCATCGAATACATATAGGCAACTTACATTGTCGTATACTTCCCGACCGTCTTTCAGTATGTAATAGCTCCATGTCCCATCACTTTCTCTGGGAGTTTATTCAATGCCCAACTTCCTATTTGTAATTGATGGCAGGCCAGTTCCGTCATTAGTCCTTTTGAATACTCTTTATAGAGTCGCCAGTTAATTTGTCGTTCTAAATTAGCAGAAGGAACTGGGCGTCTCCAGTCTCCATTTCTGTACCAGAATGTGCGGATCGCATTTATTTCTCCAAATGTGCCGGCATGAATCATTTCCATAGCTTTGATATAACGAGGATCGAACAGACGCTGTTGACCTGTGAAGAATATTTTTCCCGTACTACGATGTTTATTGTACATACGGAACATTCTTCCATTGTAAAACCAATTGTTTTTCACAGAATACATGTTTACCGGCATCAAAAGCATCCATTACAATTTTACAGTGCGAACTGAGAGGAGTCGCTACAAGTATAGCATCTATGTTGTTGTTTTTCCAATAGCTCACGATAGTCACCATATACTTTTGCTTTGGGAGCAAGCTTCAATGCTTCATCTATCGAAGGCTGGTAAATATCGCAAAGTGCTACGATATCAACTTTAGGATTTTGGACTAAAAAGCTCATAAGGAAGCGACCTCGTGAGCCTGGTCCAATAACCCCCAAACGACATTTTTCATTGGAGGTGTTCACGGCTTCTGAAAAGGCAGAAAGCCAGGGACTTGCTGCAAGAAGAACTCCAGCTCCGGTCATTCCGATATTCTTCAGAAACTCTCTTCTGCTAATTTGCGTATGTTTCATTTTTGAAGTTATTTGATTCTCAGTATTTTATTCTGTATGCAAATATAGAAAGAAGAGTAAACTTTCTATAAAATTCACTCTTCTTTTTATTAAAATTGGCATTTACCATTCAATTGCCTGATCTTCGTCTGGTATTTGAGTATTTATTTTACGTTCCATCGTTAGAGATCCTTTACAACATATTCAAGCGGATAACCCGGAACTGAAGTATAATCTGTAAACTCATATTCCAGATTGTTGATTGTTACGTAAATATGTTTTAGGTAAGGTCGTGTAGCATCCATCTCTTCTTCAACCGTATAGGAAGGTTGCCCTTTCACTACCAGATTTATGTCCTCATTATCAGAAGAAATCTTCAGCTTACGTGTTTGAAGATCTATTTTCTCTTCTGTAAATTCAAATTTAATTTTGTAATATTTCCGATCCAAGCGGTCAATGTCTATAAGGCCCGCATAGAAAAATATAGTTTTGTCATCTATTACATAAAAGTATGGTATTCGGAACTATAGCCTCTTTTTCGTTTCCTTTAAAAATATACTTTATACGCAGTAGCACTATATTGCCCGGAATAATCATTGAATGGGGGAAATACGTAACATCGCCCTCCTATAAAATTTGCGGGGATTGGCCTGGTAGTTGTGTGATGGATCGTTGCTCTGAATAGCTAACGGCAATACCCATTTGTCTACCTGATCTAAATCTTTTCAGGGCAAAATCGATAGGCAGTAAGCTTGTACATTCGCCTGCCGGTATCTGTACTGTTTCCGGGAACTCGTAATACTTGTTTTTTCCAACGGTTTAAAGAAAAGTTCTTTACGGCTGCCGAAATGTTCAACATTCAACACATCCAATGTGTCAAGATCCAATCCTACATGCACATTCAAGTCTTTGGAATTCATGGTTGACCCGCTGACTATCAATGGGAGTTGGTATGTTACTTTCCTTCCGGCTTGTAACGTATGTAAATAGGGAGTTACTCCTTGTGCGTTGACTGGTGCCTTGAAAGATACCATTTGCACATATTGTTCAGATTCCCATTCATTATTGCATGACGCACATACTATCAGTACAGTCATGGCTAAGAGTAAATAATATATCTTTTTCATTTTTTCAAGTTTATAAGATTATTCCGGATAAGTCCAGCCTGGATTTTGAGTTAAACGTTTGTTGCGCTTTAATTCAGTATGATTGATTGGCCAAAACCACATTTTGCGTGAGAAGGTTGTTGGTAATGAAGGTACTGCTACCGGTGTATGGAATACATCTGCCATTTCTTTAGTTGCTAAAGTGTTACACCCATAAATTGGAGTTGATTCTTCTACCGGAGCATCTAGCCAACGACGTAAATCAAAATAGCGATGTCCTTCTCCCATCAATTCAATCTGACGTTCACGTTTTAACTTTTGCGGAATTCGATAGGGTCATCATATTCTTCTTGGGTATAATCAGGAACTCCTGCACGAATACGTATAGGACGAATTCCTTTTTTCATTTCATTGATATCGCGTTTGATTATATGAGTCTTATTACCATCCCAAGAAGGTATGTCGTATTGCCCGTTTAATTCGTTCAATGCTTCGGCATAAATCAACAGAACTTCTGCATAACGGATAGCCGGTTCTTCTTTTTAATAAGTTCTTCATTGTTGTCTCCTTTACCCATATCATTCAGGTGTACAAATTTTTAACTCCAATGCCGGTGCGTAACCAAAACATCGAGTTTGTATACCCATTACCGTCTCCACGGTAATAGAAGACTTGTATGTTTTGAGGTTCTCCTGCATTTTTATTGCTGTTTCAACAAATTCCAAACACCATTGTAGGCTACTGAAGATAGAAACGGGGCTCACGATTAGCATACTGTAAAGAGACGCTTCTGACAAAGGTTTGTAACGACCTGCTTCTACTGCGTCTTCTTTCGTCACATAGCCGGACATGCGTTCCGAACCGTCACCGCGGTTGATTTCTTTATCTTTACCGGGACAATCAGTTCCATCATTCATATAATATGCGTCACATTGTTTCTGTGTAAGTCCGTGTGTATTCCATCCTTTAGCAACACGTGGTAGCTGATGTATTACCATGTTATTAATGCTTTGTCACCAGTATTCTGCCCACGGGTAAAAATTAATTCTTTATTCTCAAAAGCACTGACTGTTCCGTTGAATATAGCACGATAAGATTCGAACGGATCGATGTCTTTCCACCCATTCGGCCAAGCTTGTTCTGAGAATTCAGGGTGGTATGGAGGAGCAATCGTTGCAGGAAATGCAATATCCCCTTTGTCTGTAGCATAAGAAACAAACAGCGTGTAACTGTTCAATTCTATCACATCCTTGGCAGCGGCAGCAGCTTTCGCCCACTTAGATTCATCGTAAGCTTCTGGTAACAGTCGATTACCTTGATCACCTACCAGTTCTGAAGCAATATCAGCAGGCGTTTGTCCATTCATTAATGGGCTGGCAGCATATAGCAGAACTTTGGGCACGAAGAGCTAATGCCGCACCACGGGTGGGGCGAGCTATTTCTTGTATTGCACGGTCTAAAGGAGAGCTTGAGCAGCCAGAACTAATTCATTTGTGATATAGGTCACACATTCGTCATACTGTATTACGCGGTTGTGCTACATCATAATCTTCCATGTAGTCAATGCCTTGATCCGGCACAATAGGAACAGGACCGAACAAGCGCAACATAATCCAGTAGAAATAGGCTTTCAAAAGTGCGCTTGTGCTTTGTTGTCAGCAATTTCTTCCGCTGTATATTCCGTATTCATGTCTATATTGTTCAAATATATAGAGGCTTGGCGAATGCCTTTATAACATTTGTTCCAGATTTCTGCACTTTCTCCTGCTAAACCTCCTTCGTTATATTCACCGTTTTTTCCATGCTTTATATCGGTCATCTCGATCACCGAAATACATGTCATCAGCAAACAGAAAGGAACATATCCTTTACTGGCTACATCGAGAAGATGGTTATCTCCCAAAAAGAAGTATGCGCGTGCCAGCCATTTTGTCAGAATAAGCTCTGCTTGTAAAAAACATCTTCTATTGACATACGCTCATCAAATAGATAATCAGAGTCCAAGTAATCGGAACATGAACTGAGGGTAAATCCTATCCCTATTATAAATGATAAAATAATGTATATTTTCTTCATAATGTCATTGCGTGTATTATAAATTAACGGATATTCCTTAAAGATAAATTTTTGCTGAGCGGATATCTCTTTCCATCCGTACTTCCCATTTCCGGGTCCCATAATTTGAATGCAGACCATGTGAGTAAATTGGTGCCAACAAAGAAGATACGGACAGTGTTAAAATGTACCTTATTTACCAGCTGGGTTGGTAGCGTATACCTACTTCTACAGTCTTTAAACGTAGATAAGACCCGTTGCGTAACCAATAAGTAGATTGCTGATAGTTATTAGAATTAGGTCCGTAGGATAGTCGGGGATATTCAGCATTCGGATTCTCTGTAGCTGGATCACCAGATATATCTGCTGAAATCCAACGATTGGAATTAGCCATCTCTGACAGGACATTTCCCCAGCCATCTCCCCAACTTGAACATATGGACTGTTGAGCCATCGATAAATAATAAGTTGATTTTCCGGCCCTGAAAGTGCAGATTCACATCTAGACCTTTCCAGTTTGCAGCTATTCCGAATCCATAAATAAGATTAGGTTGGTCGTTGCACCTGATTGCGACTTGGTCATTACGTCAATTTTACCATCACCATTCACGTCTTTATATTTAATATCACCAGGCATTACTTTATAACCATCGAAACATATTCATCCATTTCAGATGTTTCTTAACAAACTTCTCTTCTGCTATATTCCAAGCCAAAGAAAAAGCTGGGAAAAAGCCGAAACGGTGTCCGTCAGCAAAATTTTCCGAGCCATTATAACCAAAATTGAAGTCGGCAAAATAGCGATAATTCCAGTTATAACTAGCACGTCCAGCCAATCCCATATGACGCTTGGCAATACCATTTTTTACATCTGTTCCAATATCAACCGTCGTCCGATAAGCGTCCTGACTATATTCAATGTTCCGCCCACATGATGCGCATTGAAACGCACGATTATATTGTAAATAGGCTTCTAAAAATTCACGGCGCTCACCGGTAGAGGAACTAGTCTGTTCCATCGGTTTCTCGGCACTTTGTTGCTTGAAAATCAGGTTTCCGTCATCATCACGTTCTCTTTGGGCGCGCCATGTTTCGGGCATTCTTATCCGGTTTATTTCACTCTGATTGTTCGTGTCAAATCCAAAACGACCTTCAAAACGCAAACCTTTGGTAATGAAATCCAGCTTTTGCTCCAAAGATATATTTGTCTGAATTTTATTATTCCAGATTTCTTTATATCCAGTCTGTGTGGCAAGTACCCAAGGATTCTTACGATTATCTTCTACCCCGTGTGCAGGAATGTAACCATTAGAATACATGACAGGAATACTGACTGGATTCTGTCCCATTAATGAAGTCCATACATTAGAGCCTTGTCCCGGTGCATTACGTTTCTTTAAAGAACCGGAAACACCGACTTTCACAAGAGTTGTTTTTGTGATGTCAATATCGGTATTCAAACGATAATTCCATCGTTGACTACCGGGATTGGTATTATAATCTTTACGCATAGCATCATCCGTTTTGTACATTCCTTCTTCATTCACATAACTCAATGATACGAAATAACGTGCTGTACTACCACCACCGTTCATATTTACATTAGCACGATAAGTCATAGCTCCGTCTTTCAATAATACATCTTTCCAGTCTACATTCGGATATAAATCCGGGTCAAGTCCCAATCTCAGAAGCTCCATTTCATCATTTTGATAAATTCTCTCTTGATTACGAGTAATTCGTGCTTCATTCATCAACATGGCGTAACTATAGCCATCCGCAAATTCCGGAGTAATAGTCCGTGTGTTATAAGATGTTTCCACTTTAGCACTGATATTGATTTACCAGCTTTACCATGTTTTGTTGTAATCAATACTACACCATTAGCACCACGAGGACCGTAAATTGCTGTAGTAGAAGCATCCTTTAAAACAGTAAACGATTCAACATCCTCAATATTAATTTCATCCAAATCACGTTCGAAACCATCAACAAGTACCAATGCAGAGCTGTTAGCACCAAAAGTAGATATACCACGAATCCAGAATTCAGAAGTATTCACACCTGGTTGTCCGGAGGTCTGCATAGCAAGAACACCTGATACATTTCCAGCCAATGCATTAGAAAGATTTGCTGAAGGATTTGACTTTAGTACTTCTACATCTACATTCGTCACCGCACCAGTCACAGTCAATTTTTTCTGTGCGCCAGTTCCTGTGATTACAACTTCATCAATTTCCCTAGCTTCCGATTCTTTCATCGATACATTAACCAAACTCTGGCGCTTCACCAATATCTCTTGCGTATCAAAACCAATATACGAAAATACCAAACGAGAAAATTCTTCAATTTTAATTTTGTAACGCCCGTTGATATCTGTTATCGCTCCCAAACCAGGTTTATCTTTCACTGTCACATTAACACCAACTAATGGTTCTTTATTCGTGTCCGTTACGACTCCTGTTACTTCAATTATCTTCTCTTGAGCAAAAAGGGAAACAGAGACTAATAACAGGCAAATCGTAATAAATTCTTTTATTCTCATGTGTTCTTCTTTTTATTGTTTTTCTTGGTTCTGATTATCATTGGATTCTTCTCCACCCAAATCATCAGGAGCCTGTTCTTTAGCAATCTTCCGAATCTTATAATTTCCCGAATCACCTACATAGAAGGTCTTTGTTGCCTCATCGTAAGCCAAAGCTACTGGTTGATTAAAGCGTGCTCTCTCACGTACTTCTCCATTTTGCTTACCCCATTTATAACTACTTGCGGAAGCAGAACCACGTCCGGCAAACGTAGAAACTACCCCATCCGGAGTCAATACTCGAATACAATGATTTTCTTTATCTGCAAAATAAAAGTCATACCAATCATCTTTATTAGCTAGCTTATACTCTTCGTTGAGCACAAAAACACCTTGACCAGGCCTATTAATACGTGCATTGATACCTACAAGATCCTTATAATCCGCCTGACCGGATTGTCCACATACAATATACGGAGTAACCAACTTTTTAGTTTCTTCATCATAATTGGAACGAAGTATATAATGCGATTCATGCATGATGATATAAACATATTTACCTGTTGGATGAGGAACCATACTAAAGTCAACCGTCTGATTAGGTACACTAAATGCCAAAAGTTCATTCAACCCTGATCCACCAGGAACTTCCGGATTGTTATTATAACCGTTTTCCTCAAAATTATATCTGTACACACTGCCTGTTGCACGATGATTGAAGTAAAGTTCTCCCGTTTGTGGAAGCACCATAGACCCATTGCAAGCATTGCCACGTGCCAAAGCTACCCAACTGGCCCCTTTGAAATCCTGTCCGTCTGTACTATTCTCACGCTTTAAAATAATATTATTTCTATTCTTAGCGCCACCATTTTGGGGAGCAGCCAATATCATATCACCATCATTAGTCCATGTAATAGTAGTTGCACGATTGATATTATCCAATTTCTTGGTATAGATCATTTCTTGTTCCAGATCCAACACTCTCAAAAGCCCATTATTTTGAGATAAATAAAGAATATTAGAATGTTGGGGGTCGAAAGAAAACCAAAAAGGATAATCTATCTTTCCACAATCGTCAAACGGACCTGTTTCTACAATATTTCCCTCACCCAATTCATCTACATCACCACATAAGTCTGTTACTACCATTTGCGGTTCGTACTGATATTTTTCAGATGCCATCACAGTTTGCTCACCCACTTTTACCTCAATAGTTCCTTCGAAACAGCTTTCCGGCGTAGAACAGTAAATACTAGTACCTTTAGCACTAATAACAATAGCTTCTTTTCCACCTACCTTAACGGAAACAAGAGAAGGATCTGTGCCAAAATTACTGCCATAGATAATCATCTTCTTCTTTCCACCTCCCGACTTGGGTGTGAAATCAGTTACCTCTACTGGCTGATTCGGATCATAAGGTGCTGATGTCTCGTCTTTGCTATCTTTGCAGCCAGTAAAACAGACTGCAAAAATGAATGCCAACATCATACACTGTAACCCTATGCTCCCATGTTTCATAGTTTTACATTTCATAATACACTAGATTTAAATTATTGATTATTCTGAACTTTATCCATTAATACCTTCATCCAGTATCCTCCGATTACCGAACGGGCTCTGAAGCCTACCCATCTACCGCTGTCTGTATGGTGCCAGTCGCTGATAGGTACACGAGAGACTGTTTCATTGATATATTTATAGACTGGATCAGAGAATCGTTGGAAAATATCCTTATCCGGGGACATAGCCGCTGTCCACATTATCCAGTCAGATTTTGTGTATTCTTTACGAGAGTCCAGAGGAAGTCCATAAGGATTCTGCTTTGTCAAATAATAGTTTATTTCTTTTCCGATTACATTGTTAGGGAACAGGTTTAAATTCCACAACTTATCCCAAACCATATTGTATTTTTGGCTCCAGGTATCTTACGATCAAAGCCAAGCGATAATGATTACCTTCATTTGCCATTTCTTCCCATTTCACCGCCATTTTCTTGGCTATTCCTGCATATTTCTCTGCTACATCATTTAATCCGAGCATATGCGCCATTTCGCTATATCCGGCTACTCCCATGATCGCTTCACTGAAAGATTGGCATTATGAGCCCAATGATGTTTTCAAGGAAAATTAAAGTGATTTTTCTCTCAATAAAGTCACTTATTTTCATTATTTTATTATTCTATTTTCTTTCGATGAACTCTAAAAATGGCAAAACATCAATAATTAAGTATTGCAAAATTGGCTGTTCTCAATTTATTTTGTATTTTCGCAACAGCGGTTGAGTCAATGGCCGTTGAGAAAACAAATCATCATTATGAAATTCTATAATAGAGAAAAAGAAGTTGCGGAATTGAAGCGTGTGCAAGAGCTTGCATTTACTCAAAATTCCAGAATGATTGTGGTAACAGGCCGTAGACGCATTGGAAAACCAGTCTTATAAAACAAGCTTTGAAAGGAACACCTACTGTTTATTTTTTCATTGGAAGAAAAGCTGAAAGCATATTAGTTACTGATTTTGTATAGAATAGTACGTGAAACTATCCATATTCGTTCCTGAAGGAATACCTAACTTTTACCAGTTTGATGCAATATCTTTTTTCGAAATAGGAAAACACGTGCTTTTAATATTGTTATAGATGAATTTCAAGAGTTTTATAATATCCGACCCGACGTTTTTAGTGATATGCAGAATCTTTGGGATGAATATAAACAAGAAACTAAAATAAATTTGGTCATCAGTGGTTCTGTGTATTCATTGGATGCAAAAATATTCACTGATCATAGATGAACCCCTATTTGGGCGTGCTGACAATATTTTATGTCTGCGTGCTTTTAAGATCGGTGTCCTGAAACAAATAATGGAGGATCTTGCTTCCGGATATAGCAATGATGACTTATTAGCTTTATACACGTTGACAGGAGGAATCCCTAAATATGTAGAGTTGTTTGTGATAACCAAGCGCTTACTATAGATAAGATGTATGACTTTGTCTTTTCGAAAACTCCTTGTTTATAGATGAAGGACGTAATTTATTGATAACTGAGTTTGGGAAAAACTATGGTACCTATTTTTCCATTTTGTCAGAAATCGCCAACGGGCACTATATACGCAAGGCGAGATAGAATCGGCATTGGGCGGTACAGCTATCGGAGGTTATTTAAGCAAACTGGAGAATGTATACAATTTAATAACCCGGGAACGTCCTATTTTTGCAAAACCCGGAACTAAGAAAAATGTACGATATGTTATTGGTGATAATTTCTTGAATTTCTGGTTTAAATATATTGAGCAGAATCGCTCTTATATTGAATTACAGAATTTTGATGATTTGAGACAATTAGCAAAAGCTGATTATCCGACCTATTCAGGTAGGGTGTTAGAGAAATACTTCAAACAGAAACTGGCAGAAACCGGAGGTTTCAAGGAAATAGGCTCTTGGTGGGAACAAAAAGTTCTATTGGCAAACAACGAATAAATTCTTATGAAATAGATATTGTTGCTCTTAAATCCAGTGGTAAGAAAGCTCTTATTGCTGAAGTTAAACGAGTTCCTGAGAACAACTATAGCCATACTGTTTTCATGGAGAAAGTGGAACATTTAAAACAAAAAGAAATGTCTAAATATGATATTGAGACACAAGTTCTGGGATTGAAAATATGTAAATATAATAAAGAGGCTGTCTTATAATTGAGTAGTCTCTCGAATTAATAACACATACCCTGCATTTCGGAATGCCTCGGCCCGATTCATTCAGCGTGTTACTTTCCATCCACAGGTGCTTTAAAACCCCTCACGTCCTTTACCATAAGGTCTCGGGTAAACAAGGAGTAATGGTATCATATTTCAGAGCAACCTGATACAAAGATCTCACAATCTGTTCATTTCCATTAGAAGCATTCTTTTTTCTCGTAAGGGTCTGTTTGATAGTCTACCAGAAAGTCTTGTGGCAAATTCAATCCCGGCTTACGCCCTTTTCTGATCAATTTATAGTCTTTGTTCACAACAGCTCCACATCCCAAATAGAAATTACGGTCAATACAACTGGTACTACCTATTAACAACGGAAGTATACTGATTCCGTCATACGCACGTTCCGGACGATTCTTATCTCCTACTAACTCTTTCAATGTCGGAACGATATCTACAAATCCAGTCACGAGAACTCAGATTCTTATAGTTACTTTCCGCCCTTTTCTCAATAAAAGACAGCCGGCACACGCACACCTCCGTCCCATTCGTCAAACTTCCTGCCCCGTAGTTTGCCGGATGACGATCCCGGTACACCGGCGGGACCATTATCACTAAAAAAGATCAAAAATGTATTATCCATTATCCTTTTTCTTCAAAAGCATCCACAATCGTACCAATTCCTCTATCCATACAGGACACCATTGCCTGATACGTTTACTCTCTTCTGCTCTTTCGGTGTCAGACTACCAAAGTCATCACAATAAAGTTCTATATCTTTTTTCCTGCGCTTGCAACGGTGTATGAGGGGCATTATAAGCTACATACAACAGAACGGACCTTCTTTCTCATAAGTATTGATGCATCTGACAGCTTCTTGGGTAATCAATTCAGTAGAATATCCTTTATCATAACAAGTCTCCCAGTCATTGTGCCAATCCAATTCTCCTTCACGCATATGATCGAAATAATCAATTGTACCATTCAGATGCCCGTAAAAGTGGGAAAAGCCTCTATTTATCGGGTAATGTACCTTCCGGGTATGTCCCAAATGCCATTTGCCGATAATGGCTCTGTTACTATATCCGTTACGTGCCAACATATCGGCCAGAGTTTCTTCATTTTCATCCAATCCGTCTTCACGCCAAGGCGGAATAACGGTTGTACGTATGCCAAATCTATTGGGATAACGCCCTGTCATAAGTCCGGCACGAGGGGCGTACTGATAGGAGCTGTATAGAACCGATCCAGTACAACTCCTTCTGCTGCCAAAGCGTTCCAGACAAGGAGTTTTATCTCGCTGCCATGAAATCCGACATCTCCCCATCCCAAATCGTCAGCAAGTACAATAACGATATTAGGGCGTTCTACCTGCTGTGCAAACGACAATGTAGTTGCACTTACTACCATAGACGCCCCCAAGATCAGTTTATTCATTATCTGTC
>VOFB01002195.1_pt1 | contig 23142 bp, 40 predicted proteins | sample 5384141 | NCBI WGS metagenome assembly VOFB01 (sample SAMN12384721, study PRJNA508395) | human gut metagenome | isolation source: healthy gut A | host: Homo sapiens | reverse complement strand
CTCTCTTAGCAGATGCGATCTCATCCGATGATGCTAAGGAGAGTTTTTCGTACTGAATGCATTTAAGGATGCTTTAAATGATAAGGCTTCTAATGCCTCTATCAATCCTATGAATGTAAACAAAATAATTGTGGCCTATAAGAATCCGGGACACTAATTTTGCAGCACCATATATTTCTTCGATTTATGCCGGTATGATGTTAGACCGGCGATGCTAACGCCAATCTGTTCTTTTTGAATTATCTATTATAAAACAAATACCATTAGCCTCAGTGCTAATGGTATTTGTTTTCTCAACCTTTATACTTTTGGCAAATTCCCAAACATTTGAAACTACAAAATCCGGCTGCTCGCTGCATTTCCGTCCTTTGACAAAAACCGTTTTCGTTCCTGCCGCTTTGCCTGTTTGGATATCACTTTCCCTGTCTCCTTTTGAAGATAGGCATTCAGCTTTTGTAACATTTCTTCCGTCAGATAGCCTCTTGCTACTCCAGACTGGTTTTGTTACGACGATCGCAAGGTAGCCTTTTTTAATCTGCTCTACGGCTTTGTTTAAAGGCGCTCATTACAGACACTTCCATCCCGCTTCTAAGATCACATCTACGATCTGCTGTAATATCAGATTATGTATGGATTCTACCATTCCATAGTGGCAGACAGGCACATAGAGATTATAGGTTCCCATCTGCTTAATACGGTTGTCCTCTTTGAAACCGGAAAGGGTCAGCACCTTCATGTTTTTTTTTTGCTACTTCTATAGAAAAATTGAAAAGCCGGATACTCGTAATGTTACGAATATCCAGCCTTTCTGCTACACTCTATTTTACATTATTAATACTCTATTTTTTCATATCTTTCTCTTTTTGCTAATGATTCTAACGCATTGTTATAATCATCTAAGAGCTTGATTCCTTCATCAATCTTTTCGGTAGCTTCTGTGACAGTCTGCTCATCATTTGTGTCACAGGCTTCAAGCATCTTTGTATAACCCTCTTTGTATGCTTCCATTACTTTTTACATATTTTTTCTTTGATAGCTTTCACTTCATCTGTTTCCGGTTTGATCTTAGAAAGTTTATCCAGTGAATCATCAATGTTTGGCATGATTCCATTGTTGATGCTGTCTTTGATCTCTTCGTTTGTCTCTAAGTCGCCCCATTTTGCAGACTCTTCTTTGATCTTGTCATAGTTTGCATTGACATCTACCATGTCTGTGTTTAAGAACTTTTCAAAATCATCTGCAACCGGGTCTCCGCCACATCCTGTCAGCATTCCGATTACCATAATACCCATTAACATTCCTGCCATTACTTTTTAAAACTTTTTCATTGCTGTATTCTCCTTTTTTATGATTATTTTTTATTATTGTTGTAAAATCAATGACATCCAAACGCATCACCAACTTTCTGCAAGGAATCCTCTCGTGGTGGCTGTAAGCAGTTACCTTGAACCGCCTCCAGTACCTCCACCGGAAAAGCCTCCGCCTCCGCCTATCGACGCAAAACCTCCCTGACCACTGGTTCTCTCTTCCCTGCATTGCCCTCTCTGCAGATCTGTGCATGCTGTGACAATAGCTGTGTGCTATGATCACATTTCTATTGTAATTTTTCAAACTCAGGCACCCTGTCAGGATAGACTTTTTCAAATTGTTTGATTACCTTGTCGGCTATGCCAAACAATGTAGCATATACCATATAATCCTGCCAGATAATCGTTTCGCTGATTTCTCTTTCTGATATCAGTGAAAAATCTTCCAGATACTTCTTCAGTCCCATTACCTCGGCAAGTTCTTCTTTGCCCTTTGCAGTCAGATCACTGATCTTTCTTCCCGAATGACCGGTAAAACCTTTATTCTCTGCAAAAAATTCCTCTTCCTTCATCTAAGGCATTCTCTAACAGATTGCTTACAGACTTCGGATGTTTGTATGCGTATTTCTCAAGCTCTTTTTCCTGTAAAATACCATCTTCGCCCGCCTTTGACCAAAACCTTATACAATTTCTTTTCGATATCGGTATCCGGTTTTTATCAGCTTTAAGTTGACGGATTTTTTCGACTTTCCAAAAGCTCCAACACTTTCTTCTGTCTGTGGCTCAATACATCCTTTGTTGATCATGGAAAGGATCAATGCTCCGATGAGCAGGCTCTCCTCATTTGCCACATCAAAGGTCTGTGCCAAGAAATGCGAAACCCTGGATCTCTCCGCCGTTTGGCACCTCCCTGTAATAATTCGCCTGTTCGTAGAACGCTTTAATAGCTTTTCTTTCTCTTTTACAACACTACTGATCAGCCATACGACTACTACCACAATTCCGATCAAACCACAAAACCTATAATGGTTTCTAACAATCCACTCTCGTCATCTCCGTAATCACTGCCTTCAAAAGCTGTGTCTTTCACCTCTTCAAAAGATTTTGAAACGGATTTCGTCGGGGATAGGATTCCCTTATCCAACCGGAACATCACGATCATGTCATTGTCATCTTCTAAAGCAGAGGTTGTGTATGCCACAATAGAACCCTGTTGAAATTGTACCTCTCCTTCATATCCAAATGCCCAGATTCCTGCATTGTTCTCGTCTAAAGCTGTACCGTTCTCTAAACGAATGCTGACCTTTCCGTCTGTCGGAAACGTAGACATCTGCGGATTGATAAACATAAAATTCGTTCCGTCATAATCGGAATAGCTTTTTATAAAGTCTGTGACCACATATTCGATCGCATATTTGTTTTCACCATAATCGGTTATTCCAAAGCACAACTCTACGCCGTCATCGGTTTTGTTGATCCCACATTTTCGCTTTTGGCATCAAAGTCTGCATCGATGTCCCAATCATCAACAAAAGTATACTCACCTTTTTTCATCGGATACTTTCAAATCTGATATGCCGATGTCTTTTGTTGCAATTGGTATGTAATTCTCGGTTCCTTCCTCGAAAGTACCATGCCAGTTCTGAACTACATAAGCACTTCCGTCATCCCTTACGGTAACGGAAATGTCTATTTCCGAGACATTGTTTTTAGCATATGCCGTACCGGAGATCAACAGCAGCATCAACGGTGCCACAAGCAGTAATTTTTATCCACTTCATAGGCTGCTCCTTATTTCATATCCGGCATATCTGCTTTTCTGCTCACTTGCCTCTAAGTAATCGCGGCTTTGTAATATGAAGCATGCCTGCTGCGATCGAAGTTGGGAACATGCGATCGTACGATTGAGTTTGGTTACGCTGTCATTGTAGATCAGACGTGACTGACGTACCATCTTCTCATACTCGTTTACGCTGTCCATGGTCTGATATAATTCTCATTTGCTTTCAGCCCGGATAGCTTTCGCAACTGCCATGATCTTGCCCATTGCCTCTGTCAGCATGTTTTCCTGCTTATTTACTTCTGCTGCGGAACTGTTTGAATTAATACTGGTACGCATTTTGATCGTATCCGATATGGTTTTGTACTCGCATCAGCATACCCTTTTGTCGATCCAACAGTGCCGTTAACGCATCCCAGCGTGAGGACAACTGAACACCGATCTGGCCCATCGCATTGTTGATGTTCTCATCCATTGCTACTAACTTTCTCTGTGCGGAAATAAACCATAAATGATAATTACCAGCACAACTCCACAATGATAAGTGCCATATAAACTCCTCCTTATTGTTTTTTCTTACCTGCCATTTTATGTAATCTTATGCTTTTATTCAATGAAAATGTCATAACATATAAGATTTGTGAATAGTTACAAATGGGCAGAGCCGATTTTTCAGGTTCTGCCCATTATCTGCATTATACAGGAGTTTTTAGGCATGTCAATAAAACCTGCCTAAAATTGACTGCTTTACAGGTTCCGTCCTGCCAGACGTTCTTCAAAATAAATTTCAAGCTGGGAATGGATCTGTCCCCAATCCTGCCTGTGTCCCGTCCATTTCTTGGTGATATCTATCATGGCCAGATACAGCATTTTCAGGAGACTGTCATCGGATGGAAATACCGTCTTGGATTTGGTGACTTTCCGGAGCTGGCGGTTAAATCCTTCAATGGCATTTGTGGTATAAATCAGCCGTCTTACTGCCTCCGGATATTTGAAATAAGTGGACAGGGTTGCCCAGTTATCATGCCAGGATTTATAGATTTTTGGGTACTTGGAATCCCATTTATCCTTGAACAATTCTAACTCATTTAAAGCTGTTTCTTCCGTTGGAGCTGCATATACAAGCTTCAGATCAGCCATCAGTTTTTTGATGTCTTTGTATGAAACAAACTTCGTTGAATTGCGGATCTGGTGGATGATACACTGCTGAATCTCTGTTTTTGGATAAACAGCCTCGATTGCCTGTGGAAATCCATTTAAACCATCAACGCATGCGATCAGGATATCCTCAACACCTCTGTTTTTTAATCCATTCATGATAGAAAGCCAGAACTTTGCACTTTCGTTTTCTCCAACATACATGCCAAGGACGTCCTTTTTCCCATTCATGTCGATACCAAGGGCGATGTAGACTGCGCGTTTTACAATACGTCCTTCGCTGCGGACATGATAGTGGATTGCATCCATAAATACTACAGCATACACTTCTTCCAAAGGGCGTTCCTGCCATTCTTTTACAATCGGCAGGATTTTGTCTGTGATCCGGCTGATTGTGCTGTCAGAAATATCAATATCGTATAATTCACGCATATGGGATTCAATGTCTCCGGTTGTCATTCCCTTGGCATACATGGAAAGTATTTTTTTCTTCCATGTCCTGAGTTACGGTATTCTGATATTTTTAATCAGCTGAGGTTCATAATCCCCATTACGATCCCTTGGGATTGCCACATCCATATCTCCATAACTGGTGTGCATGGTTTTGCTGGAATGTCCATTTCTACTATTGTCTGTTTCTTTGTTTCGATAATCATACTTGGAATATCCTAATTCCTCATCCAGTTCTTCATCCAAAGCACCTTCCAAAAGGACAGACATCATGTCACGCATGATGCTATTTACATCGGTGCCATCTTTGATGCTGATATCATTATTTTTCAGATAGTCACGCATCATTTCTCTCATTGCTGCTTTTTGTGGGCTGTCTTTTCTTCTTGCCATAAAAAAACTAACCTCCAAACTGAGTATACTCCATATTTACAAGATAGCTTTTGTGGCAGCGGCAAAATCCATGATGCAGTAAAATTCCTCGTAGTCTGTCAGTTTTCCGACTACTTCAATCTCTGTTTTCCGACAGTGTAAAAGATCACTTTTCGCAGATTGCTCTCTAAGCACTGGATATTAGACAACAGGATCTTTGTTTCGGTTCCGGAATAGGTCACTGTAATATAATGTTTTTGGTCCGCTGTGATAACAGCCTTCTCATACATGCCCGCAGTTGTTCTGTATCGATCGGCTTTAATAAATAATCAAAAGCCAGCACCCGATAGCTTTGTACACCGAATTCTTCACTCGTCGATATAAACACGATGGGTGTCTTTTGTATCTTTTTGCGGATCTGAGCCGCCGTATCCATTCCACTGATCTTTGGCATCAATATGTCTAAAATAATCAAGTCATAAGGTAATACCTCATGACTTTTGATCAGCTCGGCTCCATCATCAAATTCATTAACGGAAAAATTTCTGATGACGGAGTCTAAGGCTTCTATTGTTTTTGTCGTTCTGTCTGCAAATCATCGCAAATTGCTATTCTCATTTGTACTCGTCCTTTTACTAAAGATTCAAAAGCGTGCTTGCATACTTGAGAATATTTACTTTATCTATTGCTTCTTTATGATTTTTCCACTCATTTTGACCCTAATATCACAACAATTGCATTATAACACCTTTCCATATAAAAGCTGAGCAATTTTCTCATAATATTCAACAGATTTTTGTTCTAATTTACGTACCAACAATGCATTCTGCTCCGTAAGTAAATCCTATTTTCTATAGACCAAATTAATCTTTCATATAGCTTTTCACTAAATGAGTTTTCATTAACATTAAACAGTCTGTCATCCATTCCAATATTTCTATATAATTCAACATGCTTTTTAATGTCACAATTCCGATTGTCGGTGTATGCATTGCAATAGAACAAATATTTGAATGATACCTCATTCCAACTGCTACCGCTGATTTTCTATAAAGATCAACCAAATATTCGCCAGGTGTTGCAATTCCATTTAAATAAGGAGCAATTGTTATATTCCTTCTACAATTATAATCTTGTACGGCATTAAGCACATCTGAAATTGCCTGTAAATCAGATGGGATATGTGGCACAAATACGAAGTGGAGATTAGGATTTCTTGAGATAGCTTTGTCAATGAACAAAGAAAATTCATTACAATATTGATTATAACTTTCCTTATCTCCCCATCTGTCTTCCATTCTGTCTCTAACAGTATTGATTGCAATAACAGTCTTATCATCAGGAATTTCAGGATGACGGTACTCACCAGCACTGGTAAAGAACCCACCATCTGGAATCTGAATTATATTCTTTAATGATGAACCATCAAAAAATTGATCCAAAAGCATTTTAGAATCATCATTTCTTACAGAAACAAGAAACTTATCTGACCTTGAATCTAAGTATTTGATAAACGAACCAAAACAATCCTTTACTTTTGCCAAACACATATTTGGTGAATAATCAACACCAAGTCCATTAAACACTATTGAATGTGTATCTTTCTTAAAATTTCATCAGAAATATTAAGAGTAGTTCCAGTGGTTGAATAATCCCACTTAACATCGAAAAATTCCCCCCACCGATAACAAGCAAATCGTATCGATTAACCAAATCGGCAAACGAATCATCAAATTGTCTTAGATTCCATGATTTATAGTATTCTCTAATCTCGAGATATGTAACTTCAACATCATTAGTTACGTATTTTTGAAAAGATTCCAAAACCCAACATGATTTGCTATATCGCCTATATTACCATTAAAACTTGCTAAATGTAATGCTCTAATCACTTCTTCTTCCCTCTATAAATATAATGGGCATTTGTGAAACGTCTCAAGACTCTTTGGCGCCTCCATATAATCTCTCATATGGTATTGTAATGCAGTTGTAAACCAGCTAGCCAAAAAGAGTATCTTTTCCATTTCCTTATGTATATTTCTTTAACAGCGTTTCCGCCTGCTCTAAATCAGACGGTTCATCAATATCAACACTATATTTTGCATCCATGATATATGGGATCGGGTTATCATTAAAACTGGTGCTTTCACTTAACGTCTCAATCCGGTTTACATATACGCTTCCGTCCACCAGATAATATTGCGGATATCCCTGACGGCGGACCGTGCTCTGCATGGAGAGTACATTCTGCAATTCTCCTTTTCATCGATAGTCCTCATTAAAATCGGATGCCGAGACTTCTTTTACGGAAACAACATCCTGCATATCCCTTTGTATACAAAGTTCGATCGCTCCGTCTATATCTTCTGCCCTTCGCAGTGGCTGCGTCGGTTGGAGCAGCACCAGCAGATCATAGGACTTCTGATGGTCTTCTAACCACTTTACGGCATGAAGCACGGCATCTATCGTCTTTGCCGTATCCGATGCCAGTTCTGCCGGACGCAAAAACGGTACCTCTGCCCCATAAGCCTTCGCTGTTTCTTGCAATCCGTTCCGAATCCGTTGTAACGACCACATCATCTATATACTGACTCTTTGCTTTGCCAAAACAGAATATGCAATCAACGGTTTTCCACACAATGGTGTAATATTTTTATCTTTGATGCCTTTACTTCCGCCTCTTGCCGGAATGAGTGCCAACACCCGTTTTCCTTCAATCATGTTATCCCCACCGATCTATGAATACTTTTGGATTCCATGCTCCCAGATATTTTTATCATGGACAATCTCTAAAAATTGTTTCGTACTGTTGCCTTTTCCAAACAGGGCTCCCTGCTTACGAAAATCTTCAATATGTTCTTTTGCCTGCAAAATCTCGTCTTTATCCTCTGACACATGCTGGATATTCTGACTGTATTCTAGTACTGTAACGTCCCTTTGACGTGTTCCGACATCAATTGCCGGAATTCCATAAATGGAAGTTTCCCTGACACCGGCACTGGAATTTCCAATCATAAAATCTGCATTTTTAACAGGGTCAAAAAATACTCAAATCTGGTCGATGGGTACAGACGATATCTCGTCTCATCTGCCAAAGTCCGGTAAGCATTTAAAATAACCTCTGAACCCAAATCATTGTTTGGATAGATCACGATATAATTTCGCCCTGATTCTTTCACTGCATTGACCAGTTCTTCCACATGCTTTCCAATAATCTCATACTCTGTTGTCACCGGATGATACATCAGAATACCGTATTTTTCAAATGGTATTTCATACCTTTCCTTTGCCTCTTCAAAGGTTGGAAGATGATTGGAAAGCATAATATCAATATCCGGTGAGCCAATTACATAAATCTGATGTCCGATTCCCCAAGCTGCATCAGACGACGCTTTGCCTTTCATTACATACAAAATGTATATGTGCAAATTTAGAAATTGCATGGCGAATTGATTCATCAATCGTTCCGGATAATTCGCCGCCTCAATGTGAGCAACCCGGATATTATTTAACGCCCGACCATAGCTCCGGCTAAAGCATCAATCCGGTCTCCGTGAATGACAATCATATCCGGCCGGATATTCTGTACATATCCTGTCAACTGGCATACCACATCGCCTAAATCATAGCTCATGTTACCGCTGTTGATCAGTCCGTATGCCACATAGACATTTTTATATCCATCTTTCAAAACTTCCCGATAGGTACTTCCATAAGTATCAAGCAGATGCATTCTGATACAAACACATAGGCTTCCATATCTTTCGATGCTTCAATTCCCTGTATTAATGATTTGATTTTTCCATAGTCCGCTCTTGTTCCGGTAATAAACAGAATTTTTCTCATAATGATTCTACCATACTTTTCTTAATCTGTGTATCTGAGGCGATATCGCAGGTCGCCTTTTTCCTAATACATTCGGATAATCCTCTGCCGGAATCTCTCCGGTTCCCGGACGTTTTACCCAGATATTCTCTTTCGTAAAACTCTCTCCTTTTTGATATCCCGAATTGCTACCACCGTAGCAAATGCAAAATCAATAGTAACCTGTTCTTCTGCCGCTGCACATTTGGTTCCACCTAACATCTGCGGTACCTCGTTTGCTGCCTGCAATAATTTTTCCAAGTTCCTGCTCATCCATTGAACATACAATATCCGGACCGGTACGTTCCATATAGTCGGTAAAATGTCTCTCGACTAACTTTTGCTCCCAATGCCATCGCTGCGATACAGGCATTGTTGTTCAGTGTATGATCCGATAAACCAACCGGCACATCCGGAAATTCTCTCATCAGCTCCTGCATCGCTCCTAAACGAACTAATGCCGGATCTGTAGGATACAGATTTGTCGTATGCATCAGTGCATACCCACACCATATTTTCTAATATATTTACTGCCTTTTGCAATACTGCGGATATCGTTCATTCCGGTAGATACGATCATCGGTTTTCCATACTCCGCAATATGCTCGATCAACGGATAGTTATTCAGTTCTCCCGAACCGATCTTATACGCTGCCACTCCGAATTTCTCTAATCTTACAGCCGCTGCTCTTGAAAACGGTGTGCTTAAAAATACCATTCCAAGGCTCTGCGTATAGTCCATAAGTTCTTTTTTCTTCTTCTTCAGACAAGGCACATCGGTTCATAATCTCATAAATAGAAACATCTGCATTTCCCGGTATGACTTTTTTTGCCGCACCGCTCATTTCATCTTCTACGATATGTGTCTGATGCTTGATGATCCTTGCTCCTGCCCGGTGTGCTGCATCCACCATCTCTTTTGCGGTCTCTAAACTTCCCTCATGGTTGATCCCCTATTTCCATCACCAGCGAGTACTCAGATTCCCCTATTACAATGTTACCAATTTTTTACACTCTTCATATATTCACCACAGCCTTACTTATTTTAGCGATAACAAAGTCTCTTCTGAAAGTCCCTTTAACAGGGTAATACACTCTTCTAATACCTCACAGTAAAGCTTTCCTTTTCTTGCAATCTCTTCTGTCTCTTTTGCAATCGTATCTCCTTCAAAATAATACTTGAACGAATGATATAATCTGCGATTGGAATACAGGTAAGATCAGCTGATACTCTTCTGACTCTTCAATCTTTGTTGTGATCTTTTTGATCTTCTTTAACTGTTTTAAACATCCTTTTTCTCAACCGTACCGGACTTTCCGATTTTTCCTAATTTCTGATACGCTTTTTCTCATTCTTTGGCATCCTTTAACATATCCTCAAAATCTTTTGGAACATTTTTCAGATAGTCCACTGCCTTTTTATGCTCTTCCTCTGTAAATTCAGATTCTAATGCTTCGATCCGCTCTGTAAAATTGATCTCCTCCGGTACATTCTTACAAACTTCTTCGATGATATCGTCTAATGCCCGTATCTCGGTACCTTCAATATAAGCTCCTCCTGCCGTTGCATTGACAACACGGATATTTGGATTTGCTTCTTTTAATATCATGGATATACTTCTGGAACCAGTTTAAGAATATTCTTAAATCCATTCTGGTCGGGATTTTATCCACATAATTACCCTTGACCATCTCCATGCCTTCGGTATCCATCACTGGCATCTTTTCTTCAAAGGTTCCGTCTGCATGAGATTTATTATCAGTAAATGCCAAATCCTGTCCCACTAAAATAATCGTTTCATATCCTAACTTATGTAACAGTGAAAATCCACTACATGCAACCGATCCACCTGTAGAAACATCCGGAAGCACTTTATCATTGATAAAATAAATGGAATATGGCAGGAAATAACCGTCATAATAAAATATTTTCTTCGCTTTCTGTCTTTCCATGATTTTGTAACCAGCCGTTGGCGGTGCAATAACCGGTATGGTCTCTGCACCATCAATCTTTATTAAATCCGGGCTTTTTTTGCATCAATGGTAATAAACGCATCCGGCTTAATGCCTGCTTTTATCAATGGCTTTACGGCTGTATCCACCGCTAAGATAAACAGACGGTTCTTTGCCTTTTTAACATCTGAATATTCTTATTCAGCGAAGGACCTGCTGCTACCAAAATTGCCGCATCTTTATTAGAAACTGCCTTTAACAGCAATTTCGTATGATAACCTTCACATACATATTTCATATTGCGAAGGATATTCTGCGCCATATTCATGGACAGCTTCTTCTGCGTATTAAATTGCACCATCTCTGACTCAACTAACCGCTGTACTTTCTTTACTTTTTCTAAAATGTCTTCTAGAAAAAATCCTCTGTAATTTGGATGAATCTCTTCAATTAAGAAACTCATATTTTCCAAGGTCATAACTCCCCCGCATTACCGGTTCAAACTCTTCTTCATTCAATCTTTGACCACAAATGCGATCGGTCTGTCCTCAATTTCTTTCGAAATATCAATATTTTCTAACATTGCCATAAAAATATGGATCGATGGCTCATAAACGACAACATTGACCTCTTTTGAACTCTTTTTCAATGATATCCTTTAAATATGCTGCACTTCCGACACCAAACAGGAATACCGGTGCATATTTATGTATCTCTCCGACTCTCTCGCTCCAGATCTGTATCGGTTCTTTTTGCATTTCTCTTGCCACCTAAATAAAGCTGTCGTCCGTCCTGCTCTATTCTGAATATTGTCTCTCCATCCCAGGAAGTCTCTACCATAACATTGGTTGGGTCCTCTGTCTCATGCTCCTCCCGGATCAAATCTGCAAAGGCAGGATACCATTTTCCATTGCTTCTAAATTTTTTTTAAAATAGATTTACTCATCCTCTGACTCCTCTGCATCATCATCTATATATAATTCAATTAATTCTCGTAGTCCATAGTCCAATGTGTCTATGATCCAGACCACATCTTCCTGCTCGATTGCTGCCACATAATCTTTTAATACATCTATTACAAAAACCTGTAGGTTCTGATATTCTTCTTCACTGATCCCATAAGAATTTCCCTGTAGGAATCCTGTACAAAACTTTTGTATTGTCGGAATTATTTCCTTTGCCTTTTCTATTACATTTTCATTTTTAAAATAATGATATTCGATACAAATACCATCAATTTTCTCACGCAATTCTGCTGCTAATGCTCTCATCTTCCATCCATCTCTTTCTTAGTAAAAAGAGGGACGAATTCTCGTCCCTCTGTAATTCGTCGATTCATTACTGAATGACTGCCAACTTCATTCTTACTGTAATAAAGAAAGCACTCCCTGAGTTGACTGGTTGCTCTGTGCCAGCATGGACTGACCAGCCTGAGCAAGAATGTTGTTCTTGCTGTATTCAACCATTTCAGAAGCCATATCTGTATCACGGATACGAGATTCAGCTGCCTGAGTATTCTCAGCTACATTGTCTAAGTTTGCAATTGTGTGCTCTAAACGGTTCTGTAATGCACCAAGAGCGATCTCTGTGAAGATACTTTGTTAATTGCATCCTGAATTGCTGTGATGGAGTTGTTTGCCATCTCATAAGTATCAACTCTTGCATTTCCTTTCTGTGTATAGCTGGATAATGCTTTTGCTGTAACAGCACTTGTCTGAAGGTATGTGTTGATATTTTTCTTAACATCTGCAGACATTGCCTTTTTTGCAGCTGAGATATCACCTTTACTGCTTTTGGATACAGAGTCGTATGTCTTATCATTAACTAATGATTTGTAGAATACTTTACCATTCTCGAACTGTGCTGCATAGTTAGCCGATGTATACTTATCACTAAGTTGTTTCTTGAAAACAGAGATTGCGTTAGCAGTGTTCTTATCTAATGAACTTTTGGTCTATATGTGTAGCTCATTCCCTGGTATTTGATTGCAACAGGGTTTACACCTTCCTGTGCAGTTTTTTCAATAGTACCGGAAACATCTTTTAATCCTAATGTCTTAGCATTCATGCTACCGATGCTGATTTCGATGTTCTGATCAGCGTTAGCACCAACCTGAAGTTTTTTGTTCTTGAAAGAACCATCCAGTAAGTTCCGCTTATTGAACTGAGTTGTAGAAGAAATTCTGTCTAACTCTGTTGTTAAAGCATCTAACTCTTCGTTGATTGCTTCACGGTCGATGTTCTCGTTTGTATCATTAGCACCCTGTACTGCTAACTCATTCATTCTCTGTAAGATAGAGTGAGCTTCATTCAGAGCACCCTCAGCTGTCTGAATTAAGGAAACGCCGTCCTGAGCGTTTGTAGATGCACGGTTCAATCCACGAACCTGGCTTCTCATTTTTCAGAAATCTTTAATCCTGCTGCGTCATCGCCTGCACGGTTGATTCTGTAACCGGATGATAATTTCTCTGCTGATTTTGACTGTGCACTTGTTGTAACTCCTAACTGACGGTTAGCGTTCATTGCTGTAAGATTGTGTTGTACTACCATTGCCATAATGTTTTCCTCCTTGAATTTGAATTTAATCAGGCTTCCTTGCCTGTGTCAATGCTTGCAGTCTGTTCTATCCTCTGTGAGCAGTCCTCCCGCCGCGCTCGTTCTTACCATTCAACATTAGTCTTCCCATTCTGCTAAGTAATGTTCTTACTCTATAGTAAAAGAATCTCTGATTCTCTTTACTCGTATGTGTTGTTTTTTCCTTTGTACCTTATATATCGGTTAGGTTTTGATTTACTTTATAGCCTTTTGAAATTTTTTTATTTTTTTACTTTTTATCCGATTAACGTGCAGACATCCTCTGAAGTTCCCTGCTATGCTCCTGCAAAATGCCTTTTACCAGTTCCATATCACCTTTCAGGTTCTCTATGTCTTCTGCACCGTCTTTATACCTTTCATAAGTATCCAGATAACAGCTTTCAATTGTCTGTAATCTTGGAACAACGTCTACATCCAGACGCATGTTAGTATGATGTACTGCTGTTTTCAACTCCTGAATATCCTGTCGGATCGGTCCAAGCTCTTCTTTGAATTTTGCATCAAGCTTCTCGTCCAGCTTTTTATCCAGTTTCTCGTCCAGCTTCTCATCAAGCATTCTGTCTAATTTTTCTTCCAGCTTCACCTCTAACTGTTGATCGAGCTTTTCTTCTAACTTCCTGTCGAGCAGCTTTTCAATCTCAACTAATAATTCCGCGTTGTTCATAATCGCATTTCCCTTTGATTTTCCTACTTTTTTCTTGTCCAGAAACTGCGGAGGGATTGCGTCCATCTGCTGCATATTCTTATAATACTGTGTGGCAGCTTTGTTGCCGGCTTTGACCTGACGTATCTTTTTCCGTGCCTTTGAGAACTGCATTCCCTGCAAGCTCTTTGTTGCGCTGCTCCTGAACCTGGATCTTCATGCTGCGTTCTGTGATCATGGAGATCAGATCTTTCATCTTCTGAATCTCTTCCGTATATGCAGCTCTGTTTCCATCCAGTTCTTCTTTGACTCTTGTATAGATTTCTTCAAATCCATCATCTAAAAACACGATTTTATCAATATATTGACTTTTTTCCTCGATGTTTTTCTCAAAAGCATCCATATCAGCTTCTTCCGCGGATAAAATCTCATACTGCTCTTTGTTTTTTTCTATAATGCTGTCTAAAGCCTCCACTTTTTGGTGAAGGCTTTGTATCAGCACTTGAATATAACTATTCTCCTGCATAAAATATTCTCTCTAGTTGGCTCTTGCAAGCTTATTCAGCCGCATAACTTCTTTCCATGTATCACGCATGGTACGAAGATGTGTCAGGATTTCTTCCAGAATCTCTTTATCTTTTTTCATATTCGCTTCTGCAAGGCGTTCCTGTAGGTATTTATAGACATTATCAAAATCTTCCGCAATTGCATATTTATGATCCAGTGTTGCCTGAAACTCTTCAATGATGCGCTCCACCTTCATAATGTTAGTGTGTGCTTTCTCAACATCTTTTTCTTCAACACCCATGATCGCAATGTTGCAGAACTTGATAGCCCCTTCATAGAGCATCAATGTCAGCTCCGCCGGCGATGCAGTCATGATCTTACTGTTGTTGTATGCCTGGTATGCATTATTTGGTGCCATAGCGCAACCTCCTTGTCGTATTATGAACCGAGCAATCCAGATAACTGTGTCTGCTGTGAATTCAGCTTGGACAACGCTGTTTCCATTGAACTGAACTTTTGTAATAATAATCCTCCATATCACTCAGCTTTGTCTCCCAGTTCTTAATCTGCTCTGTATAATCATCATACTCGCTCTTGAGCTGTTTGTCATTATACACTTTGTAAAGCACTGCTTAAGGTGGTAGTCTTCATTCTGCTGTCTAATTCGGAGTATACCCCTTTGCAAGCTCATTGAAGAAGGTTGCAACGGTATCCGATCAGAAGCAATTGCTGCCTTCAAACGATCCGTATTGGATTTTGCGGATTCATCCTTGGAATTACCATCAATGTGGTATGCATTTTTTTTCATTATCTGCTGATACGAAATATCCCAGTGTATTGATTCCGAAAGATGACAGACTGTAACTCTTTCCATTAATGGTATAAGATTTTGCCATTGCCACTTTCATGGAACTTGCAATACTATTTAAGGTAGAATCTCTTCTGAGCAGGGAATCCTTTATCTTCTGTTCCCATTTTTCTACTTCCTTATCACTCATGGCCTCTTTTTCGTCATCTGTTAATGGCTCATAGCCTTTTGATGAATCAGCATTGTATGCAGAATCCATGGCGTTGATCACTTCATTATATTTGTGAGATAAAATCTACAATTTTGTCATAGACAGCATCTACATCTGTCTCTGTTACCAGACTTAACGTTGAATCGCTGACTTCTTTCGCTGTAATGGTTAGTCCGTTGATGGTAAATGTATTGCTGCTTCCTTCAAAAATTGCTCCGTTTAATTCAATCTCTGCATTGGATGCATCCTGCTTTACTGCGTACTCTTTTTTCAGACTTTCATATTTATCTGTGCCTTTTAAATCTTCAATATACTGATCTGATTACAGCTTCACGGAAGTTGTTCAAACGTGCTTCCACATATGCTTTATTGGTATAATCTCTTCCCGTTGTAATACCGTTATCTGTATCATATGCCTTTACGATAGCTGCATCTAAATATTCCTTCTGTGCAGTCTCGTCGAGTGCATCAAATTCATCCTCGGTAATTCCTGCTATCTGTACGGCAGAAGCTTTAATCGTTGCATTTTCACGCAATGCCTGAATATCATCATCTGCTGCTTTTTTGCGGTCTTCTCTACCATGTAGTCAGCACTCAGCATTCCAAGTTTACGAAGTGCTACTTCCTGGTCTTCTCCCTTGACATTGAACTTGAAATCAAACTCCTCACCGCTTTCCTGGGAGTTGATAAAGAATCTCTGCTGCGTCTCATCAAAGGATGCTGTTACGCCCTGATCACTCAGTGCTTTTTGTAAGATCCTTGATGGTCATATCACCATTTACACTAATGGTAGATTTTTATCACCCACCTGAAATTCTAACTCGGTATCGGCGATTCCAAGCTCTGATAACTTAGAAGATGATTTCAGTTTATCGTTGCTCTTTATTTTAGAACCTGTTAAATATGCTGCTTTTTGCAAGTTTGTTAATTTTCAGACTCTGTGTTCCGTTTACTACGGATGCTCCGGCTGTTACTGTTGCCTTGAAGAATCTGACAATGTTGTCTTTTTCATGCCGTTAAAACTTGTCATGAATTTGAACTCTGTCAATGATTTACTGTAAAAACCGTAAATTTTTGTATTCATTTCCTTCCACGCATCCTGTGTCCAGGAAAGCTTTGTCTGCTTCTTTTTCGATATTTTCTTTCTTAGTGGAATATGCTGATACCAGTTCCTGTACGATAGAGTCTGTGTCCAGTCCTGATGTTAAACCACTGATCCGAATTGCCATATCGTCTTCCCCCTATCTTTTTTCGTCAACCAAGATTCCTGCTAATTCCCATGCCTTTGCAATCATATCCAAGGTTTCCTCCGGCGGGAACTCGCGGATCACTTCTTTGGTCTTCTTGTCTACGATTTTGATTGTAATACGATTTGTCTTCTCATGAATTCCAAACACTGCTTCTGAGTCAGACATTTTCTGGTTAATCTGTTCTACTGCTTTTTCAGATTCTCTGATTCTGCTTTTCCCTGAGACTCCTGACCACTTCCCTGCTTTCATTTGTCTCTTTTGGCATTCACTTTTACTGCATCCGCTGCCATTGCTGCTCGCTTCTGTCTGGATGTCAATAATCTGTGTTTTAGGCTGCGATACTTCTTTCGCTATTTCCGGTGTAGAGGATGCCTGATAGACTGCTCTACACTCTTTAATGCTTCGATTGCCATGTATGTCACCTCCATGTGAACCTATACTCATTGTTATCTAATGTTTATATCGGAACTTCTTTTTAAATAAATTAGGCTTTAGAATAAATTTTTCAGTGCTTCTGCGTTATTTGTCTCTAATGCCGCCTTGTTCTCTTCCTGTATCTGCAAGTATACTTCTTTTCGATAGATGGATACATCTCTTGAGCAGAGATTCCTAATTTTATCTGATCGCCACGGATTTCCAATATCGTTACTTCAATATTATTATTGATTACTAAAGATTCACCTTTTTTCTTGTAAGTGCCAGCATCTCTACTCACCTGCCTTTTCCATTCCTGATTTGATCATTTCATAAATCGGATATTTCACCTCAGCGCCCTCTACGATGATCTGTGCTGCTTTTGCGTTCTGCAACGTTGATCACGATCGGCGCTTTTAAGTTTACGGTGATTTTTTAATATCCTCCGGCACGGTAACTGTCACTAACACAAAGGTGTTCTCCGGTGTCATTTCTCCCAGTGGTTTGAGCAGTTCATCTTCTACCATCGGGTTATAATCTTCTTTGATCGCAAGCGGATTCATGACCGGCAGTGCAACCACCGGTTCATCCAGTGACTGCATCCAGGAAATTCCTCCCTTTTTTCTTCATTAAATATTAATGTAAATCTCTTTAAGTCCGGGAAACCGATGATCCCATTTTCAAATGTGATGATCTTTTCATCATCTATATCAATTTCTCCGAATACTCTGGTTTTTAACTTCATCTGTTACCTCCGTTTAAATGTAATCCAGCAAAGTCTGCTTGATCGCTTTTGATGCTGCCTGCATGGATGCCTGGTATGCATTGTGCTGCCGTATAGTCTATGATAATATCGGAAAGCTCTTTGTCTTCGTTTGTGGATTTCAGTTTTTAAATGTCATCTGCTGTTCGGACATTCTGGATTTTGTCAATGCCAGACGGCTTCCTTTACTTCCGACATCTGTTTTTGCGAGTACAACATCGGAAAGATAACTCTGAAAACTTGAAATTCCTTCTGAATAAAGATTTTTCATATTATCATCTGCATAAGATGCTTCTTTTTCTGCTGCATCTAACCACTGTTGAAGCAATGCCTGATCTTCTTCACCGGCATATTTTTCTTCTTTCATCAGATTTTCGATATCTGACACTTTTTTGTGTGCCGTGATCGCCATCTGCACCGCATCGGTCAGTTCATCAATGTCTCTTCCGATACTGGAATCAAAAACATCGGATGCCTGTGTATTGACTGCTAAAGTCTGGCCAAATGCGATCGTATAGTTGATCTCCTGATCTTCTTTTGTATAGGTAATGTGATTTGCCGGATTGGCATTTGTCGTATCGATACAGTCAAAATAGTGTTCCGGACGAACCTCACCTTTCTTAAATCCGGTCTTGTCATAACTGACTACCATATCCGGTTTCTCGGAGTTCATGTAAGCTGCTACATTTTTTCCTAAGATCAGTTCTCCGGTTTCTTTCACAAAAATCACTTCGTTATCGCCAACATTCAGATTCTGTGCATTCTGCCAGTCCGTATAATTATGGACATTATAGGATACCGTTGCCGTCTGGGTGTTTCCATCCGCATCCAGATAGGTAATCTCCATTCCCTCTATATCCTGCAGATTGCCATTTGCATCTTTGTACTGCAACTGTGTAATATTATCGATGTTGTCATATGCCAGACGAACTCTGCTGTAAGTATGGTCTTCTACATTTCCTGCCGGAAGATTGCCTGCTGTCAGGTCATCTGTGGTCGGAACGGAAGACAATCCGAATAATATGTCTTCTGGGTAATATCTTCAAATTCCAGCTTCTGGGTAATATTATAACTGGTGTCTGATGTATCTTCGCCAAATGTAAGGATTTGTTTGTCTTATATCCGGTAAAACGGTTCTTCCCGCATAATCGGCATTTCCCTCGGCATATACCTGCTCACGAAGTTTCTGCAGATTGGTTAAAATCGTATTTCTGTCCGATTCGTTCAAATGATCTGTCGCACCATTGACACACTGTCTGTATACATCGGTCAGGATGCTTTCCATATTTTTTAATGCTGTCTCTGTTACTTCCAGCCATGATTCTGCATCCGGTATGTTTTTCTCATAATACTGGTTTATCTCGCTCAAACTGCTGCGGAGACGCAATGCACGGATCGCAATAACCGGGTCATCCGATGGACGGTCAATCTTTTTTTCTGTGTTGACATCTGTGTATTCAAGGTATCCACATAACCTTTATTCGTACTCATGTTATTGGATGTATTATTTCTTATCATACTGTTTGTAATACGCATTCTGTCTGCCCCTTATACTGCTGTATTTAATATTAACTGATCGTACATTTCTGCCATGGTAGAGATCATTTTTGATGCTAAATTGTATGCATTCTGAATTTTACCAGATCAAGCGCTTCATCATCTTCATCTACACCTGAAATGGATAATCTCTGGTTTGTAATCGTGTGTGAGATATTTTTGTGGTTCTCATAAAACAGTTTTGCTTCATTGGTATCTACACTGATATCTGATAACATACACTGCAAAAATCCGTTTGCACCACTTCCACGATATAATTTTTCCTGTTCTTTTAATGGCTTTAACAGTTCTAATATTTCTGCCTTATCCGGTCCATTGACAATATCTGCTGTGGTACTGAAGATGTTTGGATCTTTCACACTTGCTTTTTGCCACTTCAAAACTTCCCGCCGTCAGCTTATAATAACTGGACATTGCAGATGTGATCTGTGTATAGGTATATCGGATTTATTTAAATCTTCCTGCTCTCCTGTAACCAGATCTCTTGCCACAAAGAATGCTTTCATAGGATGCTCCATTCAAATCCTGTCCCTGCATCTCTATATCGTTAAACTTCATACAGAATGCTCTTAAAAACTCATTCATCTGTGCCTGATAATACGGAACTCCCATTGCATCAATGCTGGTTCCGATCTGTGCCTGATGTCCTGCAAAGCAGATCCGCTCCGTCACCTGCCGGCTCTTTTAATGCAAAGGTATAGGTTGCATTGCCTGCCGCATCATAGTCTACGGTAAAGCTGCTGTATTCAAATTTCTTATTATCGATCGTGATGACTCCTTCTTCTGCCATGGTCATTTTTTCCACGCTGTTCTGTGTCGTGTTCGTAATCACCAGCTTCGTTCCATAGAGGTAGTCCACGGTTCCCTTTAAAGTTCTCCTCGTTATTTCCGTCACGCGTATCTAACAGTGCTTTCAAGGTTCCTGACATGTACTTTGAGGTTGCGTTAAAGGTATTGCCGGTATCTGACCAGACAATATCATAAAGCCCATCCACATCTGACTGATTTACTTTTGTATCTCTTGTCTTACATTCCAGTGTACGGTATTCTCTGGTGTCTACTAAAAGCTGTCCGTTGATCTTTACTCTGAATTCGGTACAACCTGTATAATACTCGTCATTGGTGTTCATTACTTCTGTTTCCTGTGTTTCCGTAGGAACGATATTGACAACTCATCGATCAACAGTGCACGTTCATCGCGCAACTCATTTGCATGACCACCCTGCATCTCGATCACATTGATCTGATTGTTCAGGAGTGCGATTTTTGTGCGATCGCATTGATATTATCCACTGTGCTCTTCACTTAAGTTTGCATCGGTCTGAATCTGATTCAATCCGATGGATACACTGTTGAAGTAGGTTGCAAAATCCTGGCAACTGCTGATAAAGGTTTTTCTTCTGTCTAAATCTCCCGGTGCACCTGCAAGAGACTCTAAATTATTAAACATACTGTTTAAAATCGTTGTAAAACCTTTCGAGCTGTCATCATCTTTAAAATATTCCTCTATCTGGTTCATCTAATATAACTTTTTCTCATACAGACCAAGGCTGGAATTATTTTCCCAATATTTCACATCGTAATAAGCATCTCTGATCTGTGTTATGGAAGTTGTGGTAACACCACCTACCGGTTGTTCCATATCGTGCATATACACGGAGAGATTCTGCCTGTTTACGATTTGCTACCTGACGGGTATATCCTTCCGTCTGCACATTTGCGATATTATTTGCGGTTGTATTCACTGCAGTCTGAAAGGAATTTAATCCCGAACCCGCAATGGTCAATCCATAAAATGTAGATGGCATTTCTTATCCCTCCTTAACCATTTCCTAATCTGGTAACGATATGTTCTATCATGTCACTGATCACTGTCATAAACGACTGGATGCATTGTATGCATTCTGAATTTTATCATGTTCTGAAGCTCCTCATCGGAAGACACCCGATGACCTGCTGACGGTTATTTTCTATTGTCAGAACACTTCCTGCAAGGTTTTCTGCTTTCTTCTGGTAAACATTTCCTACTGTTGCAAGACCTCCTATCATTTTCTGATAGTATTCTTCTATGTTACATTCATCCGGATCTGTCGGATCAAGTCCGACTAAGTCCTTATTCCAAAGTGCCTCTAACCTTTCTCCAAGCTGCTGGTCTACTTCTCCGTTCTGTTTCAAATGAGGGAATAACGTTTCGATTTTTTTTCAGCTCTTCATTTACTCCGCAGCTCGTTAAACTATACATATAGGAAGTATCACTGGTATCCTCTTCATTATATACATAATAGGTTTTACCATCACTTCCGGTCACTTCTGTATAGCGCTCGATCCCTGCTCTGACAAACAGTTCACGCGGTGGAAGTTCTCCATCACTTCCCCTTGCACAGTTCTCTGTATCAAGTACTTTTGCATCACTGAGGTTTACGGTATTGCCGTTGGCATCCTGATAGGTAACGCCGACCGGACCTGTCACATTCGGGCAAAGTCGATCGTTGATTGCTGCGATCATGTTATGAACCATCTGGTCTAACTTTGCCTGCATATCAATAATAACGGAAAGGTTCGTTGTATCCAGATACTCCTGCTCGCCTTTTCCTTCAATATCTGAATAGTCTGCCCAATGGTCACCTCTTGACATGATCAGTGCCTTTAATTCTCCAACATCACTGTTTAATGCTGTACTGATGTCTACATTGAAGTCAAACACGTTCACATAGATATCCCTGTCGGTATCTGAAAGTTATGGCCAATATGGTGTGATAAAGCCTGTCAGTTTATCTGTCTTTTACCGATTTCATATGTGTGAAGTTCATCGACAAAGTATTCATCCTCTAACTTTACCGTTACAACGCCCTTGTAATCTTCTTTATATGAAATCTTCGCAAGCGCTCCTAACTGATCAAGCGCTAAATCTCTTTCATCACGCAGATCCATTGCCGTTTCTATACCGCCGGCTTCTATCTTACTGATCTGTTGGTTTAATTCATGTATCTTGTGACCAAGTTTATTTATTTCTCTATTTTCTTTATCAATTCTTTTTATCCATAAAATGATAATCAGCTAATATTTTATAATAGTTTATAAGTAAATTTATATTAGCAAACCAATCTATATAGGACAATATTATGGATCATATATAAAGAAAATTAGCTGTTGGGAAACTTTTCGATAGAAGTTCGTTGTTGATGGTCAGTTACTTGCAAACTGCGTTTTGAATTAGGTGAAGAGGTTGAAATCGGGTAACTTCTGAAAGAAATGCTTTGGTGGTCTTAAAGGGAGATATTGATTCTGTGAAGATAGGATGAGATGTCTTAAGGAATTTTAAGGACAGATTAAATTACACTGTTGTATGGTTTTAGATGATGCATATGGGTTAGCTGTATTCGATGATGAATTTGTTCACAATTGTTGTAGGAAAGAAACTGAACCTGTAGCAGTTGAAATTAATGAAATTAGAGATTCTAAGGAATGTCTCTCTTAGATATTGTTGTTGTTAGCTTGTTTAGCAGATGGC
>VOFB01000260.1_pt1 | contig 23174 bp, 30 predicted proteins | sample 5384141 | NCBI WGS metagenome assembly VOFB01 (sample SAMN12384721, study PRJNA508395) | human gut metagenome | isolation source: healthy gut A | host: Homo sapiens | reverse complement strand
CATCTGTGCGAACTACTTTTTGCGCCTCAATCGCGGCCATCTCCGCATTGATCGTGTCTTCAGACGCCGCCATTGCCTGCAATGTCATTTCCAATAGTTTTGGCAACTCCCAGCCAAGCTGCTCAGCGCCTCGTGCAATGACCTCACGAGAGCATCCGCCGCAAAACCTTTCGCTTTATACTTTTTCTTTAAGGATTTTAACTCCATGTCCTTCGTGCTCTTCGATGGACGTCCTTTTGGATCTGTTTGTATGAATTAATTTATTGAAACTTCCCATACCGGAAGTTGCTGCAAGAACAACATATTGCTTATTATGTCGGCAATAAATAGAATATTTTGCAGTCGACAAACTAAATTGTTCTGTCATCCGAGAACTAAGATAATTGCCGCAGAACGCAACTTTTTTGCGTGATTTCTTATTTTGTTAAGTCTCTGATAAATACATGCCCGAAGGATTGTCTGAGATGTCCTGGTTTAGCAAGGTATCATCCATTTTTGGACGGGACGCTTTCGCTACGATGCGCTACGTCACGTTACTTAATGTCTCTGAAATACGAGACATAAGTAACGACGAGCGCAAAGTCCCTTTCAAAAATGATGAATACCTTGCTTCCGGGACTTCGAGTTTCCGAAGGGCATGTAAATAAATCATCAGAGACAACAAAATCTAGAAATCACCAAAAACGAAAATGCGGCAAGGCAATTACTATAGTTCTCGGATGGCAGAAACCACTCTATGGTGGCTGCAAAATGCAATATAGTCATTGACATAATAAGCAATATGCGGTTCGGACAAGAACTTCCGATATGGGAAGTTTCAGTTAATTTACATATACCGCTCCTCAAATTCATGGACTGGGATCGGCTTAGAAAAATAATACCCTTGATACACTCCACATCCCATTTGCGAGAGACGACTGACCTGTTCTTTTGTCTCCACACCTTCTGTCACCACGGACAAACCAAGGACTTTACTTAGCGAAATGATCATATTTAAGATTGACATACTTCTTTCTAATCGCTCCGATCTGGTTGTCCTCAAAAAGCCCATATCGATCTTTAACACATCAACGTCTATATCCTTTAATGTATTAAGGGACGAATATCCACTGCCAAAGTCATCAATCTCCACTTCAAAACCATAGTTTCTAAAACGACCAATAGTTTCAAGTTCTCCGGCATTTCCCATCATGATCGCCGTCTCTGTAATCTCCAACTTCAAAGTAGATGGAATAATGCCATACCGTTCCACAAGAGATGTGATCGTCTGATAAACGTCCATATACTGAAAATCTTTGGTCGAAATATTTACAGATATGTATAGCTCATCACGTCCCTCTTTCTGCCACTTTGCCAATTGTTGTACAGCAAGCTCCCATATAAATCGATCAAGACGGTAAATAAGTCCTGTTCGCTCAAAAATTTCAATAAAGTCACCCGGGAAGATCAGTCCGCGTTTTGGATGCTGCCATCTCACCAGAGCTTCTGCACCGATCATTTTACCATCCGATGTCATCTGAGGCTGTAAATACATACAAAACTGTTTTTGTTCAATCGCCTCATCAAAATCTCCCACAAGCTGCTTTTCCTTAATCGTCTTGTCCAATATTGTATCGCTATAATATGCAATTGATCTGTCATAATTATCGCGCAAGGTTTTAATAGCAATATTTGCTTTATCACACATGATCGAAACATCTTCGTCTCTATCTGTTATTTCATAGACACCGATATATATATGCATATGATACATATTATTATTAAAAGTCTGTCCCATATCTTGTATCACTTGCATAATCTTCTGCTCCACAAATTGATCCTTTGGAATACATACTGCAAATTTATCACCACCGATCCTTCCATAGACTGCGTTTTTACCGCAGTATTTTTTCAGAAGATCAGCCTCCATCTTTAACACTTCATTTCCTTTTTCCAGACCAAAGAGATCATTGATCAACTTAAAGTCCTTAATATTAGAACAAAGCAGCAGCCAATCCACATCCGGCGTTTGCTGCAAAGCCTCTGACACCTTTGTTGCAAAATAACTTTGATTATATAATCCGGTCAAAGCATCATGCGTTGCCAAAAATTTTTCTTTTTCAAAGGCAAGTCGTTTTTCCGTAGTGTCTATAAAATTCAAGAAGAATCCGATATACTCCCCTTTTTTTGCAAATATTTTTCGGTATTCAATATCAAAATAATGCGTCACACCGTCAATAACCCATTGACTACTCGTCTCCACACTATTCTGATCTTGAAAATCATTCTCGTTGATCCAACGGCGTATCAGCTGTGTAATTTTTGAAAAATCATCATTTGAAGATGTGATCATACTGCGAAAATGCTCATTTGCATAGACACACTCCTGATTGATATCAAAACAAACTACCGCATTATTCATTTTAGTTACAACGAAAGACAACGTCTTTTCGATCAGTTCCCTCGGCGTCCGATACAGGGTCAGATAACATATCAAAATTGCCGCAAACACAAAAAAAGAAGTGACAGATCCAACGGAAAGCCGGAAACATTGCACGCCATGTTCAATGCCATGATCACGCAAAGGACTACAAAGATTGGAATATATTTCGTGCGATAAAAGCTCGAAATACGCATGATCTTTGTAAGAAAAGATGCAATCGCGCAAAACATCAAACAATACACAAAAAACATAATGCAGATCATAAAAAATAGTTTTGCTGCTAACACAATACATTTGAATCCCTATATAGCTTACCTTTTTTAACGTAAAGACATGGTGAAAGAATGTATTTAAGAGCAAAAAGAAATCCCATCCAAATACGCAACAATAAAGCATCCGATTCGAAATGCGGACACTTCATGAAATACCCTTGTATATTGTTGGGAATACTGTAATATGTATATCAACACCAGATCAAAGAAAAACAAATAAACACTTTCCATAAAATATGCCACCAGCTGATACTGTGAAAAAAGCAAATACGATATTGCTAATTATCGTGATTGTCACAAAGAACAAACATCTGGTAATAGAATCCGCCACATCACTTTTTACCTTTCTGGCATATTTTATACAAATCAGTATAGGAATTATTATTAACAATAATATGACCATGTACAACTTGTCCATATAGATATCCTCCATTCCAACACAAACAATCCTATTACATTATACTCTGAAACGCGTACTTGTCAATTGACTTTCGATTTCAGAGTTCTCTGCTTTATATTGTTATTCGGTCAATTTTATTGTATACTGTCACATGAATAAAAACAAAGGAGTAAAAATTATGGAAACGAAAACAAAGAAATTAGTAACCGCAGCACTCTTCGCAGCACTCGCCTGCGTTGCAACAATGATCATCAAATTTCCATCACCCTTTAAAGGGCTACTTAAATATTGGTGACTGCATCGTATTGCTTTGTGGCTGGATGTTATCTCCGGTATACGGTTTTGTTGCAGCCGGTCTTGGTTCCGGATTAGCCGATCTATTATCCGGTTATCTTGTCTATGCCCCGGCCACCTTTATTATTAAAGGTCTTATGGCTCTGATCGCCTGCTATACCTTTAAGTTGATACGCAAATCTTTAGGTCATAATCTTCCTGCACGCATTGTCAGCGGTATCTTAGCTGAGATCATAATGGTACTTGGTTATTATGTATTTGAAGGGTTTATGTATGGCTTTATTGCTTCTGCAGTCAACATCCCGGCCAATGCCATTCAAGGAATTGTTGGTCTGATCCTTGGCACTATACTGATCAAGGCCTTTGAAAAAAGTAAGATAACTATAGAATAAGATTATCTCATAATCATTTTTACCAATGCTTTGCCGTCATACGATTAATCAGATCCGACATCACATCAAAAAATGATGATCGATTATGATGACACCATAATCGATCATCATCCACGACTAATCGTATGGCAAGGCATATAATTACAGTTCTGAATCACTGCCATCATTAAATATATAAAGTATTTCTACTCCACCGGGCTGTCTTCCTTTGCCACATATTCCAAGAAATCAAAATCGGCGTAATGCTTATGTTTCACACGATCCGCACAGGTGATGCCCACCATTGTTCCGGTAAACTCTCCATATTTACAATACTCATCAGAAAACTTTGTGGTATCAAATGGAATGCCGATCTTTTCATAATGTTCACCGTCATATCCCCAGTAAAACTGCGAATGTTTTCCTCGGATCTCCAATCGAAAATAGATTGGTACATCATCCACTGCTTTTCTTGTATTGACAAATTCTGTCTTCTCTCCATTTTCCAGAGCGATAATGGAAATTGCACTCTGTCCCAGCGTTTCGCTGTAATATTTCCGCAGATTGATATAATTCATATTATCATAATAAATGATAAGACCTGCCGAATGTTGATGTACCTCCGGTACAAACTCCATCTTTGTCGTTATCGTTGCATAAACACTTGTGAGTTTCCTTGCCAGAATACTCACCTTATTTAGAGAAGTTCTTGACTCCTGTCCCCTTAATCGGACATATCCTTTTCTGGCATGAATATCTGCAAAGCTCTGAGGCATGAGACGAGGTGCATAATAAAAGTTGCCAAGCTCCGTTCCGTCAAAATCATCAAAGTCCGGTATTTCGGACACCTTATATTCCGGCAATTCACTTTCTTCGCAATATTCCTTAGCTATATTGCTTCCGTCTGCCATGCGAAGCCAGCCATCCTCGGTCCATTTCATTTTCTGGATGGCAGTCTCCCTGCCAAGCGTACAGCGAAGCTCCGGGCGGAATGGTCTGGAGCAAAGATGTACCAGATATACCTCTCCAAGCTGTGTCTCAACATAACTTCCATGTCCGGCTTTTTGCAATACCACATCAGGATTGAAATATTTTGGCTTTAAATGGTCCGGGTCATGTCTTTCGTTGGACTCTATCGGATTAGACGTAACGATTGGATTCTGTGGATCTCCTTCATAAGGTCCCCATACATTTTTGGAACGCCCCATGGTTACACAATGATTATATCCGGTTCCTCCCTCGGCACACATAATATAATAATATCCATTTCGTTTGGTCAGATGTGGTGCTTCAATACAGCCTCTGTCTGTTCCACCCTTCCAGATCCGTTTTGGATACCCAATAATCTCCTTTTTCTCCGGATCATACTCAGAAACAGCAATCACTCCTGGTTTCTCATAGCCTTCTCTTGTCTCCCAATCCAAAGATACAATATATTTTCGCCCATCATCATCGTGAAGAATAGATGCATCGAAACCGGAGGAATGCAAATATACAGGCTCACTCCATGGTCCCTTAATATCCTTAGCGGTGATCAGGAAATTATCCACATCAAAATAACGTGCATTCATGGAATTCATCACACCATAGATCACATAAAACATATCCTCTGTCTCGCAGTAAGTCAGGCATGGTGCCCAAATTCCTTTCGCTGATGGAAGTTTTTTTAGATCCGGATTGCTGTCATCTGTCAGCACATGGGTATAAAGCTCCCAGTTTTTCATATCGCGAGAATGATAGATCGGAATCCCCGGAAACCATTCAAAGGTAGATACTGCAATATAATAATCATCGCCTTTGCGGCAGATACACGGGTCAGGGTTAAAACCTTTTAATATTGGATTTCTAAGCATATTTGTTTCCTCCATTTCATAAAAAAATGTACTCTCGTTATCTTCTCAAAACGAGTCATTTCGGCTGCATAAAAATGATCAATGCATTTACTCCCTACTGATCACACCACTGACTATACTGTGGGCAGACAGAACAATTTCTGTTTCTTTTCCGGAAATCCGTATATGAACCGGTACTGCTTCTTCTCCACGGTTTAACAGGATCAATACAATTCTTCCATCCGGATTTTCCCATGCAGTGACATCTATCCCATCGGTATATCTGCTAAAGCCAAGACACACTGCACCAGGTTGGATAAAATGCGCAAAATGCCAGTAGTAATCCGCACTCATCCTCTGCAGCAATTCCTTGCGTTCCTCATCAAACAAGAACGGTGCATCACAATAGTTTCCCACATGATTTGGTCCCCCTCTTTATTTAAGAGGATGTTCCAGTCATAAAATGCATTCAGACCATGATTCAAATTTCCAATCATATCATGAGCGAGTCGACCGGCATTGACCGATTCTGCAGCAGAATCAAACTTGTTGTATTCCAGGCAGCTTTCAGACAAAATAAGCTTTTTATCCGGGAACTGCTGTCGTACCAGATCCAATGCCTCAAAATGATCCCCACTGTACCAATGAAATGCCGTTCCGGCAATCATGCCATCTGTTGTCGCATCGATCAGATCGCAGGCTCTTTCAAAAACACGTTCCTTGTTGTGATCCCATATAAAGATCTCTACATGCTCCAGACCGGCCTGCTTCATCGCCGGGTATAAATGATCCGTAAGAAATTCTTTTTCCTGCTCTGCAGAATACACGCAGGAGTCCCAGAGCTGGACAGCCTTTGGTTCATTTTGTATTGATATACGCTCCACCTCATAGCCACGTTTTTCAAACTCTGTGATATAACGGCAGATACATTTTGCCCATAACGGATAATATTCCTTTTTTAAGCTTCCACCATTTTTCGCGAATCATTTGTCTTCATAAATTCAGGCGGTGACCATGGAGACAACATGATCTTTAATGGTTTTTGTGCCATCTTCTGCGCGGCAGCAAGAAGCGGAAGAATATATTTCTCTGTGTCCGAAAAATCGAATGATTCCAGATCCTGATCCAGCGGATCGCATATGGCAGAATACAAATGTGTTGAAAAATCACAGCTGTCCATATGGATCCTCACCTTCCGGTAATTCATATGGTCCGGATGAAAATACATCGTAAGAAGTCTTTCTTGCTGCTCCGGATCCAACTGTTGAAACACATAACCTGCCGCATCCGTAATAGCTCCGCCAAATCCTTCAAAGCTCTGGTATTTCACCTGCGGATAAACGTTTATCACCTGATCCTCCACACCGTCATCATCAACAAATTCTACTGTTTTTCATATTGTTCAAGCTTTTTACTCCAACACTTTCTACATAAGTCAGCTTCATTCTTTTCCTCCTTCCTTCTCCCGCAGAATCATAACACCCCAGTCTTTCAACGGCAGACTCTGCTCCTTTTATAACACTGTCCGGTAAGAATATCTTCCACCATTTCAAAAGGACATGGAATCTCTTTCTCATCTTCGCTGTAGTGAAGAATATAGTGGATTTTCTCATGTTTATCATTGATCCCACTGCGAACGATCACCGGCCACATAATATTATCCTCGAAATAATTGTCAATGTGGGCACATACTATGGCGTCCTTCAATATTTCTTTCAGTTTGTCCTTTGTCACATAGCAACCGACATAATATCCATATCCCTGACCAAAAGAATTCTTTGTGATCGCCGCATATTTTCCCCAGTATTTATGCTCATATTGTTCCATTACCTGAGCACTGTCCGGTTTTAGCAATTCTGCAAAATATAAAACCTGCTCTCCGGCAACCTTGATCCGACCCGGCTCAGTAAACTGGTTATAGCTCATACCGAAGCACTCGGTCATACCATGAGGCTGCGCATCCGGATACACGCTTAAATGACGATCTGACACAAAGGACTTAAAGGAGCTGACAAGCACACCCCCTGACTGTACATATTTCTTTAGTTTCTGTATAAAGGTATCTGAAACACTGTATAACGCAGGAGTAACGATCATCTGATATGGCTTATCCTTCTGCTCAAAGCGTTCTTCCATCTGATGAATATCTATCACATCACACGGAATATTCATTTCATACAGGCAGTCATACATCCGGCGTACCACATCGTTATAGCTTAAATCCTTGTCAATTGGAAACCACCGGAAACTTGTTAATGATTGATTATCTACTACCAATGCCACCGGGCTTTTTTTCTTGAAATGCACAGGACATCCTTTCCGATTCCTGCTATCTCTCTTCCAAACATTCCGGCTTCTTCATAAGTAGGATTTACAGCAAGATCATGGCTTAAAACGCCTTTCCAGTATGTCTCATATCCGTTATGAATGGAGTGCCAGTTCCAGTACATGATCCCTTCGGCACCACTTGCCAGATGGCTGTATCCCTGCAGTCGCAGCTGCCCCGGATACGGCGTCCAGTATTTAAATGCCTGTGCCTGGCATTCCAACACCAAATAGGAGCTATCCTTCAAAGTGCGGATAGCATCGCCGCCAAATGCAATTTCTGCCCCAGTCAGATCATCTTGTGTCGGATGGTAAATATCCGTTCCTGCAATCGTTACTGCCTTAGACGCTTCATAATGATTTATGTCCGGCTGCACCCCATAAGAATATCCATCCTGTGCAATATCCGCTCCGAATTTCTTCCATTCGAAATCAAAATTATGCGTAATGAACTGATCCTGCCTCTTATATTTCTTTACGATCTCGGACTGCCACATCAGATATTCCGCCGCCAGACTCCTCTGAAATTTGGCAAATTCACTGGCAAGCCCACCGTGAATACATCCGGCCATATCCGGAAAATCTGACCAGTCATGGATTGAATTACTCCAATAACGCAGTCCAAACACATCATTTAACCGCTCTGTCGTATGAAACTGCTCTTTAAGATACTCCACGAACATTGCCTGTACCTCAGGAGAAGCAGTGCCGTAATGTTTTGTTTCGTTATCAATCTGAAAGCCGATGACACAAGGATTCTTCGCTGTATGTTCGAGCAATTTATAAATTACATTTTCAGCACACTGCCGAAACACCGGATGAACAATATCCATGATCTGGCGCCGTCCATATTTTGCCCTGGTATAACCATCAAATACCATCACCTCAGGGCATTTCTTTTCCAGCCAGGAAGGAATAGCATAAGTAGGTGTCCCGATCACTGCATACATCCCGGCTTTTTCTACCGCTGCAAGAACTTTGTCAACATAAGAAAAATCGAATTTCCCCTCGACCGGTTCCAAAGTGCTCCATGTCGACTCGGCAATACGGACAGTATTCATACCTGCCTCCTGCATCATGGCAATATCCTCCTGTAAACGTTCGAAGGGCATATACTCCGGATAATATGCTGCGCCAAATATTATATTATTTCTTTCTAAGTCTTTCATAACATTCCTCCATCACGCATAGATTCATATAAGACAGACCTTCCAAAACCATAATGATCTCGGAAGGTCTTTTTTATTAATAGAAAACTGCTGACAAATGCACGCTTTCTGTCAGATTACAAATTACTACTGATCGTTACGATGCTTTCCCTGCTCCAGATCTGCGATAACCTGATCGTATTTCTTATCCAGATCAAAGAATACCATGCAGATTACGACGATCACAACCATTATAAATGGGATCCAAGCAAAGGACCAGTTGATCGCAGCCAATGCTTTTGCGGACTGTACTGCATTCTTTGCATCAAATCCACCGAAGCCTAAAACCCAGCCCAGTGCCGCAGTACCAATACCGGATCCAACTTTCATACAGAAAGAGGAAGCTGCGTTGCCCATGCCGGCAGTACCATAACCGTTGTACCACTCTCCATAAGTGATCGCATCCTGCAAAAGACCAAACATGGATGCTCCTCCACAGGCAAATCCCATACCCTTTACAACAGATAATACACAGGTAAGTGTTACATTTGTTGTAAAACCGGAAAGAAGGAATCCGATTCCGGAAACAGCCATTCCACACATAAACAGATTTTTCTTGGAAACCTTTTTCATGATAAACGGTGTCACAAACAGAAACGCAATCTGTGCCATAGACAGACAATTTGAAATAATTGCATATTTCCCGGCATTTCCAACATTATATTGTGCAAAATATACAGCTGATCCGAAGAAACAGGACATCATAAAGTACATTGCAAAGATTGCGATTACAAGCAGTACCCAGTACTTATTTACAAATAATCCCTTGATCCCCTTGAAGAAAGAAATCCGATTCTCCTTTGTTTCTTTCTGATCGGAACCACTCTCTACGACACGTTCTTTACACATAAAGAATGTGAACATATTCAGGATTACAAATACGATCATTAAAACGATAAATGTCAGCGTCCAACCCTTCTGGGAATAAACATCTCCACCACCAAAAGCTGCTGTCATCTTTAATACGACCGTGTTGATCGTCATCGTACCTGCCGTTGCCAAAAGGTTACGGAAGTTGCCAAGAAGACCTCTCTCATACTGGTTGGTTGTCATCAATCCGTTAAGTGTAGCATACGGAACATTGATTCCTGTATAAAAGATCGTGGATACTAAGTTATATGTCAGGAACATATATGCTAACTGTGTCTTGCCAACAAATGATGCCGGAACGGTAAACATCAGAACCGTACACACAGCCAGCGGAACACATAATCTGGCGATCCATGGACGGGCTTTTCCCCATTTACTATGGGTATGATCAATAATATATCCCATTACCAGATCTGAAATACCATCAAATATTTTTGAAATTGCAATGATCGAAGCGGCTGCTGCTGCACTGGCTCCCACAACATTCGTGTAATATACCAACAAAAATGCACTAATTGCAGAATATACTAAATTTCCTGCATAATCTCCTATACCATAAGCAAAACGCTCTAAAAAGGAAAGTCTTGCATTTGGATTCATCTTATTATCATTCATACTTGTTACCTCCTATTTTGTAATTTATTTGTCTAACGGAAACCATCCAAAATCAACACAACGTCCCAGATCCCAGCTGTCCCAGCCGACCCAGCCATCTGTGTTGACTGTATCTGTAAGCAACTTATAACTCCAGTAAAAATATCCGGATCCCTTATCCCAGGCCTCTTTCTGCATTTTTGCAACCGCCTGATAGATTTCCTTTTTCTGCTCCGGAGTATATGTCTCTACAGAAGCACCTTCCAGTCCGTTAAGAACAGTCTGTCCTCCCTTAGTATCCCAACCACAGGCAAGAGAATTAAACAGACACCACTCACCGCAGATAACCGGGAAATACTGCTGCATTTCCTCGATTTCCTTCATGAAGTGCTCTTTCACATATTTTTCGTATCCTTCTACTGTCTGCTCACATCCCATCATTTCTGCCATCATCAAATATTGATGGGTATCCAGAACGACATTTTTATACTTTTCTTCCCGCATAAAATCTTTCCAGATAGTAAGTTCGAATCCGTCGTGAATAACGATGTATTTATCCTCTGACAGATATTTTTCAATGCGGTCATACGCATCCAGATAAAACTTTCGGATGAATTCCACGGTAATCGGAGCGCTTCCTTTCGCCATCTCCTCGTCTACCGGTGGATATCTTTTCTGGATATTGAGAAGCTCCCATGCTCCCTGCAGTGCCGGTTCATTGAGCAGCTCAATTCCCCAGAGTCCTTCTCTGTGTCCGTATCTTTGTGCCAGTCGTTCCAATACGGTATGAACAAATTCCACCTCTTCCGGATTCTGTGCCCATTTACACACGCCGCAGATTCCGCCATTATCAGATCCGTTCTGTCCCTCCGGTGCAGTATGCAGATCGATCAGTATCTTCAATCCATATTTTTCAGCCCAGTTGAATGCCTTGTCCAGATCCTCAATGCATCCAATAAACGGCTCTCTGTCTCCAAAAATAAAATATGGTACCGGAATACGAACCGCATCCAATCCCCATGATTTGATCGTTACAAAATCACGCTCCGTAATGTACTCACTGCGATGGATCTTGATCCTTGCCTCATACACCTCTTTTGACAACTGTCTTGGAAGCCAATACTCATCCTCTGCCGTGGTTCCTTCAAACAATGCCGGATTCATCCACTTTTCCAGAACAAGCCAGTTTCCTAAATTAACACCCTTCACTTTCATAAATGTTCACCCTACCTTTCTTTTTAGATATTCCGTTTCGGTTGTTTCTTAACTTGTGACTACATTTTATGATGGAAACGGGCTTATTTATATTAAAAATGTTAGATTTTTAACATAATTATCAGATAATATGATATACTTCATCTATAACATGACAGAATAGGAGGAACCCCTGATGCAAGATACCATTTTACTTCAATATCTTTCCAAAAAAATGCACACTCATGCATATAAATTAACCATCGACGGGGAAATTACTTTTTCCTGCTGCAAAGTCCTTGCTTTTCAGGATACCTATATCAAAGACAAGGATTTTCTGGACTTTTTACTGGAATCACTGCCACAGGGAATTCCTTGTCTTAGATCCATCCGGCAAAAAGATATTTACTGCATCGTTACAGGCCACAATGCTATTTATATTGTCGGTCCTGTCAGTTTTGCCTCTCCTGTTTATCTGAACTGCGACTACAACGAACTAATGTTAGAAGAAGTAATTGAAAAATACGTTCCACAGGTCAATCCGGATGACTACCTGGAAGATATATTGTTTCTGAACCATATGATCACCGGAGTAGAATCAACAACCGAGCAGATCATAGAGACTAACTGCCTCAATCATGACCATACGGGAAAAGTACAAAAACACTTTAACGATATACTATTTGAAAACCATGAAAATAATGTCCATCATAATCCCTACGATCAGGAGATGCGGGAATTTGGCAGCATCGAAAACGGTGATCTGATCCAATTAGAAAAAAAGCCTGCAAGAGGATTATGACGGAACGATCGGCACTCTTGCAAAAGATCCCTTGCGCAATCTCAAAAATCTCGGTATTGTTCTGGTCACTCTCGCAAGCCGTGCTGCGATCCGCGGAGGCCTCTCTCCGGAAATTTCCTTTTCTCTGAGCGATTCCTACATCCAACAGATTGAAGAGTGCAAGGATCTTGCCCTTGTCGCTCCCCTTGCCCACAAAGCAGAATTCCAATATGCTGAAATGGTTCATGAGATCAAAGAGAAGCAGAAAGGCATTTTGAAAAAACAGAAAAATCCCCGCATTAATAAATGCAAGGATTTTATCTTTTCTCATTTACATGACCGGATCACACTGGAAGATTTGGCTGCTGAAGCAGACTGTAACCCCAACTACCTCTCCCAGCTATTCAAGGAATGCGAAGGGATCAGTATATCCGGTTACATTCTTCAGGAGAAGATCAACCGTGCCAAAAATCTACTGATCTATTCCGATTATTCCTATATAGAGATCGCAACTTATCTGGGATTTTCATCGCAAAGCCACTTGGGAACCCAATTCAAAAAGCACACCGGATACACTCTGCGTCAATACCGTGAAATCTACGGACGAAAGGAATGATCTAGCGTAATTCCCTCTTCAAAATGAAGCCGTTTGCTGCAGATCTCCAACGCAGGCAACCTATGGGATACAAATTTCAAATATGGTCAACAGTACAACAAAGGAACGGTATTTCTTTGTCACTTTTCTAAGCCATGTAAGTGTACTTTTTCTTTCACCGATCCCCCGATCCTTCCTCACAATGCCACCTTTCGCGACACCATTCTATTCTGCCGGAACAAACGGAAGCTCAATCGTATCCGAATCTTTCTCACCGTTATCCTTACTGCCAGAATCTATGCTATCGTTATTTTTACTGCCGGAATCCTTGCTGTCAGAATCTATGCTATCGTTATTTTTGCTGTCAGAATCCTTACTGCCGGAATCCTTGTTGCCGGAATCTATGCTATCGTTATTTTTACTGCCGGAATCCTTGCTGACGGAATCCTTGCTGACGGAATCCTTGCTGACGGAATCCTTGCTGTCAGAATCCTTGTTACCGGAATTTTTGTTATCTGAATCATTCTTACCGCTATCCCTGCTCGTATCATCCTTCTGATCGGATGAAGCTTTGGATGACATATTGTCATCCAAAGATGTCGGATCTGTTGCTGTCTGTTCTGACCTATCCGATTCCTTTGCAGTATTTTGACCAGACTGCCTCATCACTACCGCAGCGACAATGACTGCCAGCATAACCACAAGACCAATCGCCGTAATAATCATTGTTTTTTCTTATTTTTCATAGCCGGTCTCCTAACATTATCTTCATTATTTTTCGGAAAACGGTACAAAAGGCGTCTCCGGATCACCACTTGTTGTAATAATATCCTCTGTTTCAAACTCTACAATCTCCATCTCCGGTACTTCATATCTCTCTTTCATAATCTGATACTCCTTTCATTTTCAAATAAATTCTTTGTTCATATCTATGTACTCTTGCCATTCGGTTACCTTGGTCATTCTCTTACTAATTAGATCCGCATACAGACTTAGCGGTATATGCATAATCACTGAATGCTTTCACCAGTGTCACCAGATCATCCGCATAAGTTCCTTCTGCAGCAGTTAATACCTGATAGCAGTACATCATTGCACAGTACTCTCCGCTCAATGTGTTCGTGCCATCCGTTACGGTAAATGTTTTTAAATTTCCCAACTCATTCGCTCTGATATTTTCCAGAGACAGAATATAATACTGCCCTCGTTTCACCGGTGTGATTTCTTTTTTCCGTCCACGATAAAATTCAGCTTTGACACATCGATTCCTTCCTTTGGTTCATAGAAGATATTCAATGTAGTTTCCGATTTTAACACCATACTAAGTCCGGCAAATTGTCCAAGCACACCATTTTCAGCTTTTTCAGCAACAAAACCATTAATATAACCGTCAAATCGATCCGGTATTTTCTGTTCATCATCATTTAAATACTTATTTGCCAGATCATCTACTGCCTTATTAAAATACTTCTGTGAGCAGGCACCATAATTCAACATCGCCACAGCGAAGGGATAAGCATCCACATACGATGAACTATTCTTAATTATGTATTGTGCATAGTCTCTAACGGTATAAGTATATTCTTTGCCGCAATTTCCATTTCCATCAAACATCTGCGCTTTGATATCCTGTGTCATCTCATAAGATGCTACTTCGCATGGAAATCTGTAATAGGTTGTTCCTTCTTTGATCGTGGCGTTCGTCTGTGCCGCGGAAACAGGCACCTTCGTAACAGTTCCATTCGGAAGGGTAAACTGCATATACGCATCCTTATCTGCAATAATCTGATCCGTCAACTCCATGTAGAAATTGACGCCGATATTACCGGTAAGACTTAAGGAATAACCGGCAAGCTTAGCGCCGATGCCATCTATGATCGCACCACAGTCATCACATTTTCCATCATTATCCGCATCCGGATGGTCACCATAGGTATTCTTCTCTGTATTCGAATACGCATAAGATACCGGCTCTCCCGGTTTGCCCTCACATCCGTTATAAATAGCGTTCTTGTAAACTTTAGCTCCACCTAAGGTCGGATAATTGTCTGTTCCGATGGTCTGTCCCCAGATGGAGCCATCGTAAGTCACAGTGTTATCACCTTCTCCGGTTGAGCAGCCCTGTGACAGGAGATACGCAATTTCACCGGTCTTGTACTGCTCTGTTGTTTTTCCCTCAATTTTTGTAGTCGTTCCGCTATTCGTGCCTATCGCAGCTCCTGTATAAACGGTGCTGTCATAATAACAGTTTGTGATGGTTCCGTTATTGTAATTACCTCCACTTAATCCTCCTACAAATTTACCTGTTGCTTTGACTTCACCCGTGTTATTACAATTTGTAATACTTGAGCTATCATTATCTCCACTCAATCCTCCTATATACTGACTCGTTCCTCTAACTTCACCTGTGTTATTGCAGTTTGTGACGGTTCCGCCATTGGAATTTTTTCCGCACACGCCTCCTACATACATTTTACCGCTGACAATACCTGCATTATTACAGTTTGTAATTGTTCCGTAATTACTTCCACATACTCCCCCTACGCTTTCATCATCTTCACCAACGTTCCCCTTATTGCTGCAATTTGTAATTGTTCCATAATTACTTCCACACACACCTCCTACAGTTTCACTTCCTCGAACAATACCTGTATTATAGCAATTTGTTATTGCTCCTTGATTCGTGTTAGATCCGCACACGCCTCCTACCTGCCATCCCTTATAGGGTTGACCATAGAAATAAGAGTCAAAAATACCTACATTAGCAATCTTACCACTGTTAACACTGAACAATCCTACAAAACTAGTCTCTTGCTTAAAATACAATCCACTGATTGTGTGGTTTTGCCCTTCAAATATACCAGTGTATGGACTTGCGCTAGTGGCAATCGGTGTCCATTCCTTGAATGTTCCCTCATTTACTGTTCCATCCGACTTCAGAACATTTTTATTCACAACAATATCCGCGGTCAGGACTGCATTCGCCGATGCATTCTGCGTCTCGCCCGAAAGCGTACCATTTACAAGTCCTGCAAACCAGTAAAGCTGACCTGCATTACTGATTTCGTAAACCGCATCCTTGCTATCGTCCCCATCTATATCATACTTGTCTGTGGTAAGCTTTGCCGGCTGGTATACCTCATTACATGCACAGAAACCATTCTCGCCGATGCTGTGAGATTCCGTTTCTTTCGTTACATATCCGATCGGACAGTCTTTGCATGCCACATTTTTTATATGTTCTTTGTCATCTTTCCAAGTGTATGTAACATCACCGTCTTTGTTATGTGTATGCTCTTCTCCATCTACCAAAAGGCTCGCACCATCTGCCAAAGTGAGTTTCTCCGGATTAGTAATACTCGCACCACTCTCAAATTCAATGCTTTCCCCACTTGCAATCGTTAAATCTTCTTTTAAAGTGGCTTTACCATATACATATGTTTTCGTTACATTAACTTCCTTCTCATAGTCTTTCCATTGCTTTGTGATGACAGAGTTGCTACTATCAACATTTTTTATTACAGAATCTTCTGGATATGCTTCATATGTTTTACCAATTTCCGCCAGAATCTGGCTGTCTGATATGGTAATTCCATTCTTTGATGAAATTGCCCCCGCCATATCCTCGGTACTCTTAGCTTTAACATAACTATCCTTTATACTTACTGTATTACCCAAAATTGCATCATTAATTTGATTATTGTTCACAGCAATATGACTATTTTCAATCGCTAAACTCCCATGACATCTGATCTCGGAAGTTTCCACCGTTGCTCCCATTATACTTAGGTTACGTGGCTTCCTTTGTGCTTCCTGCAAGGATACTTTCACAAATCAGACTTCCGTTATTATCACTCTTTATTGTCAAAGTATGCTCATTCTCACTATTTCCCGGTTCAATTTGAATATACTGCTCCACGTTATTGGTTCCTGATAACAGAATCGAAAGATCCCTATCGCAACTCAAATTAGTAATAGACACACCTTGCAGTACCAACTGATTCTCTTCACCGTCATAATACCAACCATTTCCCTGATATATTGTATTCTTATTATCTTTTCCATCGTCTTGAAGTTTTCCATCCCAAATAACTGCTATAGTAGTGCCATCGCCTACATACAGATACTGAGGGCATTTTCTGCCAAAGTAATTTCCGCAGTCTCCTCCGCCTTCGCATTCATCACGCCCCAGCCGCTCACATTCACTACTGACAGCACCATAAGAACCGCCATGGCTCCGGCAAACATCTGCCTTATTCCTCGTTTTCTTTGTTTCATATCTTCCTCCCTTTCCCTGCGATGTACTCTCGAAATTCTTCGTTTAGAAGATTCTGTCATTCAGAGATTTTCGCATAATTTAAGATCATTTCCTTGATCCTGCGTAACTCCGGGGTATAATCCTTGTTGTCCTCTGATCCCCAGATAAATCCGCTGGCACAGTACGTACAAGCCGTCATCATTGTATGCACTGTCACACGAAAAAATTCCTCCTTCGGAATATCCGTACGAAATGTGTGATCCTCCTTTGCCTTCTCATACATCCATTCCAGTCTCGTATCGACCGAATAAAGGGATGCATGAAACTCCTCAAAGCTGTTTCTCCTCTACTTTCTCATGGGTGACATAATGGTTGAAATTGTCATTATACTGCAATAAATCCTTGTGATGCTGGTACATTTCGATATAACTGTCCAGCGTGAAAGTAAACCTATCAATTGCCGGAATATCTCCAATCGATGTAAGCGGACGCTTCGCATCCAGTGCATCCAGATACTCTTTCCATTTGGCAGCACACACCGCGATCACTAACTCCAGCTTATTCGGATAATAGCGGAATAATGTCGCACGTCCTACTCCTGCCGCCTCTGCAATCTCTCCCATACTGACCGGCTCAATTTTCTTCTCTACAAAAATTTGAAACGCAGCATTGATAATTGCTTTTCGTCTGTTATCCTTCATACTGCTTTTTATCTGTGTCTCATTCATAAAATAATCCTTTCCGTGATACTCGCTGTCTCAATCATACTGAAAGATTATTGTCTTGTCAATATCGGATAGGGGGAAAATGATTATCATTCGCTCATCATTTGTCCATTATTATTCAACACTTTCTTGCAAAGATCCCTATTTTCTTTTTCAAAATCTGCGGTACCAAGGATCTCACACTGCTTGTCAATATAAGGAAAATCAAGGGAATCTTCCAGCCGATTCAAATACACACATTTATCCAATAGAGAACGGATCCCTGTACCGCTTCCATCAAAGTGCTTGAACATATGCGTCATAATAGCTTACGTTTCACTTCCTCCACAATATCTTTTATGCTCTCCGCCATATCCGCTTGTATGCCTACTGCTCTGTTACCAAAACTTTCCGGAACAATTGCCTGGTCAAGACTCAGTCTGATAAGACTTATATTATCATGTTCTCTACCAGCTTTTCAAATGGAAACCGAATGATTGTTGGTGTATTAAATCCAACTCCCAGTTCCAAAAAGAACCAGCTTTTTATCTATTGCGTCTGACAGATAATCAGAATATCTTTTTTCTGCTTGATACCAGGCATTATCCTGGACAAAGTAATCATCCTTGCGTAAATTCATGTCCATCCGTCCACCGCAAACCAGACATCTTGGCACCATAGAGGATGGAATCTTGCAGTCAATCCTAGCCTGATTCATCCGAGCAAAGCCTGTTTCGACCAGTAGCCCCAATAGTTTTCTTCAAAGAATTTCCCACCGTACTTTGCACCGGCAGCCATACTCATTCCGGCACTGGCTCCAATCAGTACTTCTCCCCATCCTGCTTTTCCAACAACGTATCCATATATCCTTGCACACGAAACTGATCGCCTTCATCCAACTTTCGATACTTATGCATCACTGGGATTTCACCTGCTCTGAGGTTTCGTTTTAGCTCCTCTTCAGATTCCATGATCTCACCTTTCTCTTATCAATCACTATTATCCACTCTTTTGTTATTGCCGGACAATTTTCACAATCCAGCTTCGATAAGACACATCTGATTCACCGTTACTTTTCTTCCCCAAATGCAACCTGCCTGTCACACAGCTTAAGTGCAGCCGGACGGTGAGTTACAATGATCACTGTCTTATCCGTCATGCTGCGAAGATTCCCAAGAACTGCTTCTTCCGTTCCGGCATCCAGTGCACTTGTAGCTTCATCCAGAAGAAGTACCGGTCGGTCAGAATAAATTGCCCTTGCAATCGCAAGCCTCTGCATCTGTCCTTCGGATAGTCCCAAGCCACGCTCTCCAAGCAACGTATCAATCCCATGCTCCAGTTCTGCGATAAAGCCATCCGCACAGGCAATCTGCAGAGCTCTGTGAATGCCTGCTTCATCTCCTGTTCTGTTCTTATCTGAAAATGTAATGATATCCCGGATACTTCCACTCATAAGCTGATTGCCCTGTGGAACATAGGCAAACATGGAACGGTCACAGCCATACACTTCTCCGGCATCCACTGTATACAAGCCCATCATAAGCTTTAACACAGTACTTTTGCCACAGCCACTCGGACCGGTAAATGCCACAAACTCGCCCTTTCGTATCATAAGACTGTAATCCTTTAATACGATTGGCATGATCGTATCTCCCTCGGTAATGACCGGCGGAAGATATGTAAAATCCACATGCGACAAGCCGAAAGTGCTGTTATACGGAATATATTTTACTTCATCCTCAGCATACGCCTCAATCTCCATCAGCCTCTCCGCACTCGCAATCATAGCGAAATACTTCGGCAGATAGCCTGTGATATTGGCAAACGGATTCTGTATCTGGCTGATAAGCTGAAGCATCGCCATAAATGTACCGTAGGTCATAGTGCCACCATAGATACTAAAAGCTCCATAGACTGCTCCAAGCACATAAGCTCCGTTCATAACTGCTCCAAAGCCGATATTGCACACATTAGAAAAATGATTCTTACGCATGCGGGCTTTCTTGTGCTCGCTCATATGGCTTTCCGCCTCAGTAAGACTATCCGCTTCCTTGCCAAATGCTTTGACGATCATCAAACTGCCAAGATGCTCCTGCAAGAAGATACGGACAAATCCATCCTTTTCCTGCATCTGCTTGTGCAGCTTTTTAACTGCTTTCTGAAAATATAAGTAAGCAGCACCAGAAGTATTCCACCCGGCACAAGGATATAGGCAAACCTCGGTTCCATAATAAGGATTACCACAAGTGCTCCTGCCATCTTCGTTACCATTCCAGCTACGCCCGGCACAATCGTGGCAAGCCCCTCTGACACGACAACAGTATCTGATGTCAGGCGGTTCATCCACTCACCGGAATGGATTGCGGTGACTGCTCCATAATTGTGTGTAAGAAGCCCTGCAAACAGCCTGCTTTTGAATGCATTCTCATAGGTTGCCTTAGCGTATTCTTCTAAGAAACGAAGAACTGCCCGGAGTGCAATCTGCCCCACCACAAGTGCCGCAAAGAGGACGCAGAAGGTCAGCATTTTTTTGCTGTCATGTGCCACTGCACCATCAATCAGTCCACGCAGGAGCAGAGCATAAAAAACACTGCTGATGCCAAGTACCATCTGCAAAAACAGCAGGAATATGATATATAATCTGCTTTTGCCTGCGACCTCGTTGATAAAGTGCAGGGCGGATTTGTTCGTTTTTTTCATAAATAATCACACCAACTTCGATTCATTTTTTCTCTTTTTTCTCAAAACAGATTGTAATCTCATTCTGATTTTCTTCAAAAATATCCGCAGCTTATATGGTCTGCACCACAGCCACACATACAATCGGTATCTTATGTCATCGGTCTTGTACTGCTTCCCTTTGTGGGCAAAGTCTGTCATCACACCAATAACATCTATTTTAGGGATTCCACTCTCTATCCCAATACAGTTATCACCAAGGATATCATAGAAATCTTCATATACCTTGACAATTCTGTGAAGCACATACTGGTCTGTGCCTCTTTTATATAACACAACATCCCATAACTTACAGCTTTCGCCCTGCTTCACCTCACGCACCGTGAAAGAGTCCCGTCCCTGCTTTAGCAGCGGCAGCATACTCACTCCTACATTTTTGTATGTGAGAGTATGGAATTTACGTAGATATTCCTCATAAGATAATCTGGTCATTCCTCTATCGCTCCAATGCCACGCAGCTTCTCCACAATTGACTCCACATCCTTTTGCAGCACATCCTTCGGAGCATCGTACTTTTCATACATTGCCTCAACAATCTGCTCTTTGGTACTATCTGTTTTCAGGCACTCTACAATAAAAGCCGCTGACTTGTTGCTTCTGACAAGTCCGGCAAAGGAGCTGGTTACATCAATTAGTACCTGCTCTCCATCGCTGTCGTGTGTGATAAATGTATCTTTTAATCTCATCTATAATTCCTCCTGTTTCTTAAGTCTATTCATTCCTTCATAAGCAACCTTTGCAGCCTCGATATCCATGTTACAGCCAAGCCGGTAGACCGGCATTACATTAAGCATCCTATCTATGAGGGAAAGTGTCTGCTTCATTCCGTCCGCTGATAAGCTGCGATTCGTCTGCTGGACAATCATCGGATATGCGGCATGTGGCTCTGCCGGTTCGATATGATTTGTGGTATCTCTTGTCAATATGCAGATGCCCTTTAGCGGTACTGCAATATTCGTGCTTAGTCTGTGCTTGTCATCCCAGGGTGTACCATATGCGGTCATGCCGGAGTCTGTGATATGAAGAAGCGGCTTGTCATCGTTTACCATGACGGCACGCTCCCCGAAATACTCTCTCCACAGTCGTGTGTGAGTGGACTTGCCGGTACCGCTTTTCGCTGTAAAAAAGATAGCCTTCGCCATCTACTGCAATGACCGAGCCATGAAAAAGCAGAGTATCACAGGATAAAAAGGCGGTCTGCAATCTTGCGATAGACCGCAAGTGTCTCTAAATAGGCATCGGAAAAATGCCTGATAGGAATGCCCTCTTTGATATCTTCTCTGGCGGATTTCTCACGCTCAAAGTCGATATCGGACTGCGTGGTGGCAATCGTGAAATAAACCGGTGACACAGTTCCACCAGCTTCCGTAACTGGACCCCTTTTATCATCTGCCACCATATAATCTTTGCAATATTCTCTGATATAATCACAGACAGGACAGATTGTAAAAAGCTGTCCTGCCAGACGGATTGTAAAGTTCTTCATATGCGACCTCTGATTCCATTCAAATTATAATTCTACTTCTGTTTCTTTTTTCTTCCGGATAAATAAAGCCATTCCTGTCACTGCAATCGCTGCCGCAATTACTATCAATATAATTCCCCGCACCGGCATACTTTGTGATTTTTCGGAGGCTGTATCTGCATTTGAGCCGATGGTATTTTCGTCGGCATCTATGCCTTCGTCAATTCCTGCAATCTCTGTGCCACCACTCTGCTTTTCTGTACCACGATTTTGTACTGTAGCGCCGTCATCTGTCTTGTTTTCTGTACTGTACTGCTCGGCAAGTTTCTTTTCCTCTGCGGCTGTATCTACCGAGGAATCTACCGTAACTTTATAATTGCTCTTATTATTGTTGGCTCCGGACTGTTTCTTAGTCTGATTATTTGATGCCGGACGTATTCGCGTTTCCGGCATCTTTATTTCCTGAATTATCGCCCTTCTTATTGTCTGTGGCATCGGACGGATTCGACTTTCCGTTTTCATCTGTATCTTTCTTGTCTGTATTTTCATTGGAATCCTCGATTTTGGTATCTGCGGAAGCAAGTACCACACTCTTTAGATTTCCGGCACCGGAAAATGCATTTGCATGAATTGTCGTAACTGTAGATGGTACGATGATCTTCTCTACCGAATTACATAATAAAAATGCATAATCATTGATTTCTGTTACCGCATTGTCGTTAATATAGGCAGGAATGGTAACCTCTTTGTCGCTTCCATTATATGCATAAATTGATACGTTTTCTCCATTATCTTCGTATTGAAAATCTCCATAATATTCTGCCGCATATACCTGTATACTTCCAAGCAG